>Ga0182738_1000982_pt1 | contig 37370 bp, 31 predicted proteins | sample eDN5th30CBELigMG_FD_128876 | JGI IMG/M metagenome (GOLD analysis project Ga0182738, IMG submission 128876) | Enriched Miracle-Growth compost microbial communities from Emeryville, California, USA - eDNA 5th pass 30_C BE-Lig MG (version 2)... ...
CAAGTTAAAAAACGTTTTGAAAATTTGTTTACTATCAGGGTTTTTAATTTAATAAAGTAGTTTTTCATACAATATCAATATCCTAAACCATCCGACCATCTATATAACTTGAAAACGCAACAACAGAATCGATGATGAATTATTACTATGTACTGGACCTTCACTACTTTAAATCATTTTTTATTTACTTTTTCTTGGGGGCAGCAGCAGCTTTGTCTTCGTGTTTAATGTTCTTCTCTTCGAAAAGGGTTCTATCAAAGCCCTTTTTGCACAAAACAGGGCGACCATAGACCTTCTTGAAGGGTTCTTGGTTGATCAAATATTCGTACCATCTGGTAATGTTGGGGATATTCTTATTTCTAAACTTTTCATCCCAGACAAATCTGAAAGCAATAGTGAGAATAGCAGCAATAGAGATATCAGCAATAGTAATTCTGTTTCCAACCAAAGTGGTGTTGAGTCTTAAATGATTTTCCAAAACTTTAAATCCTTCCAACAATCTTTCCAAAGCTTGCTTTTGTTCTTCTTTTGTGAGTTGCAAGTTTCTGCCAGTGTTGGGAGAAGTGGCCAAATAAAAATCTTTTTCGTAGTTAGTGGCGAACCAATCAATCCATTGATCAACTTGAGCTTCTTCGACTGGATCTCTACCGTACAAGCCTCTGGATTTGTCCAATCTGGCGATATATCTGAGAATGGCATTGCTTTCCCAAATGAATTTGCCGTTGGGAGTCTCAAGAACGGGGACCTTGCCGTTGGGGTTCTTTTTTAAAAACTCGGGAGTCTTCAATTCTGAAAAGGTTATGAAGAAAACTATACCAAATTACTATCAAAAGCGACATTGACTTCTTCGTAAGGAATTCCAGCAAAATTGAAAGCAATGAAAGCTTTAGCAGCCTTGGGAAGAGCAAGAGGAGCGTGAACTCTCTAAATGTGAAATTAGGAGGGTGTTTTGGAATATTTTTGAGGAGATTACATGAATAGTAGATTCCATTATTACCGAGGAGGTATATTATTGTCAAATAAAAGGCAATAAATAAAAATTAGATTTGAGAATAGAAAGAGCAGATCTAAATTTTTAGATATTATTCTGTCTGTCTTCTGTCTTTGTGTCAAGTTCAAAAAACCGAAAAAAAATTTGTTGAGAAAAATTCCATTTTTTAGTGAAAGAAAGTGACAAAAGGAAAAATGAGAAAAATTTTTTTCTAAAGACAAAGCCAAAGTTCAATTTTCTGACCTCAGAATCATTATTTCTTATTTTTATGCAAGCCTTTTCTTCTTTGTTGAACGAATTTTCGGTATCAGAAAATTTTTTGAATTGAAAAATAAAGCAACTTTTTTTGTCGAAAAATATCCCAAAAAAGTATAAAATTGCAATAAAAAAATTACACTAACAAAATAGAAATGTCAGAAAACAGCAAAAACGACGGATTTCTTGTCCCAGTCTCCAAAATCACTGCAGTTTCAGCAATAAGAGAATTAAAGACTCCAGCACCAGAACGTGGAAGAAATAATGAAATCATCCTTGAAGAAGAAGTTTATTTGAAAAATCTCGAAAAAGTTATCAACAGACAATTCTTCCCTCTTCTTCATCAAAAAGATCTCAGTGAAGAGCCTCAAGATTTTGAAACTTCTACACATATGTCTGGTGTGAATGCTAGTGTTACTCAGAATGATGTTGAGAGATTGACTGTCAATCAGTATATGGCCAAATACAATAGGTACGATATTTTGATTGTAAAGAATTTTGGGTATATATTTTTAGTGAAGATAACAAAGCCTTTGAAAAATTGATGGATAAAGATGAAGAAACTTGGCAAAAAAAATATTGGTGGATTGCTAAACAAGCCGAAGATTTTCGAGAAAAACAATTAGCCCTCCAAGCTGCATCTGAGAATAAAAATAATATCATGGTATTCATTTTGGAAATTTGACGTCCCTCAACTCTTCGATAGATCGAAAATAGCAAAGAAAAAATACTTATGATAGAAAGTGGCTTCCAGGAACAAAGTGCTCTTATGTTTATGCCAACTACAAAAGTAAAACTTTTTCCTGTCAAAACAAGCCAATCTCACTCGCCTAGAGCAAGCAAATAAAGACATACTCAGACCCAGATGCTTCAGAATTCAAAAAGATTTCCTATGAAAATACAAGATTTGATGACAAAACCCTTTTGCAACTAAGTAAAAATTCTTTACTAATTGCAATCTCCTAACAATTCTGAGATGAAAGACCTGAATCTAGACAGAGTACATCAAATGCTCCCTTGGCTGTTGATCGACTGATGACTCCCAATCTCCTCGGAATTGAAGAAAAACCCACTTCTCAATATAAACATATCTCCTACACTAAATCAAAAGAACCTGAAAAAATCGAAAGAATTCAAGGATATAATCTATTAACTATGCCCTCTCCTTCTCCCAATAGTAAACTAGAAATGATTTGAGCATAGAAATAACAATCCACTTAGATCAAACGCCAATGATGACATGGGGTGAGGTCGAAGGGACTCCTTTACCGATTGGAAGAGAACGAGGCTTCAAGATACAAGAGAGTTCTAAAAGAGATAAATTAGTGGAAAATCTACCATTAGAGCATGCAAGAAAAAAGAAATTAACTCAAGATCAACAAAAACAAAAGTAAATCAAACCTTATTAAACACAATCCCTAACATCTTTTCTCCATAGAATGAAAGAAATGTTAACACCAACACCAATGAGAAGAGAATCCTCAATTTTGAGAAGTGGATCTTCGATCCTAAGCGCTTCTAAAAAAATCAGTATCTATTCTACATTGAAGTTCATTATTAAATAAATTTTTTAAAGGCAAAAATAGCTCACAAGTCCCTTCAAGAAATGCCAGCAGCCTCATAAAGCCCAAAGTTCCTTCTTCAATTAAAAGTAAAATATTTTTCATAATAATGTTGAATATTAATTTCCCTTTAAAGATATTTCTGCTTCTTCTGCTATCTCACAAAAAGGCTTACCTGACAATCTCTTACACTTTGATTAAATTTTTTTTTCGTTGTATGTACTTTTAGATTTTATGTGAATTATTTTTTGCCTTGTATCTTTGTATTGTATTTTCTGTGGTCATTAATAGACCCAAAAAAATTGATTACGAGAATCCATAAAATTTTTCCCATATCGTTCTGTCTCATTGAAAGGATGTGTGACGAAAAACAACGTAGAGTATATGATATTTGAGTGAGATTATGCTTCAATAGGATATGAAAGACCAAGGGAAATTATGGGCCAGGCAGTTTTAAACAAAATTAATTAGAGATCAGAGATCGAGAAATCAAGGAATCTAATTGAGGATGATTTTACTTTAAAACCTAAGTTTGTGTGTCTGGTACTTTTGCAAAGAATTATGTAGGAGATACTTCCATATTATATATTCAGGGTCTGCTTGTTTGCATACAAATTTCATAAAGAGATAGCAATCAAATCAAAAGAAACTTTTTACAGTGTTTACTTCTTGCTGGCGTTCATAACTCTCTTGACGACCTTAACTTCTTCAATCATGAAAGCTCTGATGATTCTATTAAATCGTTAGTGGCTCGTTTTTAACAAGACTTTTATGAACATATCATCATTATATTTCCTTATCCTATCCTTCCTACCACAGAACCTTGTTCCAGCCCGACCAACGGACATCAAAAACAAATTTTAGGAACATTTCTAGGGCTCTTTCGTAGGGGTTTCATACACAATATCTGAGAAATTTGCAAAAATGATGATTACCTGTCCTTCAAGCAGCCTCCGCAAAGGTTACCACCATATGCTCTAGAAACGGATCTCTTGTGTTGGGAGATCAATCTGTATCCAGTGGGTCTGAGGGCCTTGATACCAGTGAGGAACTTCTTGCAGACGGGGCAGATGGGTCTGGAAGCCTTCTTTTGGATGTGTTGGGCAACCAATCTACCTCCTAAAAAGAGTTAATTGAATAGCCTGGACATAAAACCAAACCGGGAGTTCTGACGGATCTAATCTTGTTGGATCTGGTGTTCCAAGCGGTGGTTCTTCTGTAAGTGATTCTTGGTGCCATTTATTTAATTGCTAAGGATTTTATTAATCTTTATTAAGCAGTCGTAATTTAATTTGATATTTAATATAAACATATCCTCACGCAGAGATCAGGAGATCAGTTCATGGTTTTCCCCTTATTTATTGAAGCGAACACATATGAAATTCACAAAAATTAACGAACTCTGCATATCCATACCAAAATTAATAAATCCTAATCCATATTATTGTTTCTCTTCGATCATTTCTTCTGCTTTCTTTTCACTTTCGACTCCTCCTTTGGCTAAAATCTCACGATATTTTTCTTCGGACAACAAGCTTCTGCATTCTCTTTCAATTTTCAATCCGCAGTTTATGATAGCAATATATCCTTTTGACTCAGGCTACGCAGAGAAAAATTAGGCCGACATTTTTTAACACAAAAATCAAAAATGCAAAAATGGAAAAGCAAAGGAAAAATGATACAATTATAATTTAACCAAACACAAAAAGTCTCCTTACATAATCCAAAAGAATATTGGGGTCTTGTTCGACGGCATCGTTGATTTCAATCACATGACCATCAACAAGAGATTTTAAGGGGAAAATTCTTCCATCTTCAGCCAATATCTCGCACATTTTTTGTCCTGCCTTCACTTTTATACCTCCCTCTGTAAAATATTTAGGTGTTGTCATAATAATAAGCCTATTCATTGTTAACTATATTGAAAATCTCTCAAGCCTTACTATACTCTTCTTTTTTCCTCTGACAGCAAGGGCATTTCCCTCGCCAAAAGATCCAAATGTGATCTTTTTCAGTTTTATTCTTTGAGTAACAATCTCATGCTCTTTAGCAATACCTACCATAAACAACCTATACACTGTTAATCCATTTTGACCCTCATTTCCTTTACTTGTTTGTGTGACAGAAAGCATATTGGTTGTTTGTTAATCCAGTATTGAAGACACTTTGGTAGGTTTGATAATATTTGACAAAATAACGATCAACAAAAGGCCTCAGTTTTACGAGCGAGTGTAATGGGATCACAAATTCAAACTCTTTAGCGTCAGCTTCGACCTCGATCTGATCTTCGTTTTTTAATTCGGTATTCTCTTCTATTATTTCCATTTATAAACTTATTTAAATAAGCACTTTACTTTTTAGACTTTCCCCTTTTATGCAGGTTTTAGATCCCGTATACCTCCAATACTATCCCAAAAAATCCTACGCTGATAACCTCACCAGTCGTCGTGCTCATATCCTTCAAAGCCTGTAATCTATTGATTTCTTTACATTTCTTAAAAATACATAGCAACACCACTCAAGCTGATAATCATTCTCCAAAAAATCAATTCATCCCTTTCGTCCAAGAACGTGATCATCTCGGTCGTCTCATCAAAGTAAAGGACTATTGAGAAGCTGCACATATTAAACATCTCCATAGGACGTGAATAATCCACCAGTTTTATTGAAGAATGATTCATTTTTGACAAAACTCAGTCCTTATTCTCCATTAATACTTCCAAAAAACAAGTCAACTTCAGCTGTAATTCCTTAAATAAATCTCTCGGAATAATGAGAATAGTTGCCAGGAATCAAAAGTCATAATCTTCAAAGCCTTCATAAGCTTGTTGAAAACAGCTTATGCCAGACAGACCATGATTCACTTACTTTTGCCTCTCCGACTGAAATGGATCATGACAGATTCTCATCAAATTTATTTTATATCAAAGCTGGAAAAGACAACACCCTAGAGGTCGAACATTCAGCTCAACTTTCAACTAGAAAAAAAGCTTTGGAGCCTTTATTCAGCCCCAAAACTCTCACTACTCATCGTATTTGAGAAGAAAATACTCTCTTTATTTATTTTTTTCAGGTGTGGAGTCTCAGGCTTCTGTCCAAACAAGAGATTATATTCCTACGCATAGAGCTCATTTCTCAGAAAGTAATGAATTCCCCTTGGAAATAAACGCATAATTTTTTCACTAGAACTACCTCCTTTGGATATTGAGAGACTTAAAGAAATGAACTATCAACCAAGCAGTGTGACAATAAAGAGCGTGGATAATTTCCGTAATGAAAAGATGAAAATTTTCAAATGATCTAATCCAAAAAAATTTAGGCCCGTCTTCAGATTTGAATATTGATTATAATCAAATCCTTAGTCCTAACAGCAGTACCTTCGAAAATCACACTATTTGGAGATATGAAGCGGATCAAATTTCTCAGAATAAAGAAGTCGAAAAAATGATGAGAAAAGAACATAAAAAGAATAAACCAAGAAATCGTATGCCTAAGCTTACAATTCCTGCTGTAAGGAAATTCACCTTTTATTGGCTAACCTTTTTATTTAGAATACGGATAGAGTTCCTCCATTGGGATTATATACGCCTTCTCTTGATTTGGTAAAGCCAAAAGCTAAGGAGTGTTTGATTTCGCCAATTTCATTGACAAAAATCCAAATTGAGAAATTGAGACAAGAGAAAAGAAACGAACTGGAGTTGCGAAGATTTAAAGCAGAGAATAGCCAAAAGAAGGTTGAAGAAGAAAACGAGCAAAGAAAAGATGAGAAATATTATAAGAATTTATTCAAAGATATGTTCCAAGAAGGAAATGAAAGTAAGACCTCTTTGTTTATTTGGAAAGAGAAAATAATTTTTGAAGAACAAAAGAAGAAAAAGGCTGTATTTGATAAAAAGATTCAGCAAGTTAAAAAATTGGATTACAGAATTTTAGAAGATTTTGAAACTTTCCCTACAGATTTTGAATCAAAAGTCAATAACTTAAGACTTAAATTGAGAGCTTTCAAAGAAAAGCTCAGTTCAACTAAAGATGGAAAATCAAATTAAAATTTCAAGCTCAGCTTATCAGCATCATAATAGAAGCTGAAGCTAGAAATGAAATTGTGAAATATTATCAATCAACTTTTTTTTTTTTGGAATTAGAAAAATTGGTTTTTTATTGTTATATGCCTCGATCATAAGTTATATCAAATAATTCGTATTAACCTGTTCTCACCCCTTCAATGTTTGTCTTTACTTTTGCTTAATTCGTAATTCAGTTGTTTAAGCTTTTTTTATGTTGAAATATTTTTTTTAAGAGGAAATATATTTTGAGAAAAAATTATGAACAAAATTTTGTTTTGTTGTTATTCTGTTAGTTTGAGAATTAAAAAAAGTCTTGGAGCTTCTTCAACATGACAAAAAATCTCATTTCTTGATTTTCGAAAAATTTCTTCTTGGCTTTTTTTTCTTTGAACAAAAAATTTCCCTCAAAGTTCAATGACTTCTATCAGACAAGAGGAAAGATCTAAATGAACTTTTTCTCTCATTTTTCAACATGAGATTTTTTTATTTCCAAGATTTTCTGAAAAATCCATAACAAAAAACTTTATGCTAAAAAAAACTGGCCAAAAATTTTCTCCTTTTTAATTTTTTCCTCAAAATTGATGTGGAGCTTTTTCTCTATCTCAGTTCTTTTCTCACATTCTCTCCAAAAAATATTTCAAATGTAAAAATTAAATGTTGAAAAGTTTTATTCATTCATATTCTGATCTGATTTGAATGATTCTTCTCAGGTTTATTTTCTCTTTTTGAAAAGTCTTTTTATGGATTAACTTCCTTCTAAGAAACCCAATAATATTCAAATCAGAAAAAACTTCTCAAGAAATCCTTCACTTCTTTTTGAGTTCTTCAAACAAGTTGAACTGATTTCCGACATTCTCATTCAAACTCCAATGGTAAACATTGAGTTCTTTCTCAATGCATACTTTCTAGTCACAAAAAAGAAATTATGATGGCTCATTAATTTCCTAAAGAGAAATTTATTTTCACACCACAAACCACAAATCGCTTTTAATTAAAAATTCTGTCTGATGGATGAATCTCAAGTCAGTTTTGATTCAAAGAATGTAAAAGAGACCAGAATTTTTTGAAAAATCATAAGAGTATATTTCAAAAGGGGTGTAAAAAGAATGAATTTTCTTTTACTTAGTTGACACCATAAACTCTTTATGAAATTGAGTATCCATAAATTTTTACTAAATTACAAAAGTTATAAAGGATCCTCTTGCCAACTATGTCAAAGTCAAAGTAAATCCGTATATAATATAAGAACTATTAATTCATTTATATTATCCAGGCCATTCACATATCCACAAAATTTCTCTTTTTTCTCCTTTCCTTTTATTTCACTTCGCCCATATTTCCATTCATCATACTAGAATTTCTGCTTATATCCTTTGCCATTGGTGGAGAATCGTCTCCCAATCCTCCATCCAAAGTCATATCTGCATGCTGACTCTGATATTCATCCAATCTTTCTTCTATGGTAACAAGTTAATATTCATTTTTTAAAGGGAAACTTTACTTAATAACTGAAAATCGACGTTAAAATCATTTGCAAAATCTTCAACGTTCAATAAAGAATACTATTATTTCCGATTAATATTGTTTTCAATAAGAAATTCCCAAGTACCTTGAGCATTTTTAAGATGATTAAGACTTTTTCTTTGTATTCAGCTTGCATTTCAGGACTGTGTTGGCGAATTCTGTATTCGATTCTCAAGGTCAATTCTTGAGCAGTATCTTTTTCAAAACGATACTTTTCTTGTAAAATCTTGCTCATCTTGAGACAAATCTTCTTTCTCAAATTTGGATTCACAACGTTCTCTTTTTGTTTATTATCCACTTTCTTATCTCCATTTGGATTATAAATTGGCTTTGTGATCTTTGTGGTTGATGTTGTTGTCGTCACCATCTTTGGGTTCTTATCCGCTAAGACCTTCTTTTTATCTGTATCAAATCTAAATTCCTCAAAATCTATGTATGAAAATCAGATTCCTTCTTTAATAATATTCAATTACTGATTTGTAAAGAGGGCCCGGTCTTATCGCTTTCGAGCTCTTCTTCCATGCGTAAAGATGTATTATTTCCCTCTTCTTCATTTGGCTGGATTTTAGCAACAACTTTAGCTGGTTCCTTTCTTTCTCTCTTGGTGCTATCACCTCTCTTTTCTTCCAATCTCTTCAACCAATGTGAGCTGTAATCCACATTCTCAATATACTAATGAATACGCTATTAAAAAATCCCTCTCAATAATCATTACATGAAGTGTGAGTCTGTTCTTTATGATGTCAATAAAACTGAACAATTTATCTTTAACACTTGAGAGCTAAAAAAATAATGGTTAGACTTTTAAAATCTCCAAAGGAATACCTCAGAATCACTGTTCGAATTAGGAAAAGGAACAGAATTGCAGAGCTCGTCTAATAGTACAATCAAGATGTGGATATTTTTGCCCAAATTATTTTCCAGAATCTCTGAGATACTCACAGTTTCTGGATTAATCTTCGAAATCACTTCTTCTATGCTCTTTTCAATGAGAGATGCAGAAATTGGGACTGAGCCATTGTTTGAAATTATCTCAATCAATAAATTGAATAGATCTTCAAACCCTTTTATATTGGCTTTTTTATTAGTTTTTGTTGTGCTTTCTGTGGCTGCTTGAGAATTTGTGCTTGACAAAATTGGCTGAACAGTCACGGAATTCTCTGTGGACGCAGAGCTTTTATTTGTGGTGATAACAGAGGGGACTGAAGCAGTGGATTGTCTGGAGTTTTGCCTCACAAGTTTGTTCTGATTATCATCTATTTTCTTGGCTTCTTCTATACAAATTAGGTTTAAATTTGAAAAGAGGCAAAAAAGAAATTTCTAGAATCAAAAAGGGGCCAACTTTAAAATTTTTAATTGAAAAACTCAATGTTTAGCCCTGATTTGGTTTTTTGAATTAAAATAAAAAAGACAAAATTAAAATTTTTTATTTAAAAAAACTTAATCAGCCAATTAAATTCAAAGATTTATTTACCCATATTCTCATTTGGTTTCAAGTTTTTAGCGGGTTTTGCCTCCTCTAATTCTATCTCCTTATTCTCTGCTTCTCTTTTCCCGTTCACTGCTCCCTTGGGGTTCTGTTAACCATTAATCCACTATTCTTTTTCAAAATCCCTTACCTTTTGAGTGATTGGACTTTTCTCAATCACCATTGGCGTGCTTGTTTTCGGCAAACTGTTCTTTCTTTTGACTTCTTTCTTCTCAGTCTCCTTGCCTTTCTTTTTATTTTCTGTCAAATTAGAAATTATGCCACTAGTTTCTATACTCTCACTTGGGGATGAGATTAATTCTGCATCCTGAGTCGAAGATTGGTCAGATTCGTAATTGTGAAGATTAGAATCGCCGTTGGTGTTTGGAGACTTGTCCGAAGGTCTATCACTTTTGGCTTTTTTAAGGCTGGGCAAGTCAGAAGGCTTGGGTTTTGGCTTTATGTCATTTTGTAGGTTTCTATACTCTTCTTTCAGTTTCTCGCTTTCAACTATGCGAAATTTTATAAAAGGGAATGATCAGGCTATACATTCAAAGGTAGTTTCGCCACGAATAATCTTGTCGGCAATTTCTATGGATTCCAACAGCTTCTTTTTCTTCATTTTGGCAAATTCATTATACTTTTGCTGGTATTTTGCGACTTTGTCGAGTGATAACTGAGCACTAGAACGAGAGTCAGAAGGACAGAGTGAAAATAGCTTTACTGAGAGTTTTCGCCAATGAAATTTACCAATATTTCCACATTGCTATTAGGACTGGTCTTATCTTCGACCACTTTTGCTACCTATTCACAATAAACATTTCGAAAAGGACTGAGAGATTGTTACCACGCCAGGCCACCAGGGAAATCCTTTGATCTTTGCCCAAACTACTTCGCCTTTAACATACATGTTGATCCAATAGTAGTTATTCGGAATTTAGAAATTAATAATTTAAAACTTAATCTTGATTCATCATTCCAAAGCACAGAAATTAATCTGATGACGTTGTCTTTTTGTTTTTTAATTTATTAATTTTTTGATTTTTGTATTTTTGTATTTTTGCTTTTGCCTTTGAATTTGAGTTTTTGTGAGTCTCACTTTCTGAAAAGCACATTTTCCTGGCTTGTGTTTAGTTCAAATGAAATCAAACGAAACAAATGATTTTGATCTCGTTTGAATTTTCATTCCTCCTGGCATTCTATCTTGTCTTTCTCTAAGTCCTATCTCACCCTGGTTTCCATACATTTTCATATCAAAATACAAGAAAATATCGCAATTATCAATATGAAATCCATACGATTAAGACTGGCTTGATTTTGAATTTCTATTGAAAATTTGTAGAGCTGAGCAATTATTTTTTGAATCGATAAATATGTTAAGAAAAGCAACGGAAGACTCGATTTCTAATTATTTAGGCTTTACAAGTCGAGCTTTTTTTCATCGTTAAATTAATTTGCCTCAATATCGTTCACATTTGAAACGGCCATTTCCCTCTTCAAATCCTCTTTTTTTCTGATACTTTTATCCAAAAGTAACATTCTTCTTCTGGAGTTAGATAGCACATTGAATTCTGAATCATTCCTCGTCTGAATCGAGTCACATTTTGTGTCGGAGAGAATTCAAGCAATCAACATGATAGCAAAAAGTGAGTGCAAAATGATAGGAAATGTATTATAAAGTGATAAGTAGCAGTCTGTTGATCAAGTTTCGAGGCCAATGTAAATCAGTCAAATCACGTCATTCCTTTTAATAAATTTGAAAAACATAAAAATCCCTATGATTCAGGCCAATTAATTTTTTTTTCCAATTTCAATAAGTGATCCAAAAATCAAAAGACAATCTTGTTTATTTATCAGAACAGTTTTCTAGTTTGTTTTCATCAATCAAGCGTTTTAGATCACTTTGAGCAGTTTAAGCGCCATGTATGAATTTGAAAGCCTCCCAAAGCGTGCCTTTTCATCCAGTTTCTCTTTACAGAAGTAAGTTGCTTTTTTCAAGAGATTAGAAGTGATTTTTTATCCTTTTCATTGAGTTTTTTTCTGCTGGTTGTTTTGGAGGTTAATTCCTAGCCAAAATTTCTCCTTGGCGCAATCACTCTGCCCTGTCTTTTCTTCTCATAATGACTTTGGTCATCCAAATAGTTTCTCTTTTTTTACATGGTTGAAAAATAAAGCACCAAAGTATCTCCTTCTCCTCTTTGAAAAATTTTTTTGCTGCAAAATTTTGTCTTTTCTGTTTCAGATTTTTTGTCCTTTGATTTTCTCACTTCTCATCGAGCATTCCTCTTTCAAAATATCAAAATTTTCATCCTACACATTCCTCCTATTTCATCATATTTTCGTTGAAATTTTCATCCATTCTGTGACTTGCAAATCTCCATCTCAATTCCATGAATTCTCTGAAGATTTTGACTTCAAAACTCCATACTAGCCTGATTCTAGTCTCAAGTTCGCATTGTAAAAGGTCTCATTCTGATCATTGATCATCATTAATGTCAAAGTTCACACAATATCAGCCTTTGTATCCAGATTTGATTCATATATTTTGAAGTGAAATCATGCCTGTCTTTGCCTGTAATCATTTCTCAACAAAGCTGCAGTCCCCAGGAGAGTTTTGAGATTTGTGGAAAAAAACTCTGTTATTTAATACTGTCATTAAAATAAGCCCTTGAATTTTCATTGTTATTTAACTTAAAGGAAAAATCAAAAGGAACTAAAACTCTCGTTTTTGTTTAAAATCAAGAAATTTTTTTTATTTAGGCCATTTCTGATAATTTATTTTTGCCAGATATAATTTTATTCTGCAGGTATGAATGAACATACGGGAACTTTATTTTTCCCATTCCGATTTCCATTGAGGTTCTTTGTTTTATTAACAATTTCTTTTCAGAGTGAGTAGATAGAAAGAACATAATTAATTCAAATACTCAGTTTTATATATTAATAAAGTTAAGCCCTTTTACATCATCATACAAGAGATTACAATAGGGATATCATCCGCATAGTTATTATTTGCTCAGATATGATTTAAGTTTAGAATTGATGGATTCGAACTCTTTTACTTTCGCTTCATCAGTTTCGTTATAAAGAGACATAGCTTTTTGGATCTCCTTCTTGGCTTCTTCATTTAGACTACTTTCGCCCAACAACACAGAACAATAAGTAGAAACAGCCTTTTCTTCAAAATCTAATCCCAAGAAAAACCCTTGCTCAAGTCCCAACAGAATCAACTGATAATAGAATTGCATTCTGGGATCATGACGAGCACCTTGGATATCTTCTTTAACGTAATATCTTTGGGCATAAATAAAGTTCTTTTCATTCTTCTTATCCAAGTTAACTGGCTTTATTCCAAGGTCCAAAGCGTTCTTTTGTAAAAATTCATTGGCTTCATGAACTTTCTTTTGAACAATCAATTCATTAAATTGCTTCATTAATTTCTGTAAATCTTTAGGAAGAGAGTCGATTATTGAAGCTATGGCTTCAGCAGATTTAAACATTGGTTGCTCATCCAATCGAATTCTTTTAGGATTGGACATGTCAGCTTCTTTCTTTTCTTCAGTTTTGCTCAACAAAGTGGGAGCAATATGAATGGCGTATTTTCTACAGTAAAGCAAAATCATATTCTCAATGATTGGTCTCATGTAACCAGAAAGTTTATTCTTTGCAAAGTTGACATCAACAGTGGTATTTCTAGTTTGAATATTTTCGATGTTCTTGTCAATAAAGGCCACAGTGCTGATTCTTTCTTCCAATTTACTCTGAATATCATTGATAAGCTCACTGGAGGAGTTCTTTTTATTTTCAAATAATTCGGTCTGGATAACCTTTGAGTATTTAACAAGTCTTTCTTTCAAGAGTTTATATAAAGATTCTTCGAAATCTGGGTCGTAATCTGAAGTCAATACCTTAGTATCCTTCAGGTGTTTAATAACTTCCTCAAAACTGAAGAGTTCGTCACCAGAATCTCCCTTCTTTTTCTTGCCTTTTCCCTTCTTCTTTGGCTCTTCTTCCTCCGTAATCAATTTCTGAGGAGCCTTGTAAATGCTTTCAATGATCTTTTCTTTGAAGGCGGTTGTGCATTTATCCAAGAAAGAGTTACTGATAATCAAATAACCGCTCAATTCGTAATCCTCCAATCCCAAATATTGAGTGATAATTGTTTCTATTTCCTCTTCTTCTAAAATACTGGGAAGTAAATTAGTCACATCAATAGATCCTTCAGTGTTCAAAGTCTCAACAATTTGTTCTTTTGTGTGCTCCAATGATTGTTTATTGAAACAGCAGTTTTGCAAGAATATACAATCATCCTTAAACAATGCTTGCAACATCTCTTTAGGCTTTTGAACGTACAAGTTCTTTTGCAACATATCATATTCTATGTAAGAGTTCTGTCTAAAGAACTTGGTGATGATCTTTTCTTGGTTCTCCAAAAATCTGTTTGAAATAAAAGCGCCTTGCCTCAGAGATCCGCTGATCTCTTGACTAGCAATAAGCTCTTCAATCACTTGATTTATCATCACTTCATCTATTCCATAAAGCTTCTTAATCTGACTCACAGCAAGAGGCTTCACGCTTCCTCTCAAAACACCTCTCAGCTGTGATTTAATCACATTTTGGTAACTCTTTGTCACCAAAAAGTTTCCTTGAATTTGTCCTTGGATTACTGTGTCAAGTCTTTGAGTAAGAGCTCGAATTAAAAATTCATGAGCAATGTTGAACTTCAAAGAAATATCACTGATGGGTACTTTATGTCTCTGTTGAAGTTCTTCGTTAATTTCTTCGGCTATATCGTCCAAATAAAGGTGAGTGAGAAGCTGGCCATTCATGTTAATAACTTCAGCGCCTTTTTTGCACATAACATCCACACGAGGCTCGATTCTTTCAATACCGACATTGAGGATTTTGGGAAGCTCAACGATGTTTATTCTACCATGCTCGATGACGACGTCTTTGATTTGTCTTTCGAGATGTTCGGGAGTGAGATACTCGCGACCATCTTGTGTGTAAATGAGCTTGAATTCATAGTTTTTAATAAGATTGTCAATGATTTCAACGATGTTTCTGTCAGAAAGACGAGCTGTTTGGGTCTGTTCTTGAACAGCTGCCAATTGTTTTTGCAAAGCGAGAATAGCTTCCATTCGCGAATTATTTTATTTTATAAACGTGTGTGAAAGATTATTTTTATTTTGTCTGTCTGTCACCTAATGAAAAGAAAAAAATTCCCTAATTCATTCTTAGAGTTAGAGGTAAAAAAAATTTTGGCCCGAAAAAATTTTTTATTATGAATGTATTATTTTTTTTTTTTGTGTTTTGAAATTTGCTCATGAATAACAGTCAAAGCTGTGCCTATGTATAGAAGAATATACTCAAACAATCAATCAAGATAAAGGCTTCACGGCTTCACTTTTTTCTTCAAGTTTATTCATATCTCATGCGTCCAGTGACGGATTCGACGTTGATACCGTTGCTTCCAGCTTTTTGGAGGGCTTGTCTCAATCTTTCTCTATCCAAAACTTCGGGGAAATTATCGGCAGTTTGTTCAATTCTGCTTTCACTGAAGAAAAGTCTATATAAATATCTGCTCTTAACTTGATCAACAACTCTTCTAATTTCGTTTTTGAGGTCAGCAACGTAACCATTGCCTCTTCTGAGTTGTTCCAAGTGGAGTTGGGTACCAGTGGAGAATTCAGTTTTTTTATTTCCCTTTTCATCAATTTCGTAGGCATCGAGGTCCCAACCGCTGGTCTTGACGTATTTGGGGCCAGGTCTGTCGAACTTTTCGTGTAATTGTTTAATAACGGAGTCCCATAATTGTTTATCTTCAAAATGGTTCAAGTTAGCAAGAATGGTGGTCAGTTCGATCAAATTATTCAAGCTTGCATACTGAATCTTGGATAAAATAATGGGGAAAAGATAATCTTGGTAAAAGGCCAAATCGGATCTGTTGGTGGCCTCAAAAGCGTAGAGAGCTTGAATAGCGTTATGCACAGGCAAATCTCCGGTGTGGGTTCTCAATAAATGGGTCATTCTGTCCACATACTCGGTAGCGAGTCTGTGATCTTGCTCGGCTTGAAGGCTAAGTCTTTGGCGGTAATTTAACAAGTTGGAAGAAGCAGAAGCTTCAGTTTCTTGTGAGATTTGTTGGAGTAAATTTTGACTAACTTCGTGCTTTCTGGCGAGATGATAAGACACTAAAGAAAGGCCAAAAAGATCCTGAGGAGGAGCAGTTTGGGTCAAATAGTAAAGAGCGGGGTTTTGGACAGAGAAAGGCTGGTTGACAATATAAGTTCTCTTTTGAGCATTCAAGGTGGCTTGGCTCAAAACCTTGCTGAAACTTCTAAAGACTGACATTCGAGTAATATATTTTTTAATTCAATTCTCTCTTCTTAAATTGATTTAATCTCAAAAAAAAATTTCACAAAGATTCCTATGGAAAAGAATTGCGAGAAAATGAATGAGATAAGATATTTTTTTTTTCAAAGAATGAAATTCAAAATAAACAACATGTTATTAATAATACAATAATTACACACAAGGGAAGGAAAATAAATAACACAAAAAAAATTTTCACAATTCTTTATTTTAGGTAATCAATAAAAGTAAGATATATTTGAGAAAAATGATACAAAAAAAAATTTTCACCTGCACTCAGATGTCGGTTATTGTCACTTTACAAAAAACATAGCTTCCTTTTATTGGTTGAAAAATGCTATTTAATAATGGGACAACTCTATATCCTTGCTGGATACAATTGAGTTCAATGGCGTACCACCCCATTCTATCTCTTCTCAGGACATCTCCATGATAAGCTGTAATCACTAAAAAGCAAAAATCTGGAGCACATATTTGAAAGTCAAAAGTGTTCGAATCCCAAACAGGATGAAAACCATTGTCTTTTATCATATGAGTCTTGAATGTTTGATTTCTTTCTTCATCCACATCAAGGCCTCTGATCTTCACTTCAACGTAAGGATCGATAATTTCTCTGACAACAAGATCATCAGGCCGAATTTGCTGACCACTGATAATTTTCACACTCAGCTTCTTTATTGGCTTTTTAAACTCGTTAGGGTACTTCACAACCTCGTGATTTAGAAGGGCATCATGGCACATATATTCAGGCTTCAGCGTGTAACCGGACTGAACACCTCCATTATTGGCAAATTTTGCGTAATTCAGCAGCATAAATTCGTCGCTTTTTTGGAAGTTTAGAGCGACGAGTTGTGAGCCGGAAGCCCAGCCGGTTACAGGGTCAAAGTTGGAAGAGTCGATTCTGGAAGCATTGGGGTAAATTCTTGACAAGAATTTTCTATGGAAATCGACAATTTCTTTATGGTTTGTCTTGAAAAACTTGGCAATTTTGGTTTCGTTTACTGATGAAATCTCCCATACTTTCCTGAAAATATCCTCCAAGCTCATATGTTTACCAATCATTCCGTAAAGCGCATTAAGCTCAGGGCTTAACTTTATCGACTTCTTCTTTTTCATCGACTTCTTCAAACCCTTCAAATCTTCAGCTGTGTGCTCAAGCATTCCTCTAATTGAGTAAGAATATGTGCCACCCACGCCTAGGATCGGCTTCATTCTCTCTGTCTTCATGGGTTTATTGCTATTTCCAAACGTCGTTGTCTTTGGGGTAATTGTTGTTGTTGGAGTACTCGTTGTCGACACATTCGCCACTGATCTAAATTGAATCGCTTCTTTAAATCCAGAACTAAATGGAGATGCAGGAGACGTAATATTCCTCTTCCTGTTACGTCTTCCTGGATTAGTTTTCACCTCTGAAGCCCTCAACCCTGCTGACTGCAGACTTGCCCTTCTGGGAGCTCCTCCCATGTTTCCGTCATGATCCTCCAAGACTTTGTTCAAATCAATCGTGACCTTGTAATTTATGGCTGTCGGAGTATGGCCTCGTGCAGTTTCTATGTCACCTTGCGAGCCAGCTTTCATGCCTTTTATGCCAAACCATGTATCACCAGAATTTGCTGTAATTGAAGATACTTTTGGCTTTTTCATTTTCATCGAAAATTGACTATGCTGGCTTCCTTGTCGAGTCATTGTTATTTCGTCCATTTCCGTCACGTTCTTTTTGACCTTGAAAACTGAAGTGGAATTCAACCCCAAAACTCTGCTGGAGACGTTCCTTTGTGGGGTTCGATCAGCATGCGCAATGTCTTCATATTCGATCGAATATTCATCAATCCCGTGTAAACAACACTGACAAGTTTCTCCTTTTCTCGATTTTATACATCGCCTTCTTGGCGAGTGTGATTTTCCTGTCACTGTTCTATGCCAAATGCTCTCCCTTCTATGGCTATTCAACCTTTCAGACATATCTCCCAATGAGTCCATAGAGTCCTCAACTACAGAGATAGCATCATTATTATCCACAGAAACCTCACTTCCACTGAAATTTCCACCCTGGCTCCCTTGTTCTTGATCCGGTCGATCCTTTTGCATCAGCTTCCCTTTGCCTTTTATGATGAATTTTCTTTGAAGTTCTTCAGGAGAAGGATAAAATTCATATGCATCGAAATTATCAGGCACCGCATAAATCATATCTCCAAGCTCTCTTTTTAATATTTTCACGAGATTTTTCTGGGTATTTATATCACAATGCATTTCGAAAGATAAAATCAAAGGGTAAGGGCTCATTGTAAATGCATGTTCTTTCAAGGCTTTTATCACATCTTCACATAAAATCTTTGAAGTCATTGTATGTCCATGATAAATAATCGGCACAGAGTTCGATCCAGTCTAGGATTTCAAGTTAGTAACTATTCACATAATCTCAAGAGTTTTACCCAGATATCCAGTTCGACGCACCTGCAACCTTTCTTTAAAGCGTTAATGTATGCGTGTACGCTTGATTCTCCTGTCAATTGATTCGACATCAAATATGTGTTATGAGATGTGTTCACATAATAATCTGTCAATGGCTTTGTCATATCCTGAGAGAGTAAAGGTAAATTATGCCAAATCACAAATGTTCCAGTACCTGGTAAAGATACGACATATCTGAATTGAAGATTGTATTTCTCGAGGAAAAGATAATGACACCGAAAAAGTCAAAAGATATGCAAGGTTTTGTGGCAGTGACGTGCGCAAATGAATCACTGAGTTTTCTGAGAGTTTCTAGATTGATAATCTGATTTTGTTCCACATTGAAAAATTTCATCAACTCGAAAAGAGTCATGCTGGGCTCTTGATATTCTCCTTCCACGTATAATGCTGCATATTTTCTATACAAAGGAAGCAGTTCCATCTTTCTTGTCATCTCAATAACAAAGTTCTCAAACTCCTGCATATCAATCTTCTTATTCTTATCAGCATCATATTTGTCAAAAATCTGGTTTATTTCCTTGTTTCTCATGTAAATCTGAAGACTTTTCAGCAACTCCTTCACTTCACCTTTATCGAGGGTTTTTGTTCCATCTGTATCGGCTTTCAAAAACATTTCACGAATCAAAATATTGGTCGTAACCGCACTACAAAGGGATTTAGACGCTTCTATACTCTTTGCAATATAAGCTTACAGGTCCCTCTCTTCATTTTGAGCATCTTCAATAAAATACTGTAGACCACACCACCAGCTCATTTTCGTCCCAGCATCATCAAATAAAAGTACTAATTCATCACTTTTCCCATGATGAATGCTTAACAACAAGGCGGGATCGCAGTTCTGGTACACTTTGGATTTGACAGATGTTGGAATTTCCGAAATATGAGTGACTGTTTTTAGTTCTATTGTATTCTTCTGAAGAGTCTTATTCACTGAAACCCATTGAAGCAAAGTCACATCGTCCTCACAAATAAAAAAGATTTTCGTCTTTGGAGTCTTCCACACCTTTTTCGTGATTATCTTTATTGGAAATCCATATGTCAGAAGATCGATGCCAGAATTGATATCCAAAGAGTCAAAATCTCTCCTAGTAAAATTCATGGTTGGCATACTCAACCTCTTGGTAACAAGCTGCAAAGGTTATGTTAGGATAGGCTTTAAAAGGTTGTATTTTTTTACCTTATTCATGGGACTACTAGCGTACATACTGAAAACAGAATGTCTTATCTATAAAGTACCTGTCCTAAATAAAAAAAAATCGATTAAAATCTGCAACCAATTTACGAGTTTTAATTTCTCTTTTAATGTAAATGTCCTAAGACTCTCACCTTTGTTGTTTTAAAATATCCTTCTCTCCTCAAAAAGTCAATCAATAGCCATTCTCAAATCATATTTTTCCAGATTTTTATTGATTAACCACTTTTCTTTCTCGTCTATTGATTATATTCGGTCTTGGAGAACCGTTTGTGATGAATTATTCTAGGAATTTTTGCTTCTAAAAAAACTCAAGTAGCTTTCCATCTCATCAACAACCACTCTTTTCTTTATAAATCTCTAGCCAGAAATCTTAATAGGTCTGAGAGAACGTATTTTCCTCAGTTTCTTGAATAAAATGCCCTCATCAAGCCCAAGGTGATAGATGGGGAAATTTTTCTCTATCTGTCAGTTACGAATCTCAAGATCTTTTCTTCTCCATTATATCCAAAAAACCCTCCACTTTAATTAAGAAGAAAACGAATTCTCTTGGTTGATTTTAACAAGACAACCATAGTGGACGACATAAATTAATCGTGGATTCAAGTAAAAGAAGGTGATCATGTGATTAGAAAATTAGGCATATTTAGTCTCGAATAATCAATAAATCAATTAATTAGGGACAAAAGACTTGTCGGAAAAAGTTTTCTGGATTGACAATTAAAGTGAAAATTTTTATTTGGAAATCAGATTGCTTCCATTTAAACCTTTATTAAAATTTTTGTAACATATTGCTCTCAAAAAACTAGTCGGTTTATTTCCCATTTTTAAATGCTCTTCCTTTTTTCAAAAATAAAAATACACAAAAGGTTAACTCGTCCTCTCTCCTTCACTTCTTCTTCTTCTTTCAACTTGAGAACAATCTAAACGTTTTGTTGTTTTTTTAGAGTTAGCTCATGAAGATTTCGAAAACTGAGAAAATATCTCTCGAACCTGTACCAACATAAACTTGTCGGATTTAAACTTCAGTTCGAGTGACTCAAGGCATAAGAAAGTGTCTGGAAGCTTGTTGCTAAAAATGAAAACTGTTTGAATAATAGCCACAGTAAACTTCGTAAAATATTTAGAAGAAAAAATTATTCTGAGACAATGCAATTGGACTCAAACAAAAAAAGAAAAATTTTTTGGGAAAAACTCTGGAAAAAATAAAAACAGGAAAATCTTTTTCATGATCTCGAAAAAATTTCTATTAACTATTAATGGAGCTTTTCAGGTTTCATGTCAATAAAAATCATGTTGAGACTTTTTTGAGGTTTGGGATGAGCATGAGTTGCAAACCAAACTCTGTTCATGCCAAGACCTCGAGAAAAAACAAATCTGATTTCCTCACAATAAAATTCCAAAAGAAAGGATTCCAAAAATTCTTCAATTGAAATGAAAATTTTTTTTTAAGTATTCTTCTTAGCTCAAAAAGTATGTGTGACAAACATTTTGTTGTATAAAATTTCAGGTAATCAATCGAACAATCTTCAAAAAATTTATGAAATACTACAATCAATCAACCAAAGCTTTATTTACGAGACTCACTTACATTTCATTTATATGAATAATCAGTAAATAAAAGATGGTGATCATCATATCCCATCCTTTAAAATTCACATGAAAGAAAACTAATACTATGTTTACACAAAAAATATATTTAGTCAACAGGACCTATCCTCATTATATGACTCCAAAACTTCTCGCACTAGGCAACATATTAAAACTCATACTTGCTGGTTTGGTTTGCAAATTCTTCACTCGTACCTTTATTGGTGACTCCACTGCGACTTCAAATCCTTCAATTTCATTCAAACTTTCAATTGAAGTCGAAGACTTTGGCAATATTGGGACACTCTTTGTTCTCATTTCTTCATTTTCTGGTATATCATCCAATGCGCCATCTAAAATTAACGATGGTCTTTCATCACCAGCTTCTGTACTAATTTTCCTTTGTATTTCACGTGCAGGAGAATTATTATTGAGCTCATTCACCCAAGGGCCTTGTTCATTGGTCAAATTTACACCATAGTCGTCAGCGGTTGCTTTACCACCCAAGAAATCTGGGAGGTCCTTTTCATCGACATATTGGAAGAGTTCCTTCTTATAACTTGAGCCCAGAATGTGAATCTTTTTGCGAGTTTTATCATCAACAAAATGCTTGACCACATTCCAAATTCCATAGAAGAATAATGGCACGTTTATGATAAACATATGCCCAAGAATTTCTGGATAGTAGTCTTGTCCAATCTTGGAGACCATTTTCAATAGATCCCAGACTTTAGAGGACATCATTTTGGCGGCCGCTCCCTTCATATCCATGATGTAGCATGTATTTTGAATGACTTCTCCCTTGGCTTTGGAACAGGCAGGGAATATTTCGTGAATCAGTCTTTCGTAGTCTTGAATAAAATGCTGTTCAACTCTTTCCAAAGAGACAATCTTCATCAATTTATCAAAGTTAACTTTCCCAACACGTTCGATAAATATAGGTCTTCCTAACTTATCTGTTCGGAACCATAAATGAGGATAATACTGCTTAGCCTCATTCATTTCGGGAATTTCCATCTTGCAAATTTCATCAACTCGCTTTTCTTTTCGCCAATTTATATAATTTGTCCACATCTCTATGGTATCTTTTAAAACAAATTTTCTTGCGCGAAGAAATCTCAATAGGTAAGCATCATTATAAGGGGGGTTGGAGCATCCCATTTCAACGACTTTGGTCCGAAATTGGGCAAGAATTTGAAGTTGTTCATCGCTACAATCACCAAGATAACCGGAAAAAGTCTTTTTCTGAGGCATTTTTAAAAGCAAAAGGCGGTTAAAGTTAACTCGATAAGTTGATTATATAAATTAAAACTACCTGAAAATTACTTAAATAGAGAGAAATCACTTGAGTTAATTATTCTCTTTGATATGCTTTCGAATTTTAAAAATTCTCATTCAATCTCGTTATTTTCGCGCTCCTCCCTCCGGAAAAAAAAAATCTCATCGAGAGGGAAAAGCGCCTAGCGCAATCCTCACAAAAATAGTTCGCATTAATTCAGATCTATTCTAGAGATCGATAGTTTCTCTTCTTCTTCCTCCTCCAAGTTTCTCATGGATTGAGTTTTTCCTTTTGAAGAATTGGCTGTTTTTATATCGAGAGTTTTTATTAACTGAAAATTTGAATGCTTCTTATTGTTGTTATCTCGCATTTTTACAGTCATATTTGCAGTTTCCTCGCAAGTGGTCCCACGAAAAGACTTTCCAAGAGGAAGAAATTGACTTTTTATTTTTTTGGAAAAATTTAAATCTATTATTTTTTATGAATTCATCAAGCAAGCAAGGAGACTTTGATTTATTCCATTAAAAAACGAGGTGAGAGGAGCTTTGAGAAACTTGAATGACGTGTCTTTTTGAGCCCTGAATTTTAATTGCAACTCTGGGCCAAAATTTGTTGGAAAAAACCAGAATCTTTAAACTTCCCTCCATTGACGTTGTAATTAGACTTTCAATAATTTGTTTGGCCTTTCGGTAAACGGGAAAATCACCACACCGCCCACCGTTCTTCTAGCTTATCTTCCTCAGAGAATGCTCTCAAATGAGATATTGGAGCTTCCTGCGTTGTCATAAAGAGAAACAAAATCTCGAAATCGCGACTTAATTTTCTCGCAGAAATTAAGATTGGCCTTTTCAACCGAATGAACCTTTGTGAGTTTTTTATGAAACAAAAACTATCCAAATACAGAAAAGAGTTTTTTAGAAGTGAAGGCCCAATTTTTTAGGTTCATATTTATCAAGAATTTTATCTCTCAAAAATACTTTCTTGAAAAGTTATTTCGTCAAAAAATTTCTTGTTCAGCTCCTCATATTTCCTTTCAAAAATGAAATAACTTACAATTTACCTCGAAACGTCTTTCCCTCTATCAATTAGATGTCTTCTCAATATGAAAAAAAAATTTCAAGATAAAGATAAAGATAAAGATAAAAGTTCTCTATATTTTCAAGGCATAAAATTTAACTTTAGATTTATCATCATGGTTTTCACTTCTGAGGGCATTCCCTTTCCTTTGATTTTCGGGCGCGAACAAACAATCTGTAACGACTTGAATCAAAACCTCCACGATGCTTTCAAACAACAAATTGACTGTATCGCCATTCCTTTCTTCCATCCAAGACTTGATCGTGATAAAGAATCTATTGAAAATGAAATCGAGCCTCTTGCTAAAGCTGACACTCTTGTTGACTCAGAAAAATGGATGAGAAATATCATAGGAAAATTATCAAGAGACATCAATATTGATACTCCATATCCTCATATAAACGCCAAATCGAAATTTTATCTCAAACAAGAATTAAATTATGCGATCCATCTTGGAGCTGGAGGCTTCATAATTCCTGGACCTTCCAACAGAAGCGAGAACTATGCTCGTGTCATCAATAAAGTAACTTTTTCAGGAGAATTTTGGTGAAAAAAATTTGTTTAGTTTTTGTTAAAAGGCACAGGGAATACACAAGTTTGGTTAAGAATTCCTTTAAGCGATGAAGATGCCAACAGCTGGGACAGATATAACGTTTTTCGTCTCAGACTTGAAAATACTTCTGGATTAGGTGTTTGCTTAGATATTGGGACTGACCTTCCTGATAATGTAATCTTCTGAAGTTTTTTAATAAACTTTTTCTCGAAGAATATCGTTCAAAGATGGATGGCAGAAGATATCAAGGCTATTGTGTTATCGACAGATCTCTTCATGAGCAATGACTTGGGACATCCTGTTTTATCAAACAAACATCAAGGTCTGGTCAGACAACTGTTCCAACTCAAAGTTGTCACGATGATTCGACCACAAACAAATTCTGAAGATATCACCAAGTACAGAGAATATCTTGAATTCCTCTTCAAAACACAACCTGAAGTAACGTGCAATTACTCAATTATTATTCACAAGGCTAGATTCATGAAGTCGAATATCTTCAATTCAGGTTTAATGATGTTCTTCAACAGCCTCTCCAACCCCTCCGAGACAACCTGGAATCTCAATTATACGCATATTTTGAAAAAGTAATAGCTCTTATATTTTACCCACAGAGCCAATAAAATGTTCTTCAGGACAATATCAAATATATGTATTATGAAAAAGCTATCTATGAGGCCTTAAAAGAGAACTTCCTTGATCAAGAAAGGGTTGTGATCATGGTTATTGGAGCAGGAAGAGCTCCTTTAGTGAAGGCTTGTTTTAAGGCTGCATCGGAGCTCAATAGAAAAGTCTTTGTTTATGCGATCGAAAAGAATCCCAACGCTATCATTACAATCAACAGCTATCTTGCAAAGAATAAAAACGAACTTAAAGATAAATTGGCTGTTGTTTGTAAAGACGTGAGAACATGGGATGCCCCTGAAAAGGCTGATATTTTGTTCAGTGAACTTCTTGGAAGTTTCTCTGATAATGAACTCTCGCCTGAAGTTCTTGATTGGTCTCAAAGGTTGGAAGAGATATATTGAATTTCTTTGCTAAATTCTCTATGTAGACTTTTGAAGGAAGGTGGATTGAATATTCCTTATGAATATTCATCATTTTTAACACCAATCTCTTATCCAGTCAGTCACAATAAAGTATGAATAACTCCATTAGTTCTCTAATAAGTTTTGAAGCTAAAAAATGGAATTGAAGCTCAGAAGCAATTAGAGATCCCCCATGTTGTTAAACTCAAGAAACATTATGCGCCATGTGGAGTCCAAAAATGCTTCACTTTTAATCATCCAAGAACTCAAACACAAAAAAATAACAAAAGATTTGAAGTTTTGGAGTTTAATTTTGAAGAGACAAATACAATTCATGGATTTGCGGGATACTTTGAAGGAAGACTTTATAATGATGTGGTTATCAGCATAAATCCAGAAACAATCACTCCAAATCTTTACAGCTGGTTCCCTATCTATTTCCCCTTTGATGTATTCCTTTCATCAATTATTTAATTTCCCTTATTCTTCTTCAATAGAAGCCATTGATTGTGAATCAAGAGACCACATTGAGGATTAACATCTGGAGATTGACTTCAACAAGACAGATTTGGTACGAATGGCAAGCGGAAGTTCTCAATAAAGAAACAAAGGGATTGGTAAATGGCACTAAAATTCATAACTCTCAAGGTAAAGCTTATGCCATCGGCCTTTAATTATATTCATACTGATAAGTAATTCATTTTTATTGTTACATCAACTTGCATACAGTTTATCTATTGTATAAAATTAACCAAAAGCGCTCATCGTCTACACACCATAAAAGGTTATTTCCAAAACAAACAGCAAGTTTTCTCGACTCTTTTAGTTTATTATTATTACTGTTAAAGATTTCGAGGGGGAAATCAAAATTAAAGAGCCCGAATTCGTTAATTAAATAGCAGTTTCAGGAGTGCCCTCACATAAAATTATAGTCTTTAACACTAGAATTTTCCTCATTTTATTCAACAGATGGAAAGTCCCAATAAGAGTAGCAGTCCTTTAGCAAACCATCAATCACCTCCAGAATCAGCATCACCATCCAAGAGGAAAGATTTCCAGATCATTCCAATCTCCAAAAGACTCAAGAAGAAATCCAAAAGCAGTCTAGCTCAAGATCCTGATGACACAAGTCTTTCTTATAATGGAGATAGAGAGGCAGAATATGAAGATCTGATGAGAGAAGACAAAAACTTAAGAACAGTTCTGCATAGAGCAGCTTTAGATCATGATAAAAGAATCGTCAAACAATTATGTCAAAGAGCAGAAAAGATATTGGATGTTGGCGCATACGTGAATAAGATGGATAAATTCGGAAATTCTCCTTTGTTAAGCGCTTGTGTGTATAATAAAATCAACAGCGAAACTGACGAAAAATTGGAATGCCTCAAAATTTTACTTCATTATGGAGCTGAACCTAACCAATACAATCATCATAACCTATGGAGTCCCTTGACTTGGTGCGCATATTATGGAGACTCTGACGCCACAAAATTGCTTTTAGAGAAAGGCGCTTATTCTTTTTGGCCTGATAAAGAAGGACATTTCCCTCTGGATCATTGTGGATTACAAGTATAATAAAACCGTCCCCTGAATAATTTACTTATTAATTAGGATGATAGAGGAAATAAGAAAGAGACAGCGAAAGTTCTGATTGACAATTTGTTTGAGCTTCTGATTGATTATGAGAATAAGAAACATGACAAAACTATCCTTGACAAAACCTTTGGAAACAATGTGAAATTTCTTCAAAGCCCTTTGTTGAGAACTTCTCTATTATATTGGGTGACATACTTCAATCTGAATACTCGAGAATACTTTGGAAGAATAATTGATTTGGATGGAGTGTACCCAGATCTCCCTCTCAATACGATTTTTGGAAGAAATTGTTATCACGCGAGTTGTATAAGTGGGAATAAGGAAGTTCTGAGTATCTTATTGAATCATAAAAGGAGATTTTACAGCATGCATCAAAGGTTTATAAGGACAAAAATGCATGATGCTGTGAGTGGAGCATCGAAAAGTCACACTGAAAAGGATGAACTTGAGAGAGTTTTCGCTTTTAGTAATAGTAAAAATAAGAAGAAAACTATCTATTCCAAACAATTTGTGGCTGATGTAAAGGAGACTGTTGCTTGGATTACTGCTTTTGATCACCAGATTGATAAAATGGTCAAAGAAGAAAATGAAGGATCTAAGGCTAAAGCCCCTAATTATTTCGAAGTTCAAGACGTCTTTGGCAATACTCCTTTACATTTCGCTTCTGTCCTTGGTCGAGTCGAACTTGCTAAAATTCTCCTTGAAAATGGAGCGAATATCGAAATAGAGAATAAAGATGGTTGGAGATGTGCAGAATTAAAACAACATAAAACAATTGAACAAGTAAATTTTTCCTTTCTCTTTGAGGTTCTCATCACCAAATTAGATGTATAAAGATCATATGAAGAAGCTATATGATGAATCAGTCGTCAGCATGATGAACCAACGAGTTGAAGCCGGCACCATCAACCATTTACCCACCAGCAAGACCATCCAAAAACAATCATCTCTCCAAAAACTTCTTACCAAATCCAATAAAGTCGCTGCGGAAGGTCAGCTCGCCTCTAATCACCACACAGAGCTTCAAAATAGCTTAGCTAAGCGTTCCAAGATGTTTTTGAAACGAAGAAAAATCCCCGATGTCGTCCTTATTTTCAGGACCAAAATTAACAATGACAAAGCTACCACAAAGTTCATTCAAAATCGAGTCAATTTCAACATTTCCCTCCTTGTCAACAAATTCGACTGTTATCTTTCAAAAGATATCAACGATAGCGTTTACTATCTTATGATCAAAACTAACGAACGAGATCTTGACTACCAATGTCTTAAATACAACATCAAAATGAAACTCCTCAACGCCTATGGCTACAAACTCTACGACCCTACCAAAAAAACTGACTTTGAGCCTTTCAGATCTCGCCAAAGAGCTGAAATTACTCTTACTGCCATCAACGATGTCCTCAACATCCAACAACTAAAAGATCTCAAGATCCTTCAAGAAATCTATCCTATGCATACTGTCAGTGGCATCGAAAGAATAAAGGAAATCTGGCTCAATTCTAAATGGTACTGGCCTCAGCCTCTTGCTAGTTTCAGAGACTATCTGAGAGAAGGAAAACACCTCAATTTCACTCCAATTACCACACTGAGAATGTACTTTGGAGAAAGTGTCGCTTTTTATTTCGCGTGGACCTCGTTCTATACTTGCTATTTATTGATCCTGGCTATCCCTGGACTTCTCGTCATGATCTTTATCCTCAAAGATCAAAGCAATTCCTCCTTCTTACTGCCTGCTTGGGTCATTTATAACTCATTATGTTCCACCCTTGTCGTCGAAAAATGGAAAAGAAAGGCTGCAGAAATCGCTACAAGATGGGGTACTCTTGATATGCTGGACCGTAAAGTCGACCAAAAAGTTCTCAGAAGTGAGTTCATTGGTAATGAAATTATCAATCAAAATACTGGAGCTCTCACAAAGGATAACACTAAATCTAAAACTTCGCTTTACTTTATCTTGTCGGCTCCTATTCTGATCTTATTAATGGTTGCTGTTGTTGGAACTTTCTTGCTGACTCAAAGTCTTATTGCTGACCAGCCAGGAGCCGTTATGAGCATGATTATCAGTACATTGAACGGTACCATTATTGCTGTGCTGAACTTTGTCTATCAGAAATTGGCTCGTTATTTCGTCAACAAAGAAAATCATAAATACACCTACACTTATGAAAAATCGCTAATTTTCAAAGGATTCTTGTCACTTTTCTTCAATTCATATCTGGGTGTCTTGTACCTCATCTTCATCAAGAATGTCGAGCTGGAGAAAATCTACTACAATCTGATCTCTATCTTGATCACTAAGCAAGCTACTTCGATCACTACCACTGTAGGATTTATTCTTCTTTGAAAGTGTTCTCAATGTTTTATTTAGGCCGTGATCCCTTGGATTTTGTATAAATATAAGCAAAAGAACTATTTTAAAGCAGTGAATGCAAGAGGAAGTGAACAAACAAAACAAAGAAGAGATTCCGTAGTACCAAACCAACAGGAAAACAGAGACGGAGATGTTGCCAATAGCAAAGATCCTCTTATTGAAGAAAATCCCAAAAACAAAGGCGCTTCTCAAAAGAATCAAAAAGATCAAGATATGGTTGTCAAAAGACCAGTTTTAGATTGCAAAAAAGGTATTCCTGAAGCTGATAAGTGGGACTTAACGAGAGTTGAATTAAATGGTATGAAGAGCAGAAATGATGATTTCAATGACGATTATGGCCAAGTAAAATCTTCTTGAGGTTATAAAATCCTTACTTTCCTTCATCTAGATGCTTATTCAATATGGATATATCACAATGTTTGCTTCAGCTTTCCCTATTGGACCTCTCATCAGTTTTATCGCAAATATCCTCGATACAAGAGCAAAGCTTTTTGCCTTTTTGTATGTGTATCATAGGCCACCAATTCAAAAGGCTGCAGGCATTGGTAACTGGCAAAATGTCTGGGAAATCATGAGTATTATCGGACTCGTAACTCTTCTTAATTAATATATCACCCCTAATTCCTTCTATAGTTTACAAATGCATTGATCTTATTCTTCAGATCAACTACAAGCTTTGATGTATTTGAAGATGCTTTAATGGATGATACCCCTGGAGAAAATATTTACCATGATGTTCGAAGACTTTGGGTCTTTTTAATCATTGTCTACGTCATCCTGGTCCTCAAACTCCTCGCTAGAGCCTTCATTCAAGATAAACCTCAATGGGTCATCAATGAAGAAGAAAAGCTGAAGAACCTCGAGAAACCCGAAATCGACATTGAGTAACCAAGACATTCAATAAAATGATCTCATTGTAATATTTCTAGAAACCACCAAGCTTCAACATTAGTCAATCTTGACCGCTCTCATCATAAGACTGCTCGTACATCTGACGGCAAAGAGACTCCTTTGTTAAAGAAAAACCACTCTAAAAATGCAAGTACCTTGGATGACCTCCCAAAAACTCCTGTAATTTCGATTGTCCTTCTTCACTTCTCAACTCTTCCTTTATTAGAATGATAAAGTTGACAAGCAAAACAAGAAATCACCAAACAAGAAATTCTTTGAAATAACCCCAGCACAATCTATTCTTGGATCACCAGAGGTCAAAGAAGTTCATCATTCAGTTCCCAAAAATGGCCTTCCTCTATCTCCAAGCATCGCATTAAACCTCAGTCAAGGTGTCAAATCTCTCTTCTTCAACGCTTTCACCTACATTGAAAAAGAACTTTCTCTCAAAAGACTTGAATGCTTCTCTTCAAATATCGAGGAATTGGTCATTATCTGTCAAGGCTGTAGAAAGACAAGAGCCATTTTAGAATGTACCGACTGTCAAGAGAAACATTGTGCTCAATGTATGAGGAATATCCACGACCAAACTACAAGAAAAACTCATAAAATCGCATACTTGATCAAGGCTAATGATAACTCAATGAACCACCAAATCATCCCAATCACTGGCACTGCTCGCAAAAGTATTTCACAAATACAAACCAAAGATGGAAAATCAGCTAAAGAACAACCTCCTCAACAATGGGCTAAGCTTCAAAATTTCGAATTCCCTACTTATGTCCACGGAGATTCTTACATAAACATCGAAAGAGTTTACAAAATTCTTTACAAAATCTACATCACCGAAAATGGAGTTTCTGAAGACAACACAATCTCCGACATAAAAGCTGCTTTAAGATTCAAGAGTTCTCATGCTGCTGAACCTCAAAAATTCGGAAATAAACCAACAGAACAGCAGCCTGGACAAGAAGGCTCAACAGCAGGAAAGTCTCCAAATAAAGGCATTGATGTGTTGGCTCCAGCAATTCATGAAGAAATTGGAGAAATTGATCATACTTGGTTTGAAGCAATAAAGAAATTCTTTGGGGTTTCTGGGTTTAACACTGAAGAGAAAATGTTGATCAATAGAGTGGCATTCTTTACATTCAAAAAACGTGGAGCGAAGGCTAATTATAATGATTTCTATAGACACATGAAAACTTTACAAGTTATTTTTTTTTTGTTATTAGGGTATTAACTCATTTATAGGAAGGGAACTTGGAGACCAAATTGATGCTTTTCTTTGATTTGATAGATGAGGATGAAGATGGGTTGGTCTCATTGATGCAATTGGGATCTTTTATTGATAAAAGTTTGCTTCAAGATATGACCAATGATGAAAGTTACGAGAATATTTTAAAGAGTGTGCTCGAGAATAAAAAGACTATCAATAAGAAACAGTTTGTGAACGGAGTGTTGAATAGCAAGAGAGGAAAACAACTGCTAATGAGCTATTTACAAGTAAAAGAAGAAAAGACTCTAGTTCAAGTTAAAAGCTAAATTTTACTGTTGCCTATTTTTTATATGCCTATTCTACTTAAAGGAAAAAGCTTTGATGTTTTTTGAATACAGTATAAGTGGTGATATCTCTATAAATTTTTTAGTGTTTTTATTGAAAGATTTTTGTCTTGAATAAAGTTTTAACATTACTCATTAAACCTTTATTTTGCCCATTAATCACATACAGTTAATTTTCTCTCACAGAATTTGGATTCTTCTCGATCTATATTTATGCTTTTCTAGCTTCCCTGTGACTCTCTGAAGATTCTATGTCTCTTCAAAAGACTTTGATTTTAATATTATTGAGGAGCTCCAGGTGTTTCGAAAATATTAACAAAAAGAAAATTGAGGAAATTAATGGTGAACTTCATTAATGATGAGACACAGGACGACTGGGCTGAATTGGAATATTGATTTCGGTCCTGTCAGAATTTAATTTTGGGAATTTCTTTTTTAGAAAAAGAGCAACGCGAATTCGATTTAATCAGATTTTTCGTTTGTTTTGCCTCAAATAAAACAAATAAAAAGAGAAATAACTCCAAAAAATAAAACATTTTCCCTGACAAATGTCCACCATCACCACCAAATTCATGTTCCCAAACTTTGGAGGCAAAACTCATGCTCTACAACTCGAACGATCCTCTCGCGTATAGCCAATCGCCATTCTCTCTCTTTTTAACCTCAATTCCAGGTCAATGAACTCAAAGAAGGAGTTGTTAAAAAACTCATGCAAGAGAATAGTACTTTTTCCTTTATTTCCGCCTTCATCTGACTCACATAGACTACACAAAAGAAGGACAAGAACCAAAGATAAGACTTTTCCACCTCGGTTCTGAATTACAAGAGGGAAAAACTCTCAATGGTAAATTGTTTTCTGTTAAATATTGGCTAATTGAGGCAAGATTATGCAAAAACTACTGATGCTGATGGAAATCCAGAAATCATCTTACATGTTTTTATTAGCTATCAAAAAGCCCCTCCTGCTTCATCTTCTGCCAGTCATGTAAAAAGAGATAAAAGAAATGAAGGAATTTGCAATTGCAATATTTTCTAGAAATTTTTTTTCATTGAAAACTCAAAGGAAGAACATTCTCTTTGAAGTTTTCATTAAAGAAAATCCTTGCCTCTCAAAGAAGACAGAGTTTTTAATCTCTTTGGTCGCAAGGAAATGAAATGAAATGAAAAAAGTCCCAAATTTCCCCTCTTATTTTTTGTTTTCGTCTTTTGAATATGATGAATAAATGTTGCTTTAAGAATGATGACTTTTGTATCTTTATATCTCACGCCACCACGCATTTGTAGCATAAAGTCACCATTGTAAATATAGCTTTTAATAAAACAAATCATCTCTCATTTTCATTTCCAAGGCAAGTTCTTATTAGGCGGGCAAACATAAAATCTTTCAACAAAATTTTCTCATGTGCCGTGGCTTGAATGTGAAATGTGAAATCTCTTGTCGGGTCTCCTTAGGATTTTATGAGCCCTGATTTGTACAAGGATTTGAAATAAAATACTGGATTCCTCTAAATAAAGTCTGTCTAAAGACAGTGTGAGAGAATAAAATTCAGTTTGTTCTGTTTTTTAAAAAGATAAACCAACTATATTCTCAATTTTATCCTTTGTAAAATGGGAAACACGCCAAATATTGACAAACGAGGGATGAACGGACATGAGCCGTACAGGACAACTGATATTGATGTTGATAAAGGTTTTTCTTGAGTCCGATTCCTTCAAACTCACCTCCAAATTTCATAGAAATAGTAAAAATCAAACAAACTCTTGACAAAAACCCAGAAAACGGCCCTTTACAAGACAACCTTGGGCAACTTTATATGAAAAAAGTATAGACCTTGTTATTCCTCTTGACAATCATCAGGGTATGCATGAAGAAGCTGAACGTCATTTTCTTAAAGCTTATCAATTGAACTCTATTTCTCCTTATTCTCTTTTTATTCTTGGTAATTGGCTGAATAAATTTGCTCATTCTCATCTCGCGTTAGGCTCAATAAAAGAGGAGAAAAGGGAATATATTGATGCAGTGGAGTATTTTAAAGAGGGAATAGAAAAAGAGCCAAATAATCCAGAGCCATATCACAAATTAGCAGAGGTGTTTTTAACATTGAAAGAAGTGGATAAAGCCATACATTTTGCGACAGAATGCAACAAATATAAGCAAAATGATCCTGATCTGAGCAACCTTATTGGGCTTTGCTATTTACTCAAGGTAAAACTCTCTTTTTAATTTTTTGAATCAAACCAACGATGACGCAGAACAATTTGGATAAGGCGCAAGAATATCTAATCACAGCAAATTTGCTCGATTCCAATCATTACAGAGCCCTTAACAACCTCGGAAATCTCAACAGACGTCTCAATAAACTCGATAGAGCTATAGAATACTATAAACTCGCCATTCGCAATATGAATAGTATTTTTTTCCTTGAAGCTTTTTTTCAATAAAACTTAGGCTTTTATCCAGCATATTTGAATTTGGGACTGGCATATTTTGAGAAGGGAGACATATGGAACGCATTGACGAATATAAAGGAAAGTTTGAAAGGAGGACAAGAAACACAAAACTCAGTAAATAGTATGGGGTAAGCGGTTTCATAAATTGGGATTAGTGGATTAATTTTTCTTCAAAAAAGATTTGGGTTCTTTTTAAAAGAAGATATCCTCTATAACGGCATCAAGTTTTACCATGAAGGCCAATATGAAATCGCTGCTGTGTTCCTTGAAAAAGCTTACCAAAGCAACCAGAGCAACGTTGTCACGCTGTATTATATCGCATTATTGAAATATGAGCTCAAAGATTATCAGGCCGCAACCACTTTATTCAATGAAGTCTTGGGGTAAAATCTATTCTCTAGGTGGCATTAAATAAGGATTTATTAAGGATGTTGACGAATGAATATGCTGCAAAATATCACAAGACAGTCTGGTTTAGAGTTCTTTTTGAAAACTGCAAGGAATATATAAGGCAAATTATGAATAGAGTTGATGATACAATTAATCTATCGGAATTACATCCCGTTGAAGTCACCCCTGAGCCTCACAGTAATTATTTATCTCGAGGAATTATTCTCAATATTTATCTCAATATAGCGCAAAGACAAGAAGAGGAGTATTCACCACAGCTATATAATGTGCCCCCAACGGAAGTGCAAAGGAATCTGTCCCAGCTTTCGATAAGCCAGATCGCAATTGAGCCTAATTTTATACACAATACGGAAATGTCACAGGCACATTAAGGACAAATTTAGGAAAATAAATTCGCCGAAAAACGACAAGAGACAAGAGAACTTTCGAAAGAGAATTTTCTAATAATAAATTCGATAATGGAGAGTTAATCGGAAACATAGTTTAAAAGGATTTTTTTCCGGAATTGTATAAAATGCAAGACGGGAAAAAACCCATGCCAGCCAATTGATTTTTGGATTGTGAGATGATTTATTTAGACCTTGCTGGCCAGTAAGGGAAAGATACGCCTTTTATTGTTTTTTGACTGTATATATGTATAATTTTGTTTCGCTAAAAAATCCTTAGAATAATAATCTATTGATTGGTATTTGTATGGCTGTATTTTACGCTGACACATGAAACAAAATTTTATTTAAATTCAAGGCAAAGTAAAATCGGATACGATATTTAAAGATTTTCTTTGCGTCTTAGTTTATAATTTTTGTTTTAATTCAGGATTCAAAGATGGCCACCGTTGCTAAGAAAGACGTTCACGATGCTTCTTACTACATCAAGTGCATGATCGGAGGTGCCTTGGCCTGCGGTCTCACCCATGCCGCCATCTGCCCTCTTGATATCGTCAAGTGCAGAATGCAAGTACCGATTTCCTCTTATCCTTTTCAAGCTCAATCTCCTCAATAGGTCAACCCTGGTATGTACAAGTCCCTCGGTAACGCCTTCTCCTCCATCAAGGCTGCTGAAGGTAACGCTGGTTTCACCCTCGTAACGACTTTTGAGTTTATAAGATCCTAATCCTTCAATAGGGTTTCGCTCCCACCCTTATCGGATACTCCCTCCAAGGTTTGGGTAAATTTGGTTTCTACGAAATGTTCAAGGATGTCTATGCCGGTATCGTCGGTCAAGAAAACGCCGTCAAATACAAGGCTATTGGTTGGGCTGCTGCTTCTGCTTCCGCTGAAGTTATTGCTGATTGCCTCCTCTGCCCTTGGGAAGCCGTCAAGGTCAGAATCCAGACCTCTCAACCCGGTACTTTCCCCACCGACCTTTCCTCCGCTTTGAACAAGATCAGAGCCGATGAAGGTACCAACGGTTTGTTCAAGGGTTTGGCTCCCCTCTGGGCTAGACAAATCCCCTACACCGTCATGAAGTTCGTCGCTTTCGAAAAGACTGTCGAACTCTTCTACAGAAACGTCTTCACCAAGCCCAAGAGCGAATACTCCAAGGGTACTCAACTCTCCATCACCTTCATGTCTGGTTACATCGCTGGTGTCCTCTGCGCTTTGGTCTCTCAACCTGCTGATACTATGGTCTCCAAGCTCAACTCCATCAAGACTGGTGGCTCCACTGGAGAAAACGTCAAGAAAATCTACTCTGAAATCGGTTTCAGCGGACTCTGGAGAGGTATGGGAACCAGAATTATCATGATCGGTACCCTCACTGGTCTCCAATGGTGGATCTACGATACCTTCAAGACTATGGTTGGTCTCCAAACTACCGGTGGTGCTGCTGCCCCCGCCCCCGCTAAATAAACACGTTTTATTAGCATAATACAACAAATTTCGAATACGCGAATGAATGAAGAATAGCTTGGATTTATAAGATTTGTGTGATTATTCTTCGTAAAAAAATATCTCTATGATGCTCAGTTATTATGAAGGTATTATTTATTCAAAGAGATTTTCTCTGGGGAAAAAATCACACCCCTCAAAACAAAAATGTTTTTTTTCTTCCTTATTTAAATTCCAATAATAATATTTAATATTGACTGAACTGCTCCTTTCTTGTCGAGAGTTTCTTTATAAAAAAGGGGGAAAGACCGTTCAATTCAGCTAATTATGGAAATTTTGAGTATTATAAAATGAGGTCAAGGAAAAGAGAAAAATCCAAAGCATATCTTTTTTCGAAAAATTAAAAAGTAGTTAGAGGCTAAATTTGAAATGTCTCATTTAATTAATTTTAAAAGATATTCTGAAACCGATTTCATTCCTTTGAGTTTTAAACCCTTTTTCTTTTGAGAACTTCAAACCCTTCCAAGATTCCATCATCGTCACCTTCTCCTCAGTCCATCCAAATCTCTTCTGAGATTTTCCATTGGTTGATTCTCAAATTTGATGAGACCTCTTGAAAACATTTCTCCTTTTGAAAGCATCCCAAAATCTAAACATTACTTCATTGTAGCATTTTCGAATCATTTTCCAGAGAAAATTATGAAGAAGGAAAGGCATTGGGACCCTTTTTCATTGATAAAATAAAAATCCCAGAAACAAGACACTTTTTTGGACGATAAAAAGATAAGCAGTTTTGTTTATCTATTTAAAGGCTCTAATTAATAATAG
>Ga0182738_1000983_pt1 | contig 37326 bp, 30 predicted proteins | sample eDN5th30CBELigMG_FD_128876 | JGI IMG/M metagenome (GOLD analysis project Ga0182738, IMG submission 128876) | Enriched Miracle-Growth compost microbial communities from Emeryville, California, USA - eDNA 5th pass 30_C BE-Lig MG (version 2)... ...
AAGGCAGGCGGAGCATATGTGCCGCTCGATCCGGAATATCCGCGGGAGCGGCTGGCCTACATGGTGGAAGACAGCGCCATCGGGCTGCTGCTGACACAAAGCCGGGTTCGATCGCGCATTCCCCACTCCGCCCACTCCGGTCAATATCCGATGCTGGAGCTGGACAGGCTCGACTTTGCGGATGAATCCGACAGCAACCCGCAAGTCGCCCTGCATCCACACAACCTTGCCTACATCATCCATACCTCAGGCTCCACGGGAAAACCAAAGGGCGTAGGCGTGCCGCATCATGCGCTAAGCCATTTTCTTACCGGCATGGGCGAGCTTCCGGGTATGAACGCCCAGGATACGCTTGCGGCGGTGACCGCACTGTCGTTTGACATTGCTGCCCTGGAGCTCTATCTGCCTTTGAGTGTTGGCGCACGCCTCATGCTTGTTCCGCAGGGGCTCAACCGCGATGGCCTCGCCCTTGCGCAACTCCTTCAAATCCACCGTCCCAGCGTCCTGCAGTCCACACCTGCCGGATGGCGCATGCTGATTGCGGCCGGGTGGGATCGTCTGCAAGGAAAAGCAGAAGGGGAAATACAGGAAGGAGACAACAAACCGTTCAAGCCCTTGAAAGCGTTGTGTGGCGGCGAAGCGCTTCAGCCCGACCTTGCCGATCAGTTGCGTGCCTGCGGCGTCGAGTTATGGAACATGTATGGGCCCACTGAAACCACTATCTGGTCCGCAGTGGGAAGAATGGACCAATGCGGTGCACCGGTATTAGGTAAGCCCATAGCGGGCACCCGCGCATACGTCCTCGATGCGAATCTCAATCCTGCTCCGCCAGGCGTGGCTGGAGAACTGTATCTCGGAGGGGTGGGGGTGGCGCGCGGCTATCCCAATCGTGGAGGACTGACAGCAGAGCGTTTCATAGCCGATCCTTTCGATGAAGAAGGAGGACGGCTCTATCGAACTGGTGACCTGGCAAGATGGCGCGGCGATGGACAGATCGAATACCTGGGGCGGTTGGATCATCAGGTCAAGATTCGAGGGTTTCGCATCGAACTGGGTGAGATCGAAGCCCAACTGCTGGCTCAGTCTGAAATCAGGGAAGCGGTGGTGGTTGCGCGGGAAGGGTCCGATGCTGCCCTGGCAGCCGGTGGTACGCGGCTAACAGGGGGAGGAGGCGCGAAGCTTGTGGCCTATGTTTCATCGCATGCCGGGGAAGATGTGGATGTTGCCTTACTGCGCCAGGCACTCGCCAAAGTGCTGCCGGACTATATGATTCCTTCGGCAATCGTTGTTTTGGAGAGCCTGCCGCTTAATCCCAACGGGAAGGTGGATCGCAAGGCCTTGCCCGAGCCGGAATTTGCCAATACGGAGCGTTATGAGGCCCATTATGAGGCCCCACAGGGTGAAGTGGAAGAAGTGCTCGCCGGCATCTGGACCCAGGTGCTTGGCGTAGCGCAGGTAGGGCGGCATGACAACTTTTTTGAGTTGGGGGGGGATTCCATTCTCAGTCTTCAGATCGTCACTAAAGCCCGGCGGGCCGGCTTGAAGATCACACCCCGGCAATTATTCGAACAGCAAACCGTCGCTTCGTTGGCTGAAACAGTGGAAACCGTTGACATTGAGGAAGCGGTTGCAGAACCGGCCAAGGCTGCGCGTGGTTATCTGCGCGATTATCTGGGTGCCGCAGCGATTGTGGGACTCGCCTTTACAGAGGATGAAATTGAAGATGTCTATCCTTTGTCACCGACACAGGAAGGCATGCTGTTTCATACTCTGGAAACGGCAGCGGAAGGTACGGGTCTCTATGTAAATCAGCTCAGCGTGGAAGTTGAAGGGCTGGACCCGCAACGGCTGGCAAATGCGTGGATGGCTATGGTTAGCCGTCATCCAATACTGCGTACAGGTTTTCTATGGCAAGCTGGCTTGGCGCGTCCGCTGCAAATCATCTTCAAAAAAGTCCCTGCCCCTGTAGTCCACCTGGATTGGCGCGGACTGGATGCGTTGGAATCCCATGTTGCTGCCTATGCAGAGGACGAGTTGAAACGGGAATTCGATTTTCTCGCACCCCCACTGGCGCGGCTTGCCCTCATACGCCTTGCCGATGATCGCTACCAGTTGGTATGGACCCGGCACCACATATTGCTCGATGCGTGGGGCGACTCTATCCTCATCAGCGATTGGCTGCGCTGTTACGATGGGCAGGCGCTTGCTGCGGCAGGGCCGGATTATGGTCGGTATGTACGATGGCTGGCGCAACAGGACGAGCAGGCGACCAGGGCTTTCTGGCAAGCCGAACTTTCAGGGGTTGAGGGTCCGACTCTGTTGGCGAATTCCATAGGAAAAACATCGGCAGGAAAAGCATCGACAGGAAAAACAACAAACGGAGCAAGCGAGCCAGACAAGCGATCAGGGTTTGCGCAGATATATACCCTTCTGAGCATTGAGGAAACCCGCCGGCTGAAAGCCTTTGCGCAGCGGCAGCAAGTGACTCCCAATACCCTCGTACAGGCGGCATGGGCATTGCTCTTGCAACGCTATACCGGCAAAGATACAGTGGTCTTCGGCGCTACCGTGGCGGGACGTCCCACCAGTCTGCCAAAAGCCGACGAAATAGTGGGAATGTTCATCAATACCATTCCCGTTCCGGTTGCGCGGAAAAGCGAGTTGACAGTAGCGGAGTATCTCGGCCTGCTGCAGAAAACGAATGCTAGACTGCGCGAGCATGAGCATGCATCGCTCGCCGAAATTCAGCGCTGGGCCGGTTCGCCCGGGCAGCCCCTCTTCGACAGCATTGTCGTGTTCGAGAATTATCCCATCGATGAGGCAATGCGCAGCAACGAGCTTTATGGCCTGCGCTTTGGGGAAATCAAAGGCAAGGGGCTGACAGGATACGCGATGGATTTGCAGGTCGTGGTGGGCGACAGGTTGGAAATCGAATACTGCTACGGACGCGCCGAGCTTCCCGACGACTTCGTGCTTGACTTGCGCGCGCACATGGAATTCCTGATGAGGGAGATGATGGCCCATCCCGAGTGGCGCGTAGGAGAGCTGGGATGGATGGAAAAAAGAGAGATTGGCCACCTCCTTTCCCTCGGCTCCAATGCGCATCTGGAAACCTTGCCATCGCGGCTTTCGCGTCAGTTTGTACACAACCTGATCGAGCAAAACGCGGAACAACACCCTGAAGCGATTGCCTTGCTGATGGGTGAGCAGGAACTCTGCTATGGCGAATTGAATCTGCGGGCAAACCGGTTGGCGCACCATCTCGACCGTATGGGTGTGGGACCGGAAGTGCGGGTCGGTGTGGCGATGGAACGCTCGCTCGAGGTCATTGTCACGCTGCTGGCCGTGCTCAAGGCTGGCGGAGCCTATGTGCCACTCGATCCCGAATATCCGGTTGAGCGCCTTTCCTTCATGGTGAAGGACAGCGGCATGTCGCTCCTTTTAACGGAAGAAAAGTTGCTGACCAAGCTTGGCAGCGGCCTTGGGGTGCGGACGCTGTTGCTGGATTCACTGGACCTCACGGCCGAACGAAGCTCTAACCCCGACACTCCCCTCCATGAGCATAACCTGGCATACATTATCTACACATCGGGCTCGACCGGACTTCCCAAGGGAGTGGCGGTAGCGCACGGTCCCCTGAGCATGCACTGCCGCGCGACCGCCGGGATTTACGGTATGACGCCAAATTCATGCGAGCTGCTCTTCATGTCGTTCTCGTTCGATGGCGCACATGAGCGCTGGCTGACCGCACTGACAGTCGGTGCCGGCCTGGCGGTGCGCGACCAGGAATTGTGGACCGCGGAGCAGACATACGACGCTTTGCACAGCTACGGCATTACCAACGCGGCATTTCCCCCCGCTTATTTGGGACAGGTTGCCGAATGGGCTGCGCCACGCAGCGATCCGCCGCCGGTAGAGCTTTATGTCTTCGGGGGCGAAGCCATGCCCAAGGCTTCCTACGACCTGGTGCGAAAGACCTTGCGGCCGCGCATTCTGATCAATGGTTACGGACCCACCGAGACGGTTGTTACGCCATTGATCTGGAAGACAGAGGCAAGCAACAGTTTCGATTGCGCCTACGCCCCTATCGGCAGACCCGTGGGAGAACGTACCGCGTACGTGCTTGACGTCGATATGCAGCCGGTACCTGTCGGCATGATTGGAGAATTGTACATCGGCGGCTATGGCCTTGCTCGCGGGTACCTGGGACGAGCGGGACTGACAGCGGAGCGCTTCGTAGCCGATCCATTTGACGGGAATGGCGGGCGGCTCTATCGGACGGGTGATCTGGTGCGTTGGCTGGATGACGGCAATATCGAATATATCGGCCGTGCTGACCATCAAGTGAAGATCCGGGGATTCCGGATCGAGCTGGGTGAAATCGAGGCATGCATACGCGATCTCACTGGATTGACCGATGTTGCAGTCGTTGTTCGGGAAATGGCGGGAGGCCCGCAACTCGCCGCTTATGTCGCGGGGAATGAGATGACGGGGACGATTGCGCTCGCCCGGAAGGGGGATGGGGGACTGAGAAGCATGCTGAAGCAGCAACTCGCCAGGCGGCTGCCCGAGTATATGGTGCCCGCCCACATCGTCATCCTGGACGAGCTGCCCCGACTGCCTAGTGGCAAGCTTGATCGAAGTGCACTACCGGAGCCGGATGCTGTTGCTGCCGACACTTATCGAGCACCCTCTACTCTGGAAGCCAGGCTTCTGACTCAGATCTGGCAGGAGGTGCTGGGTGTGGAACGGGTAGGCGAGACCGACAACTTCTTCGCCCTCGGCGGAGATTCGCTCTCCAGCCTGAAAGTCATGGCCAGAATGCGCACTTTGCCCGGAGCAAAATTCGATTTCAAGCTGCGGGATCTGATGCAACGCCCGACCATTGCCGGTTTACTCGGCCTGGACGTTGAAACCCCCGGCAAAACCCAGCCACTGCTGCTGTTAAACCAGAGTGACGAAAAAGCGAAAGTCGAGCCATTATTCTGTATCCATGCCGGATTGGGAACAGTGTTCGACTACCAGCCGCTTGCGCGGCATCTACAGGGTAAGCGCACGGTCTATGGAATACCTTGCCGCATGCTTTCTGATCCCGGACATCGCGATACTTCTCTCGCCCAGATGGCGGTGGATTATGTCCAGATCATTCGCCGGGCACAGCCGAAGGGACCCTATCATCTGTCAGGTTGGTCCCTTGGTGGCACTCTTGCAGCCATGGCGGCTGCCTTGCTGGAGGCGGAGGGGCAGGAGGTCGCGTTTCTAGGCCTCGTTGATCCTTTCATTCCCGGCATCGGCGAACCCGGACCCGACGACTGGCGACAGGATTTCTCCGATTTTGTTTCCGTGGTGTTGCCCGGAGCGAAAATTGACGGCGCGGATGGAGTTATCGCTGATGGAAATCAAAAGAGTTGTCTGCAATCCCCAGAGCAGCCTCCGGAGCAGCCATCCGAGGAGATTTTGGCAGGTTTGCTGGACGAATTGATTTCCGCTATGCAGGCCTCGGAAGGCGCAGCTTCGCCTGCGAAAGGGAAGCGTGGCGGGTATGCGGATCTGGGAGCAGGCGAACTTGCCCGCATCTTCAGCATTGCGCGGCACTTGAAAGCGCTTGCGGCTCAGGCGCCGGAGTTGAGCGAATTGGATGTTACGCCTGTCTGCTGGTGGGTTGCGACCCGCCCCTTGTCTGACCGATTGGCTCTTTCCAGGCAAACCGGTCAGGCTGAATTGTCCGGGAATGAAATCGATACCGACCACTTTTCGATCATACGGGCAGAAGCGTTGTTTGCCGGGATGGAAAGTACGCTTCGATCTGGTGGTGCCAGGACAGCAATTCCCTCGAAGGCTCTATAACCTTTGCACCTTGCCTTTCAGGCCTTATCGGCTATAAAGAAAAATTGAGTCGATGTGAAAAGCGCTGAAAGTCAGATCGATAATCCAAAAGGAAAGAACAATGAACGTATCAGAATATGTTCGCGTTACCAGCCTTCCATATAGCTCTCTATTGCACGAGCTCAACATCTGGGGCAAGGTTTTCTCATCGAAGCAGCTCGCTTTCAACATGCAGATGCAGACCCAATCCAACTGGTGCTGGGCGGCCACTGCAACGAGCGTATCCCATTTCTATTGGTGGTGGAGTACGTGGACCCAATGCCGTGTTGCAAATGGAGAGCTTGATCATAGCGACTGCTGCAACACTCCCGTCCCATCGGCATGCAATGTGCCCTGGTATCTCGACAGGGCCCTCACCCGTACCCACAATTTTGTCAGCATAATGGACGGACAAGCCACTTTTCAGGCGGTGAAGAGTGAAATAGACGCTGGCAGACCTGTCGGAGCGAGGATCGGATGGAATGGCGGGGGCGGCCACTTCATGGTGATTTATGGTTACAGTCGCGTCTTCGGACACGAGTACTTTGACATCGACGACCCGATATATGGAAAGAGCCATCTTGCTGTATCCGATTTTGCCAGCAACTATCAAGGAAGCGGTACCTGGACTCATACGTATTTCACCAAGAGCTTTTTCAAAATGCCAATAAAATATCTCATCCCGCTAGAGCCTGTACTTCACCGCATATGGGAAGCTCGTCCACTGCTCCAGATAAAGCAGGGAAAAATTCCGGCAACCGAATCCGCAGAATCGCGTGCATCTCGGGAAGCGGAGGATGAAAAGCGGACATCTCTGGGCATGGCCCAGCGTGTATATTCCCTGGGGCTGGATTCATTGCTCGGCTCGCGGCAGGTGGCTCCGGAACCAGTCGCGTTGCGGGTTTATGAAGTTGCTGAAGTTGCAGGGAACACTCCACAGGCTTTTTACGATGTTACCGAGGAGGGCGAGCCGCGCGTGCTGCAAATGTCCGCGGCACAGCGGCAGCTGGATTTATTCTCGCAAGGCTTGACCAAAGTCCTGGAGGCGGTGGGAGAAGCGGAGCAGGAGGCTGAGCTTCGCGTATTTCGCGTGCCCGCGCTGAACTTCGAAGCGCTGTGGATCAGTTACGGAGACGAAGGCAGGGATTTGCTCGTTCCATTGCACCCCGTAGGCCGCCTGGTGCAAAACGAGCCGGTGCCCATGCGCGAGGCCCTGGAGGCGTTACGGGAAGCAGCACGGCCATTGGCAAACATGGATGACACCATGGGAGCGTGAAGGGTGCCATTCTGGCTAGGTTCGAGGCGCAGCAAAAGTCCTTCGTAGCTGCTGCGCTACTTCTTCACGCACCTTGCTTGCGTCGTTGACGATATTCGTCAGGCGCGCAAAATCATGCGTCATCCCTTCATATATTTTCAGTTGAGTAGGCACACCGGCCTCTTTGAGCCTGCTGGCGTATTCAATTCCTTCATCCAGGAGCGGGTCGTATTCGGCCAGGGCGATGAATGCCGGAGCGAGACCGCTTAAATCCTTTGCCTCGAGCGGCGCAAAACGCCAGTCTGTCCGGTCCCTTTCGCTGGTCAGGTAGTTGTTGAACATCCATTGCAGCGTCGGGGCTTCGAGCAGATATCCCTTCGCGAGGCGGCGGTGCGAATCGGTATCCTGCCACGCGCTTGTGCAGGGGTAGAGAAGCGCCTGGAATATCGGTTGCGGCCAACCCATTTCCCTGGCGGCAATAGTCAAACCGGTGGCGAGTGTGCCTCCTGCGCTGTCGCCTCCCACGGCTACCCGTCGGGGATTGACACCATGAGCGGGTCCGTTGGAAAGAAGCCAGCGGTAGGCATCCTGGGCGTCATGCACTGCCATGGGGAACGGATGCTCAGGTGCCAACCGGTAGCCGACGTTCAGTACGCAGCAGGGAGTCAGCGCAGCCAGTGCGCGGCACAGGGAGTCGTGGGAATCCAGGCTGCCGACACAATATCCTCCTCCATGAAAATACAGTAGTGCGGGCGCCGCCAGGTCGTTCAATGGCGCGTCCAGCAGAGGCGCATAGAGTCTTGCCGTTATTTCATTTCCATCCCGGCAGGGGATATCGATTTCCTTGACGCTCGCGACCTCCATGCCTGGGCTATCCAGAGCCTGAGTGGATATATCATATTGTTCGCGCGCTTTCGCGGGCGGCAGCTCGTGCAAGGGAGGGACACCATTGCTGATGCCCGCTTCCACAAGTTCGAGAAATGCTGCAAGATCGGGATCAAGCGACATGCGTGCGTCTCAGCCATAGTAGAGTAAGTCTCTCTATTGACATATTAAAATCTGAGTTTCAATGTTCCGATCACAGTACGTCGTGTCCCCAGGAAGAAGTTTCCGCCGGAGCCTGGGGAGGCTGGGTTGACGGAGTTTGCAGTGTAGTACTTCTCATCAAATATGTTGTTGGCATTGATGAGAAACTGCCAGGGACCGTGATCATATCGGAGGACCGCATCGAACAGGGTGAAGGAAGGGGTAGTGCTGGTATTCGCCTCATCATTGAACACCCTGCCCACATAGCGCACGCCGCCCCCGATGAAGAACCCCTTCAACCAGTCGACATTCAATGTGCCGAGGTTATAGTCGAGCCAGCCAGAGGTCATCAGATTGGGAACACGGACTGGCATTTTGCCTGCAAAACCCTGGGCACTTTCGGTTACCTTGACGTCGACATAGCTGAAAGCGCCAATCGCATTCAATCCTCGAAAAATCTCTGTCCTTGCTTCCAGTTCCGCGCCCCGGGAGCGGATCTCGCCTGTTTGCGACAAGCCAAGCGGTGTGCGAGGATCAGGAATCAAAACATTGGTTTTGGTCAATTCGAACAATGCCGCCGTAAACAAATTCCTGGTGCCCGGAGGCTGATACTTGATGCCTACTTCATACTGGGAAGCGCGCGCAGGTTTGAAGGGGCTGTTATTAAAAAAATCAATCCCGTATTGAGGCAGAAACGACTGTGAGTAGCTGAAATAAGGCGCAATTCCATTGGAGAAAAGATAGGTCAACCCCGCCCTGCCGGTGTAGGCCGCATCCTTGCTCGCGTTATGCGGCGGAACGAAAATATCAACGTTGGTAACGCTCGACACCCTGTCGTGACGGCCGCTCAGAGTCAAAAGCCACTGGTTGAACTTGACTTGATCCTGTACGTAAAATCCAACCTGGTCTATCTTTTGATTGCCATCGATGAGTTGGAAATTCGGGATGGGCACCGACTGGTTATATACGGGATTGAAAATATCGATGGAGGGAGCGCTGCCTGTAAAATATTTGAGGGTGGACTCAACCCGGTTCCAGTCGATTCCGGCCAGTACGGTATGATTGAGAGGACCTGTCCGGGTACGAGCTTCCACGTGCGTATCCAGCACGGTTTGATTCAATCGTTCGCGGGTAGCGACTGCACTGCGAAACAAGGTTCGTCCATCCGTGTCAAATCCTGCAGGGTTAATGTCCCTGTACCTGCCATTGAGCCCCATGAAGCGGAAGTTTTGCCGTACCGTGAAGGTGTCGTTGAAACGGTGCTCGAGTTTGTAGCTGAAGGAGGCCTGGTCGCTTGAATACCGTACGAAGTTGGGGTCGCCCAGCAATGTATTGGTAGGGCGGCCATCCGGCGTTGCCACGTAAAAAGCGGACGCTTCGCTGCGGTTATTCAGGATACCGCCGAAAAGCGTGACGGATGTTCTGTCGGTGGGGCGCCACGTCAGCGACGGTGAGATGTAAAAGCGCCTGATCTGGGCCCGGTCTCCGCCTGTATTGGGAAAGCGCACCTGCGTGTCCGTATCGAGCGCGGTCGTGACAAGCCGGAACATCAGTGTTCCGTCCTCATTGGCCAAGCCGAAATCCCCGGCAATCCGCTTGCGGCCGAAACTGCCGTACTGAAGCTCGACCTCCCGAATGGGCGTGGCGGTGGGCAGCTTCGTAATGCGGTTTACGATACCTCCGGCATCCCCCCGCCCGAAAATGACCGAGGTGGGACCGCGCAATACCTCCACCCGCTCAAGGGAATAGGGGTCGGTGATAAAAGCACCGAAAAAAAGTCCCGCTCCTTGTTGACTTAAATTATCCCGGAAATTGACGGTATTCTGGGAGTTGAAGCCTCGCATGCTTACATTCTCGAAGCCCCGCCCGTCAAACCCGAACTGGTCCGCCACCACGCCCGGTATATAACGTAGTGCTTCGGTGAAATTGAGGTTTACGGCACGCATATCCAATTCATTTCGGGTGATAACTGACATGGATTGCGGTATCTCTATAATTGGAGTCCTGGTCTTGGTTCCCACTATACTGCTTTTAGTACCGTATCCCTCTTGAACCCCTTTTTCCCGGATGACCATTGTTGGCAAGACTGTTTCAGCTCGCTTGGCCGATTCGGTAGTCTCCCCTCGCTGGGTAGCATCCTGAGTTGGGGAGGTTTTCTCTTTTGAAGCTTTCTCCCCCGATCTGGAAGACGCTGTAGCAGAGGACTCGGCATCATCTTCTGCCGCAGGAACATTCGTTTGAGATTTTTTGGCTGATTGCGGAGAAATTTCCTGTGCATGGACGTAACCAGCCATGGACAGGCTGAGGAGTGCGTACTGTATTGCGATTACAAGTCTGGTGGGTCGTGTAAGTGGAGTAAGTGGACGGCGATGCCCTTTAATAGTTTTTGTACAGGCTTTCATTTTTTTGTGGTTGCTGGTAGTTAAAAAATTGTAAGTGGGGGAGGTGTTATCAACTCGTATTCATGAGATCGAGAGGGATTTTCATTTGCAAAAACTCAGCGGCTGGCCACTGCGCGCACTGGGTTTTCTGCCTGCTTCGCAGCCGGATCATTGACCATGCCCACGAGCGCCTGTCCTATTTCGTCCGTGCGGACTGCTGTAACTGAAAGCAGCGTATCGCTCAAACCGTGAGTTGATTCGCAGGCTCCCTGAAGGAAGATGGAAGGCCGAAAATTCGGCGTACTTTTCAGCCGGTAGTTGCGGTCTACGCGGAAGTCATCCATGTAGGGTGAAAGGGGTTTCAGCAAGGATTTGTGATAATCCCGTCCGTAGCCGGTTGCAAGCACAACCGCATCGTAGATAGCGCTGTATTCCCGCCCCCCATTCAAATCGCGCAGAAACAATTGAATTCCGCCTTCCGGCAAAGCACTGACACTCGCGACTTCATGACGCCGCAGGAAGCGGTGGCGGACATTGCCGGTAACTCTCTGCTGATAGAACACATTGAAGATCTGTTCGATCAGAACCAGATCAGGTGCAGCGTAATTGGTATGCCAGAACTCCTCCAGGAGAGAAAGCCGGTCGTGCTCCGAACGGCTGAAAACGAAGTCGGTGAAATCGGCATTGAAGATTTCGTTTACAAAGGGACTGTCGTCCGACGGTTTGATTGCGCGGGCACGCATGATCAGGTCAACTTGCGGAGCATCCGGGCGGTTGTGCAGATCCATGAAAATTTCCGATGCGCTTTGGCCTGCCCCCACGACCGCTATTTTTTTCGCATCCTTGTGCCGCTCGATCTCGCGGAGATAACTGTTCGAATGAAATATGCGTTTGTCGCCTTTCAGCGATTGGAAGCACTCGGGGATGCTGGGAACACCGCCGACGCTGACAATGAGATTGCGGGCCAACCGTTCCCGCACAGTTCCCTTGGAATCCAGCGAACGCACGCGCAGCAGCATCACTTCATCATTACGCTTCTCCGGCAGCACTTCCAGAACCTCTTCGCCGTAAGCACACCGGTCGTCGAAATGGGATGCGGCCCAGGCGAGGTAATCGTTGAATTCGTGGCGGCTGGGAAAAAAGGTTTTGAGGTTGATAAAGTCCTGCAGCCGCTGTTTTTGATGGAGATAGTTGATGAATGTAAAGTGACTGGAGGGATTCCGCAGCGTGGCCAGGTCCTTCAGGAAGGAAATCTGCATATGCGTATTGTCCAGCATCATGTTTGGATGCCAGGCGAAGCCCGGTTGCTTCTCGATAAAAAACGCGTCTATGGCGTGTCCTTCCTGCTTCTTTTCCTCCAGAGTGATGGCAAGCGCAATGTTGGAGGGGCCAAAGCCGATACCGATCAGATCATGTATTTGCATAGCGATATCCTCAGGATAAAGAAGATGTGGAACAGGATGTTGCGATGACATCGCGTGGAACCCACAGTCGTTCTGCAAAGAAGCGTTCCCGCAACAACATGCCGAGCATGGCGCGTTTGTGGGGGAAGTCGAATTCCTTGAGACTCGCATAGCCGCACTTGGCGAGATTGCGAATCATTTTGTAATTATCCGTGCGAGGTTCTATGACGACGCGCTGAGTCCTGCAATCGTCGAGAAACAGGTAATGGGAGATCGATGGCAGCCAGGCTGTGACGAAGGGCTTGCCGCGAAAGCGGGCTTCACCGATCAGTACGTGCCAGCCCCGATCGAAGTCATCCGCGTCATAGAAGGGGGCAATACGATCTTCTTTTGCCCAGTAAACTTCAAAATAACCGAAAGCCTTGTCATCGAGACTCGCGATAAGAGCTGTGACATGAGGGTCCGTGGAAATGGCCTGCAGATAAGCCTGGTGTTTTGCCAGATCGCCTTCTTCCCGCCAGGATGCCGCCACTACGGAGTCATTCATCCAGCGGTTGAAGCGTTCCAGGTCCCGGTGAAGATCCACCGTGCGGAATGACAAGGTACGGCCGAGCCACTCGATATGGCGCTGGTATACGGTGCCAGCCGGTTTGGGAGGCCGCAGCGGATGGCGGCGCCCCTCGCTGAGCACATAAGTCATGGGGAAGGCATAGGGCTGAGGCGGCACGAGCCACATTCTCGGCTGTTGCCAGAAAAGCTCGGTATTCACAGTGGCCTGACCGCTCCTGTCGCGAAGGAGAAGACCTGATCGAAGCAGTTCTTCAGCCTGGTCGAAAGGAGCCAGGAGATTCAGTTTATCAACGACAGGAAAGCTGACGAACGCAGCTTCAATTGCCGCCAATACTTCAACGAGCTTTGGTTTTTCAGCATCGGGCCCCATCCATTCCAGAGTCAGTTGGTCAGCCTGCTGACCCAGTTGCCATCGCGAATTTTCGACACCATTCACTGGTTGTAAAAGCAGGGTGTTGCCGTCAAGCGTGGCCGAATATGCAGTCCGATCGGGACGGCAGGTAATCGACGTCGCACGAGCGGAGAGATGCTGGCCTTGCTCGTGTAAATGTCCCATCTCGTTTTCTGGATAAGTATCGTGAGAACGGCGCTATAAGTATTGTGAGAACCGTGCTGTCGGGCTATCGCTGTCGCGCTGCTATTCGTGTTCGCTGTATTCCGCGTTGTTATTCTGCTTAAAGACGAATGAGAAACATTATTTTTTACCCGGATTTGCGGGGAAAGCTCCTCCATTCTCGCTACCGCAACAGCCGAGACGTGCTCGGCACGGTGAAGAATGTCACCGTCAGCCAGTCCTGCGGCAAGTGGTACGTTTCGATCCAGACCGGGCGGGAAGTCGAGCAACCGATACCGAAAGGCTGCGCCGTTGGCATCGACATGGGCATCGCCCGCTTCGCGACACTCTCGGACGGTACGTTCTACGCACCGATCAACAGTTTCAAGCGACACGAAGCCGGGCTGCGCAAAGCGCAGCAGGCCATGAGCCGCAAAACCAAGTTCAGCAACAACTGGAAGAAGGCCAAGACCACCACGCGATGGTGTGCATCGAGGATTTGCAGGTTCGCAATATGTCCAGGTCAGCGGCAGGCAGCACTGAGCAACCGGGTAAAGACGTTCGGGCCAAGTCTGGCCTGAACAAAAGCATCCTCGACCAGGGATGGTTCGAGTTCCGTCGTCAGCTGGACTACAAGCTGAAGTGGAACAGCGGCTACTTCATCGCCGTACCACCACAGAACACCAGCCGCACATGCCCATGCTGCGGCCATGTGTCCAAAGACAACCGCCAAACGCAAGCGCAATTTCTTTGTGTGGAATGCGGCTTCGAGAAAAATGCCGATGTGGTCGGCGCAATCAATGTTTTAAGGGCGGGACACGCTCAGTTCGCCTGTGAAGTGAGCGGTGCAGTAATGCCGCCAGCAGCAGGAACCCACCGAAGCGACCCAGGCATTCGCCTGGGCGCTGTAGGAATCTCCGGCCTTTAGGCCGGGGAGGATGTCAAAATTGCAGCCGGATTGATCGTTCCTCATGAGAGCTATAACCTTGGGAAGGAGATGACGTGAACCGAGAGGTGATATGAACTGTTCCAGCGTAAATAATTGTAATTCTCATTCGTCTTTCCTGATATCCATTTCCTATTTCCTTGCGGGGCAGGCATGCTCAAATATCTCATCAACCAATCCAGGGTATTATTGGCAGGCGCTTCATTGGTCACAGTATTCCACGGTGCCTGCAGCGTGTTTCTCGTCGCGCAGATCAGTTCTGCGCTTACCGCAGCCGAGGGCGAACGCGGAACCATGGCGCTCGTTTTTATTGCCACTGCCGTTGCCGTGATGCTGAGTTATGTAAGCGCAGCGATTCTTTTCGAGCGCCTGGGGCAACGAGCGCATGCGGAATTGCGCAGCTTTGTCGCCAGAAAAGTGCTTGCCGCCGACTACCGTAATCTTGAAACGGTGGGTGCTGCCCGCATACAGTCGGCCCTCGCCGAGCATTGCACGCATGTTGCCGAATTTTTTGTGAGCTTTCCTGTCATTCTGATGAATGCCGTCATCGTCGCCGGATGTCTTTTTTATATGGCGTGGCTGTCATGGCAGGTGTTCCTGCTTGCTATCCTTGTGGTCGGCCTGGGGTCCGTGGGATATCATCTCGCACACCTGCGGGCAATACGTCACTTGAATATTGCATCCGAAGAGCAGGACAAACTGTTTTCCTATTTTCGGTCCTTGACCGACGGGGCCAAGGAGCTTCGTCTCAATAACCGGAAGCGGAAGGCATTTTATGAGGATGTGCTGTCGGGCTCGATCGAAACCGTGCGCCGCGAAAGGACTTTTGGAATGTCTGTCTTCGTCGCATCCGGGGGATGGGCCCAGTTCCTGCTCTATGTGTTTATCGGGATGGTATTATTCGCATTGGTGAGCGATGGTCCTGACCGGGCTCTGGTCATGACGGGCTACGCGCTGGTGTTCGTTTACATGGTGGGACCGCTCGAAGCACTTCTGTTGAATATTCCCCGCGCCAATCTGGCCAGGGTTTCTGCGGAGCGGATCGAGGAAATAACGCGGGCGATGACGACCCAGGAGATCGAGACGGATAATTCTTCTCTCCCCAGCCTGCAGTCCATCGCACTCCAGGGCGTGGTGCACCGGTATTATCATGAACAAAGCGATGAATTGTTTACGCTCGGTCCCATCGATCTGGATTTCCGTCCCGGAGAGATTACTTTTCTGGTGGGAGGCAACGGCAGCGGCAAGACCACTCTGGCCAAATTGCTGGTTGGACTCTATCCGCCGGAGGAAGGCCAGATAGTTTTCAATGGAAAAGTGGTCGATGAGACAAACCGGGATCGCTACAGACAGCTTTTTTCGACGGTTTTTTCGGATTTCCATCTTTTCGACCGCTTGCTTGAAACGGGCAGAGTTGATCTGGATGACGAAGGCAACCGGCTTTTAGCCAAACTGCACCTGCAAAACAAGGTTAAGGTACAGAACGGGGCTTTCACGACGCTTGCCCTTTCGCAAGGACAGCGCAAGCGTCTCGCTTTGGTGGTTGCCTATCTGGAAAATCGTCCGTTTTTTATATTCGACGAATGGGCAGCGGATCAGGACCCGGTCTTCAAGGAAGTCTTTTACCGCGAGCTCCTTCCGGAATTGCGCACCATGGGTAAAGCGGTGCTGGTGATATCGCACGATGACCGTTATTTTCATCTTGGCGACCGGGTGATACGTATGGAGAGCGGATGTCTGACGTTCAATGGCCGCCCCTCACTGAAAGATGCCGCGCACGCCACCGTGGCTCCGCCGCTGGTACTTGACGGTATGACATGAAGCAATGAAACGAATGATCACGGTGCCCGGCGTAACCGGAGCACAAGATACCCGGCGCGCAGAGAGACTTTCTATCGGGCGCAATTTTCTTGTGCTGGCGCACCGCTGGGCGGGTCTTTTATTGGCCGCATTCCTCTTCGTAACCGGTCTTACTGGCGCTGTCATCTCCTGGGATCATGAACTGGATGAGTGGCTGAATCCCCAGTTATACGAAGCAAGGAATGCTGAGGGCATCCCGCAGCCTCCGCTGCTGCTGGCGGATAGACTGGAAGCAGCGGACCCCCGATTACTGGTGACTTGGGTTCCACTCTCCGTCGAGCCGGGGCATAACCTTGGACTGGTAGTGAAGCCGCGCCTCGACCCTGCAACAGGCACTGCCTTCGATCTGGATTTCAACCAGATAGCTCTCGATCCAGTTGATGGGGACGTGCGCGGCAAGCGCATGTGGGGGGAAATTTCGCTCAGCCGTGAAAACCTGTTGCCGTTTCTATATAAGCTGCATTACAGCATGCATATTCCGGACGGGTTTGGGATCGAGCTGGGTATCCTGTTCATGGGGACTCTCGCGATCATCTGGGCACTCGATTGCTTCATTGCTCTGTGGATTTCATTTCCCAGTGCGAGTGCATGGACCAAATCCTTTGTATTCCGCTGGCGGCAGGGAGGAGCAAGGCTGAACTTCGATCTGCATCGATCCGGCGGAGTGTGGGTATGGGTTTTCCTGCTGGTCCTGGCCGTGACCGCCGTGTCGATGAATCTCAATCAGCAGGTCATGCGGCCGCTGGTGTCGCTGTTTTCGACGCTGTCGCCCAGCCCCTTTACACGTACTCCCAATCCTCCCGATCAGCCTATCGAGCCGATGGTGGATCGCTACACCATCCTGCAGCGTGCGATAACCGAAGCGGAAAAGCGCGGATGGAGCACACCCCCCGGTGGCATATTTTATGATCCTGAAGTGGGGGTTTATGGCGTCACCTTCTTCGAGCCGGGGAACGACCATGGCGATGCGGGGCTGGGGAACCCCTCGCTTTTCTTCGACGGCAAGGATGGAACATCGGCTGGAGCGAATGTGCCGGGTGAAGGCAGTGCGGGCGATATTTTCATGCAGGCGCAGTTTCCGCTGCATTCCGGACGTATCGTCGGGCTTCCCGGCCGTATTTTCGTATCCCTTATGGGCCTGCTGGTGGCGATGCTGTCAGTTACGGGAGTGATCATCTGGCAGAAGAAGCGCTGGGCGCGAAAGAAAATGCTGATGAAGGGAGCAGGAGAGGTATAGCTATATTGCCCTGATTTGCGTCGTGTGCGCACCTTTCTGATTTTTTCGCAAAAACCAGCCTTGACCGTTATTGGTGCGGAATCGTTTTTCTGCCCAGTAACGATAAGGCCACTCTGCGGCCGGTTGCGAGCAAAGGATAAACCACCTCAGCGGCGTTTCTGTTGCGGAATAGGAATTTGTTCAGCCTCCCAAAAGGTCCCTTGTCAGCACCGAGTATGGAAAGAAGGTGCATCGCATTGGCTCCGTGGTAATAATGTCTTTGCCATATCACGACCATGCCTTCATTGATTTCCATGCCTTGGGCCCGCAACGCCCGGACCAGATCAGGTCTTGTCCGGGCGTCGATGAGCTCTATCTCGCCTATATTCTTCCGTAGAGCGTAAAGCTTCACAAACGCCGCACAAAAAGGGCATTCCCCGTCATAAATAATGGAGAGGCGATTTGAATCACTCGCAGCCGCTGTCATATCCAGCCCATCCAGTTTCGGACCGCCCAGTTGGCTAGCATGACAGCCGGATAAGTCGCGAGAAAAGGCCAGACGAACGCATTCAATCCCATGAAGTAGGCATTGGAAAAATGAAAAAGGGCGAAGCAGCAAAGACTTGCAATCGCCACGTCGGGTGGCGCCAATAGAACGAGTGGAAACAGCATTTCCGTCCCGATAGTCAGCCAACATACGAACTTGCAGAAGACGGGCCGCCCTGCGGCAAAACTCGCGGCAAGGGAGTGTCCGTATGTTCGGGTTTTCATCACACCGAGCAACGCATTTCCGTCTCGCCAGACTGGCGAAACCACCTTGGCGGCGCCGGCAACAAAATAGGCGAGGACCGCCTGACCGCTGATTGCAAGAACACCAGAGGCCGTCACGTTCATGTCATCCAGCACAAGGCCGGCGGAAATGATGGCAACACCTGCGGCAACGACCATTCCCATCTGATCCGATCCATCGCCGCCAAACCAGGTGCGGCGCGACATGTAGAAGCATGAAAGCAGAATGAGCAGGCTGCACGGCAAATCCGCAGGATTGGGATAGGGGATCAGCAGAAAAAGTCCCGCGGCAATACGGCATGCCAGGACAGCAATTACAGCGGATTCCTTGTGTACATGATGGCGGATGGACGCCGGGATCACAAGGCGTGGGCGCAGGCGCAGGATATTCCATGTGAGCAAGCCATCGGACCGGAACAGGTGAAGGTTGGCAAACCATTCCGCTGTGGAAAGCAGGGCCCATGCGGCCAATAGAGTCTTGGTGATGACAAGGCATAAGGCGATGTCCGCCATACCCTCAGTTCCTTCAGTTACCATCATCGGCTATGAAAACTGGAAAGGAATGAACATTCCAGTTCCCGCTCGAGATGCCCTGTAGACTCGATAATCGCGATTTGAAATTCGGCAGCGTCCGGTTCGGCTGGCACAGTATGGGCTGCGTAATGCAAAAGAAGGAGATAGGGGACAGTGAAAGGAAGTCCGGAGGGTCCTACATCGTCGCGTTTCAACAACAGCTTTATTGCCTGGATGGCATCAGTCAGAATCTTCGATGCGCGCTTCTGCGGATTCCACAAATACGCAAATTTCGGGCGCGGTGGATAAACAGGCACGCTTTTCCAGTCTGTCAGCCGCCCATCGCGGTAACGTTCCCTTATAACCAGGTGATAATCCCTGACTCCAGGATTAGGTGCAAAGAATGTCCAGCGCGGAATGACATGGAGTCCGTTAAACCGGTTGATGACGGACTGGAAGCGCGGGTGTTGCGCCAATAATGTGATTACCAGCCAAAGAGTCACTATCGAATAAAGCAGGATAGAGACTGATGACATGGTGAGTTTATATCAGCTCAGCGCGTTCTCGCGAAGTTTCATGAGTACGCCAAGCGACAGGCCCTCTCCCCCTGATAAGCCGGCGTTATCACCCGCTACAGCGGTGCCGGCATTACCAATGGGTATCACGATCTGTTCGTATTTGTCGGACGTATCGGATGTCATTCTTCTCGCTTCTATAACGGCATCCAGTCCCGCAAGTTCCGCCTCGGCAAGTTTTGTCATCATTCCTCCACAGTCAAAAGATATTCTAAATTTAATGTCAGCCCGGGAAAGCACAGCAGGGCTTTATCTGGGAATCTGATTAAGTGTAGTACAACTTGTGCGCTATGTTCGCTGTGCTGAGAGCTCTGCTGCTGATAAAGGAATGGAGGGGGATGAAAGGGGATCGGAACGGATGGCGCTCATTAATAGACACGGAAGGAAATCACTCCGATGTATCCGGTTCCGCAGATTTTGGCAAATCCTGATTTTCATCCATCGACTCCTGCTCCAGAAATTCCATGATCGCGTATATCAGTTCCTTGCAGCCATCTCCCGTCATGGCTGAGATGGCAAAATTTTTGTCTTTCCAGCCAAGGCCACGGATGAATTTCCTGCATGTTTTTTCGCGCTCATTTTCCGGCAGCAGGTCGACCTTGTTGAGCACCAGCCAGCGCGGCTTGCGATAGAGCGCTTCGTCATACTTCCTCAGTTCTTCAAGGATAGCCCGGGCTTCATGCACCGGATCAACCGCTTCATCGAGCGGCGCAATATCGACGACATGCAGCAACAGGCGGGTGCGCGCAAGATGCTTCAGGAAGCGGTGCCCAAGTCCCGCCCCTTCCGCTGCGCCTTCGATCAGTCCCGGAATATCGGCCATTACGAAACTGCGGTTCTGATCCACGCGCACCACACCCAGCGCAGGGTGCATGGTGGTGAAAGGGTAATCCGCTACTTTTGGACGTGCCGCTGAAACTGCGCGAATCAGCGTCGACTTGCCCGCGTTTGGCATGCCAAGCAGTCCCACGTCCGCAAGAACCTTGAGCTCCAGCTTGAGGTCGACCTCCTCTCCCGGTTCACCCAGCGTGAATTGCCGGGGGGTGCGGTTTGTGCTGGATTTGAAGTGCAGATTGCCCAGCCCCCCCATGCCGCCTTTCGCCAGCAGGATTTTTTGATCATGCTGGACCAGGTCGGCCACCCGTTCTCCGGTGGCCTCGTTGGTGACAACGGTGCCAACGGGCATACGCAATACAATATCCTCGGCGCTTTTTCCGTAGCGATCCGAGCCTTGTCCGTTTTCGCCGTTTTTTGCGCGGTGGATGCGGGCAAAACGATAATCCACCAAGGTATTGATGTTGCGATCGGCCACCGCATAAATGCTGCCGCCGCGTCCGCCATCACCTCCGGACGGGCCGCCTTTCGGAATATATTTTTCCCGGCGGAAGGCTGCGACACCGTTCCCGCCTTTTCCGGCGATTACGTGGATGATCGCTTCGTCAATGTATTTCATGGAGTCAATTACCAGGATGCAAACAAAAAAGCCCTATCGGGCTGATAGGGCTTTTCCTGAGAAATCCCGGTAATCAAGCCGGAATAATGCTCACTGTCTTGCGCTGCGGCAACCCTTTTACCGTGAAATTCACCCTGCCGTCCACCTTGGCGAACAGGGTGTGATCCTTGCCCATTCCGACGTTCTCGCCCGGATGAACCCTTGTGCCCCGCTGGCGGATGATGATGCTGCCAGCCGGAATCAATTCGCCGCCAAAGCGCTTCACACCAAGGCGCTTGGAATTGGAGTCCCGCCCGTTACGGGAACTGCCGCCTGCTTTTTTATGTGCCATGCCAGACTCTCCTTATACCGAAATATCGGTAATCTGAATTTCAGTGTAGTTCTGCCGGTGCCCCTGCTGTTTCCGATAGTGCTTGCGCCGGCGCATCTTGAAAATGCGGATTTTGTCATGCCTGCCTTGTTCCAGTACGGTTGCCTTGACAGAAGCGCCGCTCAGCAAAGGTTTCCCCACTGAAATATTGTCGCCATCAGCAACCATCAACACCTGGTCGATCAGGAATTCGCTCCCGATTTCTGCTGATACCTGTTCTATTTTGAGTTTTAACCCGTTTTCGACCCGGTACTGCTTCCCGCCGGTTTTTATGACTGCGTACATGATTGGAATCCTGTTTATTGCGCCCGTCAGGGAGCCATGAAAAGAAGTAGACGCGGATTATACAGAGTCACCCACTCAAGGTAAAGGTCTGTTGTGGATGAGTTTTATGGCGCAATCCGAGTTTTGCCCGTTTTCGAGCTTGACACGTTGGCGGCGACATTTCTACCATGGCAGCTTTTTTGCAGGAACCTCCGTGTCAATTGAACGTATCAGAAGCCTGATTGCCCAGGATATGGGCAGGGTGGATACCGTAATCCGTGAAAAACTCCATTCGGAGGTCGTGCTCATCCGGCAGGTAAGCGAATATATCATCAACAGCGGCGGGAAGCGTCTACGGCCCGCCTTGGTAATCCTGTCCGCAGGCGCGTTCGGTTATACCGGCCAATACCATTACAATCTTGCCGCTATCGTGGAATTCATCCATACGGCAACTCTCCTGCATGACGATGTCGTGGATGCCTCCGAACTGAGGCGAAGCAAGGCGACTGCAAATGCCCTGTTCGGAAATGCCGCCAGTGTATTGGTCGGAGATTTTCTGTATTCCCGGGCGTTCCAGATGATGGTCGAAGTGGACAACATGCGTGTCATGCGGGTACTGGCCGATGCGACCAACACCATTGCTGAAGGCGAGGTGCTGCAACTGCTCAATGTTCGCGATCCGGACGTTGATGAGGAAAATTACCTGCGCGTGATCCGCTATAAGACTGCGAAGCTGTTCGAAGCCGCAACGCGGCTCGGTGCGATCCTCGGTAATGCCACGCCGGCGGAGGAAGAAGCGATGGCCGTATATGGCATGCATCTCGGCACCGCGTTCCAACTCACCGATGACATGCTGGATTATTCCGGGGATTATCACGAAACCGGCAAGAATCTGGGTGACGACCTGGCAGAAGGCAAGCCCACCCTGCCGTTGATTTATGCCATGAAAACGGGATCGAGCGCCCAGGCGGAGATCATACGCAGCGCCATCGAGCAGGGAGGCGAGGGGGGCTTTCAGCCCGTGCTGGAAGTTATCCAGCAGACCGGCGCGCTGGATTATGCCAGACAACGAGCGCAAACCGAATCTGAGACAGCCTCCAATATGATTTCCTCGCTGCCGGATTCAGACTACAAGCAATGTCTTCTGGATCTGAGCACCTTTGCAGTGGCGAGAAATTATTAGCCCGGTGTAAACACTCGGCAATTCCAGTCGTAGCACACAATTACCGTTAACACTTGCCATTGACCTTCCTCCTGTTGATGTATATCCTGTATATACATTGATTGGGGGGAAAAGATGCTGACGCGGATTTTCAAGAGCGGTAATTCACTGGCAGTACGTATACCAAAGGGGCTGGGTTTTGACGAAGCCGGTCGGGAGGTGGAGATCGAGCGGCAAGGGGATGCTATCGTTATACGACCTATTGAGAAAAGATCCCTGGCGGGACTGATGGATAAATTTGCCGCTTTTCCCCCGGATTTCATGAATGAGGGAAGGGGTTTCCATGAAGAAAAAGAGCGGCAAGGCTGGTAAGCCATGCGCTACATGTTCGATACGAACATATGCATTTATCTGATGCGCCAGCATCCGCCGGAAGTGGCAAAACGTTTTGCATTGATGAGTCATGGTGATATCGTTATATCTGCCATATCTTTCGCAGAACTTCGTTATGGCGTCGAGTGTCGCACGGAAAGCCGCGACGTGACGGAACGAGCATTGGCTGCGTTAATTCAGGATATTCCTGTTCTGCCATTCGAGACTAACGCTGCGGTTAATTATGGCGTCCTTCGCAATGCGGTTCGCAGTCGCCAACGCGACGCGCTGGATCGTCTCATTGCCGCCCATGCCGCCAGCCTATCCTTGATCCTGGTTACAAACAACGAGGCAGACTTCCTGGATTACCCGGGCCTTGTTGTCGAGAACTGGATTGGCTCTGATTGTTGATGACCTGCTGACCAGAGGTCATGCCTCCACTCTTCATGGGTTTAATGTTATTTGGCTACGAAACGCTTCACAAAGGGATTACACAATTTTGCATTTGCCCGAAAATCTCTTCCTGCGTACAATTGCAGCCCACGTGCCTGACATGAATTGTTCCAGGCATCGCAAGTATCAAAATAGGTTTTTCGGGGTGTAGCTCAGCCTGGTAGAGTACTGCGTTCGGGACGCAGGAGTCGGAGGTTCGAATCCTCTCACCCCGACCATTCGGTTTGTTCACATTGGCGTTTTCGACTGCTTTTATCTGGAAACGCTGTCATATGCGGAATATCCGCTCATTCATTCCTGCTGCAAAACGGGTTAGATTTGGCCCTCTCCATAAGTCTGCAAGTGCAGAGAGAGAACCAGGGAGAGAAAAAACAGGTCAACCGAACCATTTGTTCCCCTCGCCCACGAGTGGGAGAGAGGACAGTCCAATCATCAGCAGTCTCGAAGATGACCATTTATTCCCCTCGCCCACGGGTGGGAGAGGGGCCAGGAGAGAGGGAATGTCAATGCTTGAACGCGCCAGAACCTTAAGGTTAAATCAGACCGAGGCAGAACAGCGACTATGGTACTACCTTCGTGCCCATCGCTTCATGGGATTAAAATTCAAGCGCCAGAAGCCGATCGGGAACTACATTGTCGATTTCATTTGCCTTTCACCGAAGCTCGTAATAGAGATTGATGGAAGCCAGCATGCGGAACAGGCTGATTACGACCACTGCCGGGACGCCTGGTTACGCGTACAGGGGTTTCTCGTACTGAGATTCTGGAATAACGAAGTGCTGAATGAAACAGAAGGGGTACTGGAATCTATTCGACAAGCCATACTGGCCCTCTCCCCCGGCCCCTCTCCCACAAGTGAGAGAGGGGAGTAACCCAGGTTGAGTGTGCAGGTATCGTGGCAAGCATACATCATGCCGAAGTGAGAAATGACGTCTGGTTCTTCAGGGTTTCCTTCGTCGGGCGATGAGAGCACTTGATGAGAAAAGGCGTACCTGCTCGGTATTCAAGCCAGACTATTATTTCTCTCTCCCACTTGCGAGAGAGGGGGAGTAAGTTTGGTCAACCATGCCGGTTCACATACGACAAGCAACATGTCATCATGGAAAGAACGTCTGCTTCTTCGTGTCTCTTTTGCTAATTTGCTGATGAGAGGGTTGGCGATGAGGAAAGGTGCCTGTCCTTGATATCCAGGCCGCATTATTATTCCCTCTCTCCCACTCGTGGGAGAGGGCCAGGGGAGAGGGCAGCCCTGGCGGATTTTTTATCTCCTCCCAAGCTTGCGCGCCATTGCATAAGCGGTAGAATGCCGTACATGTCATTTAACTGCTTGCCGCCGGTTTCGATGCCGCAACGGAGATTCCAGCTTGGGTAGAATCCTGTTCTTTGCCCTTATTGCCCTTCTTTTTTTCTGGGTGATAAGGAGCTATCGCCGCGCTCTCAAAAAACATGAGGAGATGCATAAACAGCCTCAATCTCTCGAAGGCGAGGATATGGTCCGATGTGTTTACTGCGGCGTCCATTTGCCCAGAAGCGAGAGTATTACTTCGGAAGGCAGTTTTTTTTGCAGTGACGAGCATCGGCGACTGCATCTGCAATCTGAATCATGAACCCGACGGTACAAATGGGTTACAGCCGGGAAAATGACGCAGCCAGCAGCGTTCGCCAGGATGACTGCCTCATGCAGACCGATGCCACGGGATGTGTGAACGGCATCCGTTTCATCGCTTCGCCCAATTTCGATGAACGGCCGGCGGGATGTGCAATTTCACTGCTCGTGATCCACAACATCAGCCTTCCCCCCGATGAGTTTGGTGGGGACGGTGTAGTCGATTTATTCACCAACAGACTTGATCCGGAAGCCCACCCCTACTACCGCATTATTCACGGGCTCAAGGTTTCCAGCCACTTTTATATCCGCCGGACGGGGGAGATCATTCAATTCGTCCCGTGCGAAAAACGCGCCTGGCATGCGGGGGAGTCCTGCTGGCAGGGCAGGAGCCGGTGCAATGACTTTTCCATCGGTATCGAGCTCGAGGGCAGTGATTCGAGGCCTTTTACCGATTCTCAATACAGAGCGCTGGTCGCACTCACGCTGGAACTGCAAAAGGCGTATCCCATCGGGCACATCGCAGGGCATTCCGATATTGCACCGGGCCGCAAGACCGACCCAGGCCCCTGTTTCGACTGGGAGCGTTATCGCGCAGCGCTCGCTGCCCCGGGTTAAGCCTTATCCGAGCCTGGCGTAGTCTCTCGGCTATAAACATCAGGAAGAAGAACTCATCCTGTCATCTGGATGAGGCCCGCGCTTTTTCCTTGGCCGAGGCAGAACTGTTCCCGCGTGAATTCACGCTATCCGAAAAAATTCCCTGGCTCCGCAAATAGTCCTCGTAATTGCCCTTGAAGTCGACGACTCCCTCCGGCTTCATTTCAACGATGCGTGTTGCGAGAGACGACACAAATTCGCGGTCGTGGGAAACGAAAATCAGCGTACCTGTATATTTTTCCAGAGCTGCATTAAGCGATTCGATGGATTCCATGTCGAGATGGTTGGTGGGTTCGTCCATCAGCAACACATTGTTTCTTTGCAGCATGAGCTTGCCGAACAGCATACGCCCTTCCTCTCCGCCGGAAATGACGTTCACCGATTTTCTGACTTCATCGCCCGAAAACAGCAATCTGCCAAGCACACTCCGTACCGCCTGATCGTCATCGTGCTCGCCGCGCCACTGCGTCATCCATTCGGTAAGCGATATATCTTTGTCGAAGTCCGCGGCATGGTCCTGGGCAAAATAACCAGGACGCGCTTTCTCCGCCCATTTGACTTCTCCCGCATCAGGCGGCAGATCACCGGCAAGACAGCGCAGCAAGGTTGTCTTGCCAATGCCGTTCGGACCGATAATCGCAATTTTTTCGCCTGCTTCCACATTCATGCTGAATTTGTGGAACAGCGGTTTTTGCATTCCGGCAAAACCTTTGGTGATGCTTTGCACCGATACCGCCAGGCGGTGCAGCTTCTCGCGCTCGTCCATGTCCAGGCGGATGTATGGATACTGCCGGCTTGAGGGCTTCACGTCTTCCAGCTTTATTTTTTCGATTTGGCGGGCACGGCTGGTCGCCTGCCGCGCTTTGGAGGCGTTGGCGGAAAAGCGGCTCACGAACGACTGCAATTCAGCAATCTGGGCTTTTTTCTTCGCATTGTCGGCCAGCATGCGCTCCCGCACCTGGGTAGAGGCGAGCATGTAGTCATCGTAATTTCCCGGATAGATGCGGATTTCGCCATAATCCAGATCGGCCATGTGGGTACATACGCTGTTCAGAAAATGCCGGTCGTGCGAAATGATGACAATCGTGCTCCTGCTGGTGTTGATGACATCTTCCAGCCAGCGGATGGTATTGATATCGAGATTATTGGTGGGCTCGTCCAGGAGCAGGATATCCGGATCGGCAAACAACGCCTGAGCAAGTAGTATGCGCAGTTTGAAGCCGGGCGCCACAGCGCTCATCAGCCCCTGATGTTGCGGCAGCGGTATGCCCACGCCGAGCAGCAGTTCTCCCGCGCGCGCTTCGGCGGAATAGCCATCCAGCTCGGCAAACCTCGCTTCCAGTTCCGCGGCGCGCATGTAGTCATCTTCCGTTGCATCGGGGTCGGCATAAATTGCGTCGCGTTCTTCCTTGACGCGCCACAGTTCTTCATGCCCCATCATCACCGTATCGATTACGAGGCAATTTTCGAAAGCGAACTGGTCCTGGCGCAATTTTCCCACGCGCTCACCCGCATCTACACTGACATTCCCGGAAGTAGGCTCCAGATCACCTCCCAGGATTTTCATGAAGGTCGATTTCCCGCACCCATTGGCGCCGATCAATCCGTAGCGATTGCCATCGCCGAACTTGACCGAGACATTCTCGAACAGGGGTTTTGCCCCAAACTGCATGGTGATATTGGCTGTTGTAATCAACGTCTTTTCCTCTCTCTGTCCCTGAGAAGGGGCTGGAAAAAACTCTCCATTATACGTTTCCTGCACCAGAAACGGAATATGATCCTCATGGAGGGGCAAACAGGGACCCGGTAAACAGGGATCCGGTAAACAGGGCTTGCAGGCATCCCGGCTTACCGAGAGATTCGTAGGGAACCGTTGAACAATCCCTCGCAGGCGCGACGGCAGCTTTGCGGGATGAGATGCGCGAAAGGCGACGACGCGAATGGCCGGTCCCCTTCGCTAGGAGCCTGACAAAGCAGATCGCCTGCAAAGCCCCGTCCCGTCCGGGTTGCAGCAAAATCGGGCGCTCACTTCGTTGCGCTCCTCGGCATCGTAGTCCAAGCTACGACCTTCGTCGCGCGCCTCGTGATCATCCCGATTTTGACAGCAACGCGCTCTGCGGAGGATTTGTTCAGCGGTTCCCTAGGTTTTCACCTGATCCTGTATCATTACCGTTTCGGCTTAAACCGGTGTTTTATGAAGATTACATTTCTGGATTTCGAGCAGCCGATTGCTGAGCTTGAAGCAAAAATAGAAGAATTGCGTTTTGCCCAGGATGACTCGGCAGTCGATATTTCAGCCGAAATCCTGCGTCTGCAAAAGAAAAGCCAGTCCCTCACCAACAGCATATACGGGAAGCTCACGCCCTGGCAGATTTCACAAGTGGCGCGCCATCCGCAGCGCCCCTATACGCTCGATTACATTCAGAACCTTTTCACGGATTTCGAAGAACTCCACGGCGACCGGGGGTTTGCGGATGACCATGCCATAATAGGCGGGTTGGCGCGTTTTAACGGTCAGCCAGTCATGGTGATCGGCCACCAGAAGGGGCGTGACACCAAGGAAAAAATTTATCGTAATTTTGGCATGCCCAAGCCCGAGGGATATCGCAAGGCGTTGCGTCTGATGCGCCTGGCGGAAAAATTCGGCATTCCGCTGTTCACGTTCATCGATACGCCAGGCGCATATCCCGGCATTGGGGCGGAAGAACGCGGTCAGTCAGAAGCGATTGGACACAACCTGTATGTAATGGCGGAGTTGAAAGTACCCGTGATCTGCACCGTTATCGGGGAGGGCGGGTCGGGCGGGGCACTGGCGGTGGCAGTAGGCGACGCAATCCAGATGCTGCAATATGCAACCTATTCCGTCATTTCTCCCGAAGGCTGTGCCTCCATCCTTTGGAAAAGTGCTGACAAGGCGCCTGAAGCTGCCGAGATCATGGGAATCACGGCGCATCGTCTCAAAAGCCTGGACCTGATAGACATGATCATCAACGAGCCCTCCGGAGGTGCACATCGTGATCATCCCGCAACCATGCAAGCCGTAAGGAAAGCCTTGCAGGACTCGCTCAAGCTCCTGCAGGACTATTCCATCGAAACGTTGCTGGAGAAACGCTTTGAGCGGCTGATGGGATATGGCAAGTTCAAGGAAGTCAAAGTCAGATAATATCTCACGCAGGGTGCAGCATGTATTGCGTACGCAGGTCCAAAGCGGCGACCATCTGACCGTTGCATTGAGCGGGGGAGTGGATTCGGCAGTGTTGTTGCACCTGCTAGTCCCGTTTGCCTCGCAAATACAGATCCCGCTCTCCGCCGTTCATGTCAATCACGGCATCAGCCCCAATGCGGACAAATGGAGTGAATTCTGCCGAACTCTGTGCCAGTCCCGAAACATTCCCCTTGAAATTGCCAACGTAAAAGTCACGCGCGCGCCCGGAACCAGTCTGGAAGCCGCGGCGCGTGAAGAACGCTGTCGCATCTTTCGAAATCTCCAAACGGACTACGTGGTGCTGGCCCAGCATCTGGATGACCAGGCAGAAACGTTGCTGCTGCAATTGCTGCGTGGGGCAGGGGTAAAGGGTTTGAGTGCGATGCCGGTTGTGAGAACCGTGCGAAAAGAAATGGACGAGCAAGTCTCGACTGACTTCACCCCTGCGCTTGAGCGCAGGCCGAAGCTGCTTCGGCCTCTGCTCGACGTTTCGCGGCGGGAGATCGAAGACTATGCGAGAGAGCATGCTTTGCAGTGGATTACCGATGAAAGCAACGACGAGGTATCTTTCGATCGGAATTTTCTGCGTCACGCGCTTTTTCCGCTCCTGGAAAAGCGCTTCCCCGCTTATCGTATGACTTTCCTGCGCGCCAGCCGCCATCTGGCAGAGGCGTCCGCTTTACTGGATGAATTGGCTGAAGTCGATAGCGCGCAATGTGCAGTGCCCGGAAAACTCCATGTCGAAGACTTACGGAAACTGGGTTTTCCGCGTGCCCGAAACCTGTTGCGCTACACGCTGGCCCAGCATGGCGTCATACTGCCCAGTACGGTAAAGCTCGAAGAAATCCTGCGGCAATTGCTCTCCTCGTGCCCCGATACAAAACTGCATGTCGTTTTCGGGAATACAGAAATCCGGTGCTTCCGAGGCCGGGTATATATACGAAAAGCCCAAACGATAGTCCAGGCGATTCCCGAGGCTCGCTGGCATTTGGTCTGGCGGGGAGAAGAATGTCTTCCCCTTCCCGAGCTTGGTGGAATCCTCCGGTTTGCGCGCTGTATAGGCGCAGGGATCAGCTTGCAGAAGCTCGACGAGCAGCCCGTAACGATCCGTCTGCGCCAGGGCGGGGAACGCCTGCGTCCAGACTGTAACCGTCCGCGCCGCAGCCTTAAAAACCTGCTGCGGGAAGCATCGCTTCCACCCTGGCAACGGCAAAGGCTACCGCTGTTATTCAACGGGGAGCAACTGGTCTGCGTGCCGGGAATTGGCGTGGAGTGCGACTTTCAGGCAGCGGACGACGAACAGGGTCTGGTGGTGGAATGGCAGGCAAATCCAGGCCCTCCATGGGGAGGATGCGAGATTCCTCATTCCGCCTGATGAAAGAAGAAAGAGTTTCCACAAATTGGTCATTCCAGGCTTGACCCGGAATCCATTTCGTTGACAACCTATCGTGCTTGAAGCCCCTCCGGGGCTCATTGCTGCTGCTGCTTCTTCTCCTCTCCCCATGGGAGGTTACCTATCGAATATACTGATTCCCCTGCCAGAATGCCCCTCACCACAACTCAAACACCAGCACTTCCGCTTTTTGACCCTGGTCGAGAACCAGACGGTTCAGCCAGCCGTGGTCGGCATGACCCCGTTCATGGGCGCGACGTAGTTGGATTATATAAATACTCCTTTCAGTAAGACGGAAAAAGGGGAACCATCGAGTTCGGCGATTTGCGGCAGTTTCCTCTTTATGCCTGGGTCATTTCCCCCGTCGCCGCTGTACTGTCGGTTGACGCTGTCGGTGCACCGCCGATGAAGTGCGAAACTCGCGGTGCTTCGCTGCCTGTATGAAAGCGGTTGACGTTTTCCTGCACTCGCTGGTCCTCGCGGGTAACGCGTGCATGCTGGCGTAAATGATCCAGCCAGGAGGCATGCTGGAAGAATTCGATATAACGCCCCGGCTTCTCGAGGTCCTCAAAGATTCCCCAGGCAAATGCCCCATCGCGCCGGCGCGATGCCCCCAGGGAGCGGATTGCTTCCAGGAAGGCTCGCCGCTGATCCAGCGCAATCTCATATTCGACAGTGACCAGCACGGGTCCTCGGCGCAAGTCAGGTTCTTCCATTGCTGGAGGATGTGGCCGCCAATGGTATGAAGGAGCAAGATCGGGAGCCTCCCGGGAGCCCAGGCTGAAATTGCGAACAGCCAGCGCTGCCACCATAGTCCCGGCCGAGGATAGCAGGAGCGCTGTGGGAACGGTAGTGCTGGCAGCAACCCAGCCCCAAAACAGGCTTCCCAATGCCAGGCCAGCGGAGAAGACCATGATATAGAGAGACAGGGCGCGTCCCCGAACCCAGGCAGGAACAGCGGTCTGTGCGGTAACCTGCAGCGACCAGAGCACGCCAACCCATGCTGCGCCGGAAAGTGTCATGATGGCGTAAAGCATCTCTTCGCTCTGCAGCGTTGCCAGCGCCATGATCGTTGCGGCATAAATCAGGCTTGCCATCAGCACCAGGCGATCGCGGGAGACAAGCTCATGTAGCCGGGGCAGAACAAGGAGACCGCAAACCGCCCCGATACCGACGAAGGAGAGCAAGAGCCCATAAGTTCCGGGTCCCCCGCCCAATTCGACTCGTGCAATCAGTGGAAGCAATGCCCATCCCGAGGCTGCGAAGAGAATAAAAGCCGTGGTGCGAATCAGCACCGCACGGAAAGGCGACGCTATATGCGCATAGCGTACTCCGGCACGCAATGCCTGAAAGAAGCGTTCGGGCGGCAACGATCGTTCTTCCGGTTCGTGCTTCCACCGCCACAGCACGGCAATCATGCCTATGAATGAGAGCGCATTCAGGCTATAAGCGGCCCATGCGCCGATCTGGGCCAGCAACACGCCGGCAATGGCAGGTCCGAGGGAACGCGACAGATTCATTGACAACGAACTCAATGCGACTGCTTCCGGCAGCATGTTCCGGGGAACGAGCTCGGGGGCAGTGACGTTCAGCGCGGGGGTCGCCAGTGAGGCGCCAATGCCGAGAGCGAAGGTCAGAATCAGCAGGTTCCAGATATCGATCTGATCGGTGACAGCAAGCACGGCGAGCATTGTCGCGGCAAGCGCCATCCATATTTGCGTGAAGAGCAGGTAACGCCGCCGGTCTACGATATCGGTCAGTGCACCTGCGGCCAGCGCGAACAGTACCATGGGTAACGAAGTGGCCGCCTGCACCAGAGACACCATCACCGGTGAAGGAGAGAGGTCGGTCATTACCCAGGCTGAGGAAACTCCGTTTATCCAGGTGCCGACGTTGGACGCGAGTGCGGCGAACCAGAAAGCACGAAACAGCGGTACCTTGAGCGGACCATATATACCCGCATACGAACTCTCCAAGATGGCCTCACCCACGTTTTTGTTCATAATGAAATCCGGTTTAGGGGAGGCGCTTTTTAGAGGAAGCTCGCGTCAGCTACTGGATTTACATCGGCTTCTCGCAACTTGAGGATTAGCGCGGGCGGCAGGGCCGCGCACTCTTCAGACCTGCCCTGACTCCTCCCGAAGGAAAAACCCTCATCGTATATTTTTTTTATTATCTGCGCAGTTATATATAGGTCATTTTGTTCGCAAATCAAGTTGTATTCCAGCGCATTTTTTGAGATCACGGGCGATAACGGATTTCGGTTTCTCGCCTCCTGGAATGGGTATGCCGGTTCAATCATCCATGTTGCTTGAATCCATCGATGACAAGCAATCCGCCGAGGCACAAAGAAAGGTGCTATCAACAACCCGCGGCGAAGGCTGCCGAACCTGTTTCACTTTAACCAGACAGCCTCCTCGAAACCTCGGAAGAAGAATGGAACAACGTGATATAGACATATCTTTTCCAGAAAATGGAAAGCAGGCACCGCCGGATAATTGCTGAGCAGATAAGCCGCTTGAAGGTGACGGCGCTTGAAGATGACGGCAACGTGCGCGAAAAAATGTTACCCGGATTATTTCATGCGGCCACGCGGACAGGGGCATCTGCATCTATGTACTTCAATCCGAATAATAAGTTTGTTTAATTGATAAATCGATGGAGATTGAGATGCAGCAAAAGATTTTATCCAGCTTTTTTCTCCTGCTTCTTGCGTTTGCCTCCGACCTCCTTGCGCAACAAGCCTATGAGGATGAGCCTGACATGACGCCGGTGGCCGCGCCATCCAGGGCCAGAATTGAGATCAACAAGAAATATTTCGAGGTTTGTGAAGCAGAGCTGGGACCATTTCCTCAGGAAACCATCCACTGCCCGGATGCAGTGCTGATTCCGACCGAGCGCACGCTTGCCGGCGGCAAAGTGATCGAGCTGGGTGATGATTTGCCGGAGAGCATTCCCCGGTTCCGCAATTCTGAAACCGGACAGCTCAAGTTGAATGCCGATACCCAGTTATTCGATGACATCACCTCCTGCGACAAACCCAGCGGCATTTTTCGGGATATGCGTAATGCGGGCTGTGTCCCCGGCAATCGCATCAAACACCTGACAAATCAGATCAAGGGCGGGCAAACCGTCGACTGGGTCTACATATGCCGGAAAAATAGCAATTTTTCCAAGCAGGGGGGTCATTACAATGAACTGGGCCTGATCGGCTACAACCGGCATACGGGTAAAACCTGCTATTTTGCCGGGCAGCCGACGCAAACCCTCAAGGTCAATGGGAAATGGAAGGTCATCGAGAAGAACAATGAAGGTGAGCCGGTCGAAACCATCAGAACGGAAGCGGATGTCGCTCTGATTCCGGGGGAAAAGATTCCTGCGCCAGGCTTCAGTAAATTCGATGAAAAAATGGTGGTTCACTGGTCGGTGCCGACCTTTGGCGGCTGCACCCGTTGTCACTCCAACGGTCCGTTCATTCGCTACCCATTCAATGAGCCGGTCTGTCTGGTTGCCGGCAGTTCCACCAACTGTCTCAGAAGTTTTTCCAGCAACGAGGCTTGCGGCAAATATCTCGAACAAACCTATGCGCGTGGCGACCGCATCAAATACCAGTGCAGGGTTCTGAAACCACGCCGCCAGCCGGGAATGCTGTACTCGGTGGTTTCTCCTTTTGATGGAGAGGGTACGCTCAACAAATTTTTACTGGCGATGAGCGAAGCCGACAAAAAAGATAAATATTATGAAGATCTGATGCAGTATCCCTGGGAAAAGCCCAGGCGTCTGGTCAGCCCCGAGGCGAAAGCGTGCGCGCAATGCCATGCACTGGGAAATGGTGTCTACGCCACTTTTGTTAATTCCCTGTTTTCCGTCCATAGCCTGAAGAATGAAAAATTTCATCCCGCGGTTGGCGAAAACTGGCGCGCTCGTTTGTTTTTGTCGAATGTTTCCGAGACTCAGCGCAGCGATAGCGCGCACGATAAAAAGATAAAGAGGGAAGGCATCCTGCCGATCAGGGTCAGCGCCAAATCGGTCAAGGAGGAGAACGAATTGCGGGAAAAACTATCGCTCGGACACTATCAGACGGCCTTGCAAAAGATCAATGATTGCGACCGGCAGCCGGGAAGTTGCCAATGGGACGATCACTGGACGATGGAGCGGGTCAAAAAGGAACCGTTCAAATATCTGCAGGAACATTGCAGCTATTGCCATACACCGGAAATGGCCAAGCCGGTTTTAATGACCGAAGCTGATTTCAAACACCCTGATCTTGTTGACAAAATCATAGGCCGCATGCACGAACCGGTCAATCCGATGCCCCCCAGCGGGCAACTGCCAGGTTCGGTGTTAAATGTCCTGTCCGACTATCTGCGCAAAGGCAAATAATTAAAGGATCAATAATGAACGAGGAATTGAAAAAGAACATAGCGGCCAGCATCGAAAACACCCGCTTCGATATTTTGCAGATGATCGAGCTGGGACGTCAGCTTATCGATCATCCCGATGAAATCCATCATGGGCCGGTGGTATCCATGGGGGTGCCGAAGGATACGCTGCCCAAATGGAACGATATCCAGATTCTGACAGCGCAGCTCCATAAAAAACCATTAATGGATGATGCGCCGGTGGATACTCAGCTAGTGATCGGTCCGTGTGCCCAAAAACCCCTGGTTCTGGATATCCCGCTGCTGGTCGGGGATATGAGTTATGGCGCGCTGTCGAAAAGGGCCAAGCAGGCATTGTCAAAGGGCGCCGATCTGGCCGGGACCGCGATCTGTTCAGGTGAAGGCGGTATTCTGGGGGATGAACTCGAGCTGAATCAGAGCTATATGTTCGAACTGGGCAGCGCGCGCAACGGCCTGAAGAAAAACAGCGACTTGAGCCAGTTCGCGAAGGATTTTAAAGGCAAAGTCAAGGCGTTTCACTTCAAGGGCGGGCAGGCGGCCAAGACCGGCACCGGCGGGCATTTGCCGGGAGGCAAAGTCACGGAGGAGATTGCCAAGGCACGCCGGATTGAAGTCGGCAAGGACGCGATTTCCCCCTCCACCTTTGCCGATTTCCACACACCCCACGATTTTGCTGATTTTGCCGATCAGGTCCGCGACTAGATGGGCGGCATCCCGATTGGTTTCAAGATAAGCGCAAACCATATCGAGGATGACATGCGCTTCGCGCTCGATGCCGGTGCCGATTACATCATTCTCGACGGACGAGGTGGCAGTACCGGCGCTGCGCCGGCGATTTTCCGGGACCATATTTCAGTGCCAACGATCGCCGCGTTGGCGCGGGCGAGAAAATTTCTCGACGCCGCCGGCCATGAGAAAGGCGCAAAGAATAGCGTGACCTTGATCATTACCGGCGGTTTGCGCACCCCCTCCGATTTCATCAAGGCGTTAGCCTTGGGGGCCGACGGAATTGCGCTCGCCAACAGCGCGCTGCAGGCAATTGGCTGTACCGGTGCGCGCATCTGCTACTCCGGCGATTGCCCTGCCGGCATAGCAACCCATGCCCAGCACCTGGTCAACAAGATCGACGTCGACGCCAGGGCGCGTGATCTGGCGCTGTTCTTCACCGGCAGCGTGCACCTGATGAAGATCATGACAAGGGCCTGCGGCTATCATTCCCTGCGGGAATTTACTCGGGATGATATTTGCACCTGGAAAGCCGAAATGTCCAGATTGGCCGGAATTCCCTATGCCGGCGTCGATCCTCAAGTCCCTGATCGTTGGAACTGATGCAATCCTTGCGCTGGACGGAACCGTCGTCTGCCCGATATATCTATGACGTGTTTCGTGGAAATGAAATATATTACTTCGATGATCGAGCTTCAGGGCGATAACGAATTCCGGTTTCTCACATATGGCTAAGGCAAAACTCATCTATTCCTGCACCGAATGCGGCGGCCAGACCCTGAAATGGCAGGGCCAGTGCCCGCACTGCCAGGCATGGAACACGCTGGTCGAGGCGATGAGCGAAAAGGCAGCGTCCCGGTTCACCCCTGTCTCGGAAAGCAGGGAAGTTCAGAGCTTGAGCGAGGTGGAGGCGGAAGAAGAGCAGCGTTATTCCACGGGTTTGCCCGAGTTTGACCGGGTGCTGGGCGGCGGGCTGGTGCACGGTGGCGTGGTACTGCTAGGGGGCGATCCGGGAATCGGCAAATCCACACTGCTGCTCCAGGCGTTATGCAATATGTCTTTGCCGCCGCTTGCAAGAAACGTGTTGTATGTGAGCGGTGAAGAGTCGGCCAGGCAGGTGGCGATGCGCGCCAAACGGATGGGGGTCGATGCAAAGGCATTGCATTTGCTGGCTGAAATTCGCCTGGAGCGAATCCAGGAAGTGCTGGCCGAACGCAAGCCTGATGTAACAGTCATCGATTCCATCCAGACAATTTATTCCGATGCACTGCAATCCGCGCCCGGTTCCGTCGCCCAGGTACGCGAGTGCGCCGCACAATTGACCCGACTCGCCAAGGCCAGCGGTACCAGCATGATTCTGGTGGGCCATGTGACGAAGGAGGGTGCATTGGCTGGTCCACGCGTGCTGGAGCACATGGTGGATACGGTGCTCTATTTCGAAGGCGATACGCATTCGAGTTTTCGCCTGATCCGCGCTTTCAAGAACCGCTTCGGCGCAGTGAATGAACTGGGTGTTTTTGCGATGACTGAAAAGGGGTTGCGGGAGGTGAGCAATCCCTCGGCCCTGTTTCTTTCTCATCACGGCGGCCAGGTTCCGGGCTCCTGCATCATGGTGACACAGGAAGGCACCCGGCCGCTTCTCGTTGAAATCCAGGCCCTGGTGGATGAGGCGCACTCACCTAACGCGAGAAGGCTGAGCGTTGGGCTGGAGCAAAACCGGCTTGCCATGCTGCTCGCGGTTTTGCACCGCCATGCAGGGATTGCCTGCTTCGATCAGGATGTGTTCGTGAATGCGGTGGGCGGCGTGAAAATTACCGAACCGGGTGCCGATCTGGCGGTATTGCTGGCAATCGTTTCCTCGCTCAAGAATCGGCCGCTGCCGGAAAAAACGGTGGTGTTCGGGGAAGTGGGCCTGGCGGGAGAAGTGCGCCCGGTCCAGCGCGGCCTGGAAAGGCTGAGAGAAGCCGCCAAGCTGGGGTTTGTGCAAGCCATTGTTCCCAAGGCCAACAAGCCGAAAGCGACACCTTCCGGTATCGAAATCATTGCAGTGGAACGAGTGGAAGAGGCGGTCGCAGGAATGCGATGAAGCACCCCACGAGAAAATTCCCTTTCAGGAATATCCGTTATTTTATCTACAGGCAGGCTTGGTGATGGCTCCCGGTTTTCGTCACAAGACTCTCAGAAGGTTTCACCAGAACCTCCGCGAGAAGCCTCGGCGTTCAGGCCGAGGAGGTAAGCGGGAAGTTCTATTTAAATTTCGCATTTCATTCAGTTAAAATGTGAAGTATGAAAGCCCGCTGGACATTCCGT
>Ga0182738_1000984_pt1 | contig 37296 bp, 32 predicted proteins | sample eDN5th30CBELigMG_FD_128876 | JGI IMG/M metagenome (GOLD analysis project Ga0182738, IMG submission 128876) | Enriched Miracle-Growth compost microbial communities from Emeryville, California, USA - eDNA 5th pass 30_C BE-Lig MG (version 2)... ...
GACGGGCCGACCCAGACCGTCAAGTCATGGAGCCTGAGCATCGATGGAGCGGGCGAGGAACTGCGTTTCCAGGACCATTTCGGCAACGACACCAGGCTGCTCAGCGTCGAGGGCACGCCGCACACCATCGCCATCGAGGTCGGTGGCGAAGTCGACACGCACGACAGGGCCGGCGTGGTCGGCCCGCACCGTGGCTTTGCGCCGCTCTGGCTGTTCCGCCGCGCGACACCGCTGACCACGGCAGGCGAGGGGGTCCGCGATCTCGTTTCCTCCCTGCCGGACGGGTCAGAACTCGATCGTCTGCACGGCCTGATGGCTACGGTCGGCGTCCGCGTGCGGTATACGCCCGGTACCACCAGCACAGAGACCTCGGCCGAGGAGGCGCTGAAGCTCGGGGCGGGGGTATGCCAGGACCACAGCCACGTCTTCGTCTCGGCCGCGCGGACGATGGGGTTTCCGGCGCGTTACGTCAGCGGCTACCTGATGATGGACGGCACCACCGTCCAGGCGGCGAGCCATGCCTGGGCCGAGGCGCATGTCCAAGGGCTGGGCTGGGTCGCTTTCGACGCCGCCAATGGCATTTCGCCCGACGAGCGCTATGTAAGGGTGGCGACAGGTCTCGACTATCGTGATGCCATGCCCGTTTCCGGCATCCGTCTCGGGCAGGCTCAGGAACAGCTTGCGGTCACGATCACCGTAGAGCAGTAATCCCCCACCGAAGGATGCCAAGAGGGATTCGATGACCTATTGCGTCGGATTGAAGATCGACCGTGGCCTCGTGTTCATGTCGGACACGCGCACCAACGCCGGCATGGATTCGATCTCCACCTTCCGCAAGATGCATGTCTGGGAGCAGCCGGGCGAGCGGGTGATCGTGCTGATGTCGGCAGGCAACCTGGCGACGACGCAAGCGGTGGTCAGCCTGCTCGACGAGCGCTGCAAGGCGATTTCCGAGCGTCACCAGACGGTGCTGGAAACGCCGTCCATGTACCAGACGGCCCGTCTTGTCGGCGACACGGTGAAGGAGGTGATCGCCTCGGCGGCGCCAGTCGGCGAGAAGGCGGATTCCTATTTCAATGCGTCCTTCGTCCTCGGCGGCCAGATCAAGGGCAGCGAGCCGCGCCTGTTTATGATCTATCCGGAAGGCAATTTCATCGAATCGACCGATGACACTCCCTTCTTCCAGATCGGCGAGACAAAATACGGCAAGCCCATCATCATCCGCGCTTACGACCGCGAAATGACCGTTGCCGAGGCGGTCAAGCTGATGCTGGTGTCCTTCGATTCGACGCTCAAATCGAACCTTTCCGTCGGTCTTCCCCTCGATCTTCTGTTCTATGCACGTGACAGCTTCGGGATCGAGCTGCAGCAGCGTATTGGCCAGGACGATCCTTACTACCGCACGATATCCGACGGCTGGTCCAAGGCGCTCAAGGCGGCTTTCCAGCAATTGCCGGATTTCCCCGGCTGAGCACATGCCATTATCGATGGCGGTTGGCTCGACGGTAATTTACGTGTTAATTATATAGCATCGCCGCTGAGGCGGCGGACATGGCGAGCCAGGCGGAGGACGGCGATGGACGGCAAGGAATTTCGCGACTGGTCGTTGCGCGCGGCCGAATGGGGCGCCGCCTATCGTGCCTCCTTGCGTGATCGGCCGGTGCGCCCGCCGATGAATCCCGGCGCGGTTTTCGACAGCATCGCAGCGTCGCCTCCCGAGCATCCGCAGCCGATGGAAGCGATCTTCGCCGATTTCGAGCAGAAGATCGTGCCGGGCATGACGCATTGGCAACATCCGCGTTTCTTCGCCTATTTTCCGGCCAACGCTGCTCCCGTCTCGGTGGTGGCCGAGTATCTGGTGTCCGCCATGGCGGCCCAGTGCATGCTGTGGCAGACCTCGCCGGCGGCGACCGAACTGGAGACGCGCACGGTCGACTGGATGCGCCAGGCGCTCGGCTTGCCGGACGGCTTTTCCGGAGTCATCCAGGATTCGGCGTCCTCCGCGACACTCGCCGCCGTGCTGACGATGCGCGAGAAGGCGCTCGGCTGGCAGGGCAACAGCAAGGGGTTGGCCGGGCAGCCGGCGGTTCGGGTCTATGCTTCCGATCAGGTGCACACCTCGATCGACCGCGCCATCTGGGTGGCCGGCATCGGCGAGGCCAATCTGGCCCGCATCCCGACCAAGGGCCGCTGGCGGGCGATGGATACCGAAGCGCTGGAGGCAGCCATCGCCGCCGACCGTGCCGCCGGCCTGCTGCCGGCGGGCATCGTCGCCTGCGTCGGCGGCACCAGCACCGGCGGAACCGACGACATCGCAGCAACCGCCGCGGTGGCGCAACGCCACGGGCTTTACCTGCATGTCGACGCCGCCTGGGCCGGTTCGGCGATGATCTGCCCGGAATTCCGGCATTTCTGGACCGGCATAGAGCAGGCCGATTCCATCGTCTTCAACCCGCACAAATGGCTGGGCGCGCAGTTCGACTGTTCGATCCAGTTCCTGCGCGATCCCGCAAGCCATGTGCGCACACTGGCGATCAAGCCCGATTACCTGAAGACGCATGGCCATGACGGCATCGTCAACTATTCCGAATGGTCGGTGCCGCTCGGCCGCCGCTTCCGGGCGCTGAAACTATGGTTCCTGCTGCGCGCGCACGGGCTGGAAAACCTCAGGCAGATGATCCGCAACCATGTCGCCTGGAGCGAGGCGCTCGCCGCTCGCCTGGCGCGCGAGCCGGATTTCGAGATCGTCACCGAGCCCATGCTGTCGCTGTTTTCCTTCCGCCATCGCACGCCGGCTGGGGCGGACGGCGACGCCCACAACCTCGCGATCGTCAATGCCATCAACGACGACGGCCGCATCTACCTCACCCAGACAAGAGTGGAGGGGCGTGTCGCCATCCGCTTCCAGGCCGGCCAATTCGAGGCGACGGAGGCCGATGTGGCGGGAGCGTTCGACGTCATCACCGAAATCGCCCGGCGTACCGCCTGAACAGCGACAAGCCTTGCAACGACAAGGTTTTCCTTACCGACCAGTGCTTTCCATTGGTTGGCTTATGCCTTCCCAATGCTTTCGTTTTCGACTATGAATCCAGAAAACGAAAACGGGAGGGGTTTCAATGTATCTGCCGCCGCGTCACGCCGAGATCATCCAGATGGCCAAGGACAACGGCCGGGTGTTGGTGGAGGAGCTGGCGGCGCATTTTTCGGTGACGCCGCAGACGATCCGCAAGGACCTCAACGATCTGTGCGAACAGCGGCAGCTTACCCGCATCCATGGCGGCGCGCTGTTTCCTTCCGGCATCGAAAATGTCGAATACGAAGCGCGCCGCAAGATCGCCGCCGACGAAAAGGAGGCGATCGGCCGCGCCGCCGCGCGGCTGATCCCCGACAACGCCTCACTGTTCATCAACATCGGCACCACAACGGAGGCGGTCAGCAAGGCGCTTCTGGACCACAATGGCCTGATGGTCATCACCAACAACATCAACGTTGCCAACAGGATGCGCGTCTACCCTTCGATCGAGGTTGTGATCGCCGGCGGCGTCGTGCGCGGTTCGGACGGCGGTATCGTCGGCGAAGCGGCGGTCGACTTCATCAAGCAGTTCAAGGTCGACTATGCCGTCATCGGCGCCTCGGCCATCGATCATGACGGCGCGCTGCTCGACTTCGATTTTCGTGAGGTGAAGGTGGCGCAGGCGATCATCGCCAACACACGCCACGTCATCCTGGTCGCCGACCAGACGAAGTTCGAGCGGACGGCGCCGGTGCGCATCGGCCATCTCAGCCAGGTCAACACCTTCATCACCGATACCTGCAGCATTGCCTCGGTTCGCAAGGTTTGTCAGGAAGCCGAGGTGAATCTGATCGAAACCTCGCATTCATGATGATGCTTGCGGCCGCAGGCGTTGAAGCCTACGATTTCGTTTGACATTCGTTATAAGCTCGAAATAAATCCCATCAGGTTTCGGAACAGCCAGAAATGCTGTGATACGAAATCGCGGGAGGCAAAGGTGGGCGAGTCCCCGATCCAGGACATTTTCATCATCGGTGGCGGCATCAACGGCTGTGGCATCGCCCGCGACGCGGTTGGGCGCGGCTTCTCGGTCTTTCTCGCCGAAATGAACGATCTGGCGAGCGGCACGTCCTCCGGCTCCACCAAGCTCATCCACGGCGGCTTGCGCTATCTCGAATTCTACGAGTTCCGTCTGGTGCGCGAAGCCCTGATGGAGCGCGAGGTGCTGTGGAAAAACGCGCCGCATATCATCTGGCCGATGCGTTTCGTGCTGCCCTATTTCAGCGGCGGCCCGCGGCCGGCCTGGATGCTGCGGCTCGGCCTCTTCCTCTACGATCATATCGGCGGCCGCAAGCTGCTGCCGGCGACGCGCACGCTGGACATGCGCTCCGATCCGGCAGGAAAGCCGCTCAAGCCGCTGTTTTCCAAAGCGTTCGAATATTCCGACGGCTGGGTGAACGATGCCCGGCTGGTCGCGCTGAATGCCCGCGACGCCGCCGATCGCGGTGCTGTCGTGCGCACGCGCACCGCGGTCACCGCCGCGCATCGCGAAAACGGCCTGTGGTCAATCACGCTGGAGGACCGGCGCACGCGCAAGGTGGAGACGGTGAGGGCACGCTTGCTCGTCAATGCCGCCGGCCCCTGGGTCGACCGGGTGCTGTCGGGCGTCGTCGGCTGGAACGACGTCCACAACGTGCGCCTCGTGCAGGGCAGCCACATCGTCGTGCGGAAGAAATTCCACGATCCGCGTGCCTATTTCTTCCAGAACAAGGACGGGCGCATCATCTTCGCCATTCCCTACGAGGACGAATTCACGCTGATCGGCACCACCGACAGGGACTATGGCGGCGACCCGCACGACGTGAAGATCTCCGACGCCGAGATCGATTATCTGTGTGCCGCCGCCAGCGAATATTTCGCCGATCCCGTTCGCCGCGAGGATATCGTTTGGAGTTATTCGGCGGTGCGTCCACTGTATGACGATGGCGCGTCGAAGGCGCAGGAGGCGACGCGCGACTATGTGCTCAAGGCCGACGGCGGCGGCGCCACCGCCCCGCTGGTCAGCGCATTCGGCGGCAAGATCACCACCTATCGCCGGCTGTCGGAATCCATGCTGGAGAAGATCGAAGGCTTTCTCGGCAAGCGCGGCAAACCCTGGACCGCATCCGCGCCGCTACCGGGTGGCGATTTCCCGGCAACCGGCTTCAAGGCCGAAGTCGGCACGCTGCAGGCCGATTTTCCTTTTCTGGAGTTGCGCCTCGCGCATCGGCTGGTCCGGCTTTACGGCACACGTGCCCGCACGCTCCTCGCGACCGCCAGGTCATATGCCGATCTGGGACGCGATTTCGGTGGCGATCTCTACGAGGCCGAGGTGCGCTACCTTGTCGAACACGAATGGGCGCAAACGGCCGAGGACGTGCTATGGCGCCGCACCAAGCGCGGCCTGCACCTGAGTTCCGGACAGGTGACGGCGCTCGAAGAATTCATGAGCAGCCTGAACGGCTCGCGCGACGAAGCGGCTGAGTAGACCGCTCGGGGAGGGCGATATACCAACCGACGACGGTCACCTTCCAATGCCCTACATCCTCGCCATCGACCAAGGCACGACCTCCAGCCGCGCCATCGTCTTTGATCGAGGCATGAAGATCGTCGGCGTCGGCCAAAAGGAATTCACGCAGCATTATCCCGCTTCCGGCTGGGTGGAACACGATCCGGAGGAAATCTGGTCCAGCGTGCTTTGGGCGGTAAAGACGGCGCTGAAAAAGGCCCGGGTGAGCGCATCCGAAATCGCCGCCATCGGCATTACCAACCAGCGCGAGACGGTGGTCGTTTGGGACAGGGCGACCGGCGAACCGATCCACAACGCCATCGTCTGGCAGGATCGACGCACGGCCCCGCTTTGCGCCAAGCTCAAGAAGCAGGGGCTGGAACCGAAATTCACGAAAAAAACCGGCCTGCTGCTCGACCCCTATTTCTCCGGCACAAAGATCGCCTGGCTGCTGGATAAAGTGAAGGGCGCTCGCCGCCGCGCCGAGAAAGGCGAACTCATCGCCGGCACCATCGACAGTTTTCTCGTCTGGCGGCTGACCGGCGGCAAGGTCCATGCCACCGACGCCACCAATGCCTCGCGCACGCTCATCTACAACATTGCCGCGAACGAATGGGACGATGAGCTTCTGGACATCCTGAACATCCCGGCAAAGATGATGCCGGAAGTGAGGGATTGCGCCGATCATTTTGGAATCACGGACGAAAGCCTGTTCGGAGCGCCAATCCCGATCCTCGGTGTCGCCGGCGACCAGCAAGCCGCCACCATCGGCCAGGCCTGTTTCCGGCCAGGCATGATGAAGTCGACCTATGGCACCGGCTGCTTTGCCTTGCTCAACACCGGCACCGACATGGTGCGCTCGAAGAACCGGCTTTTGACCACCATTGCCTACCGGCTGAACGGCAGGACCACCTATGCGCTGGAAGGCTCGATCTTCATCGCGGGCGCCGCCGTTCAGTGGCTGCGCGACGGCGCCAGGATGATCGACAAGGCAGCCCAGAGCGGCGAATTGGCGGCGAAAGCCGATCCGACGCAGACCGTCTATCTGGTGCCGGCTTTCGTCGGCCTCGGCGCGCCGCACTGGGACGCCGACGCACGCGGCGCGATCTTCGGCCTGACCCGCAATTCCGGCCCGGCCGAGTTCGCTCAGGCCGCCCTGGAGTCGGTGGCCTACCAGACTCTCGACCTGCTCGACGCCATGAAGAAGGACTGGAAGGGCGATTCGACACAAACCGTTCTGCGCGTCGATGGCGGCATGGTGGCGTCCGACTGGACCATGCAATGCCTCGCCGACATCCTCGATGCTCCGGTGGATCGGCCGACCATCTTAGAAACGACGGCGCTCGGAGCTGCGTGGCTTGCCGGCTCGAAAGCCGGTGTGTGGCCGGGTATGGCTGATTTCGCCCGAAGCTGGGCGCTCGATCGCCGGTTTGAGCCGGTTATGGACGCCGGGACCCGAACGGCCAAGCTCAAGGGCTGGCGCGACGCGGTGCGGCGCACGCTCAGCCATCGCTGATTCTCACCAACCCGAAAAAAGCCCGCGCCGTAGCGCGGGCCTCGTGTTCAGGTTTCTGTCTCGTCAGTAAGGCGACACACACTGCCGGCGTGGCCCGTTGTAGGGCTGGAACGTATTGTCCGACGCGCGGTAGGACCGATAACGGTCGTAGCACCAGCGCACATGCGCACTGTCGCCGCGATAGACGCGCGGAGGCGGCCGGTCGTTAGCGATGGCGCCGCTGATGATGGCGCCGGTCGCGAAGGCCGCGAGCGGGAACCAGAAATCGCCATGACGGCGATAGCCGGGACGCCAACGGTCGTAGCCGCGATGACCGCGCCAATAGTGAGTGCGCCCGCGATCGCCACGCCAATGTCTGTTGCCATGTCGACGCCAGACCTGATCGGCGTAGTCGACCTTCATCACGTGGGAAGTCGTACCGGCCGGCGCGGCCTGAATCGGCTGCGCAGGAAGAGGAACGGCCGCCGCCGGAGCCATGGTAGCGACAGAAAAGCTGGCTGCCAAAGTGGTCGCCAAAAGGCTCGATACGAGTTTATTCATCGTCTTCTCCTGAGGGCTTGATGGATGTCCCTTTGGTCAGGAAACGATTCAATGGCCTTGTTGTTCCGGCAGACGCCTCTGCGTCGAGAAGCCGTGGATCGTCCTAACGCATGGTTCGCATGCAGCGCATAGAAGGGCCGTTTCGGACGTTTTTCGAGCGGCTCTTTTTCGATTGACCCGCCATGGCACTCTCCCTATGTTCCGCCGCAATTTCGCGGGCGGTTTTTCCCTTGCGAAAGCGCGGCACGACGGCCCGCCCGGGCGGTGATGCGCAAAGGTTCAGGCATCTTTTTGCGATCGGCGATCGCCCGAAGTCTTGCAGGAACGGGCCGGTAGCTCAGCGGTAGAGCACGTGACTTTTAATCATGTGGTCGAGGGTTCGATCCCCTCCCGGCTCACCACAGCAACAGTCTTGATGTATCCCGTACAAGACCCGTATCAATTGTATCGAGGTTTGCCATCGCTGCGACCGACGCTCCGGGCCATAATCTTGCCGGTTTCCCGCCACAATCGGTTAATAGCGTGATAAACAATTCCTGCGCACAAGGAGCGGAGTGGGCATCGACTTCCTTGTTACGTGATCGTTCAGGCTCGGCTGACGTCCATGCGGCAGCCAACAGGGAATGGCAGGGGACAATTCCGAAATGCAGACCAAGGCGCGCAAGCCCCTTCGCCGTGCATCGACTTATCTGGTACTGGCTGCGGCGGCCGGGATGCTCGCCGCCTGCGCCACGCCCGAGCCCAAGGCGATGGTGCACAAGAAGCGCTCCAAGGAATATTTCTCCGAAACCGATTACGGCGTGAAGGCGAGCCCCTATGTCGGCAACCGCAAGCTGGTCGGGCGCGACCAGTTGGGCAAGCCCTACCAGGTACGGGGCAAGTGGTATTACCCGAAAGAAGAGAAAAAATACGCCAAGGTAGGCACGGCCTCCTGGTATGGCGATGCCTTCCACGGCCGGCTGACCGCCAACGGTGAGGTCTACAACGTCGCCGATATCACCGCCGCCCATCCGACCATGCCGCTGCCCAGCTATGCCCGCGTCACCAATCTTGGCAACGGCAGTTCCGTGATCGTACGGGTGAATGACCGCGGTCCTTTCCACGACGGCCGGCTGATCGATCTGTCGAAACGGGCTGCGGACATGCTGGGCTATTCCAACGCGGGCACGGCCAAGGTCAAGGTCGAGTATGTCGGCCGCGCGCCGCTGGCGGCGCATGACGAGCAATACCTGTTGGCCTCCTATCACCCCGGCAATCGGGCGCCCGATCCGTCCGTCGGCCTGCCGACAGGCGTGATGATCGCCATGAACGGTTCGTCGCCCAGCCAGCCGGTGAATGCGGCGGCCGTGCCATTCCCGGGCCAGTTGCGGGATTCGGCACCCGTTCCGGCGATGCAACCGGTGATGACCGCAGACGTGCAACTGTCCGGCTTCCCGTCTCTGCCCGATTTCGGCCCCATCGTGCCGTCGCGGCCCGATGCGGAGATGCCGTCACAGATACCGTTCTCCGTCGCGTCGCTGTCCTATGCCGACGAACGGGTCAACCAGGCGGCGCAGGCTTTCGCCGCTCTGGATTCGGGAATGACGTCCAGCGACGTGGAACAGGCCTGGAAGCGGCTCAATCCCGGTGCCGGTGCTTCGGCTGATTACATCGCCGCCGGCTCTTACCGGAATGCCGATGAAGCCCGCTCGATCGCCGCGCGCCTCGGCGCTTACGGCAAAGTGGAAGTCGAGCGCACCACGCTCGATGGCGACGACTGGTACTCTGTCAATCTCTATCCGAACGGGCAGGGTAGCCTGGACGATATGCTGAGCGCGGCATGGTCGCACGGTGCGCCGGACGCGCTGGCCGCCCGCGGCTGACAGGCGTTTGTGTCGATGGCCGGCGATGAGCCGCCCTGTTGATCCCGTGCCGACAAGCCTGATAGCTTTGCCGGGCACGCCGCATGTCCGGCCCAACAGGGCATCTCCTATGATGTTTCGTCGCTTCCTGCCGCTCTTTGCGGCTTTCAGTCTCGTCCTGTCGGCTTTCGGCATATCCCCCGCCGCCGCGCAGCTTTTCGAGACGAAGGCGAAGCAGGCCTACATGATCGACGCCGACACCGGCACCGTGCTGTTCTCCAAGGACGCGGACGCATCGATCCAGCCCGCATCCCTCGCCAAGTTGATGACCATGGAAATGGCCTTCGACGCCATCAAATCTGGACGGCTGAAGCTGGACGACACCTTCGTCGTTTCCGAGCATGCCTGGCGCACCGGCGGCGCGCCGTCCGGCACCTCGACCATGTTTGCCGCGCTCAAGTCGGCGATCCGGCTGGAAGACCTCATCCAGGGCGTGGCGGTACAGGCAGCCAACGACGGCTGCATCATCATCGCCGAGGGCATGGCGGGCTCGGAGGCGAACTTTGCCCTGCAGATGACCGAGCGCGCGCGCCTGATCGGCCTGACCGCATCGACCTTCGTCAACGCCACCGGCCTGCCGGGAGACGGCCAGAAGACGACGGTGAAGGACCTTACGAACCTGGCGCTGCGGCTGTGGCGGGACCACCCCGACCTCTACCGTTATTTCGGCCAGAAGGAATTCACCTGGAACAAGATCAGGCAGTTGAACCGCAATCCGCTGCTCAGCACGGACATCGGCGGTGACGGACTGGCCGTCGGCGCCAGCGAGGAGAACGGTTTCGGTATCGTCGGCTCGATCGCCAAGGACGGCAAGCGGGTGATCGCAGCCATGAGCGGGTTGGCCAACGACCGCGAGCGGGCCGAGGAAGCGCGCAAGCTGCTGGAATGGGGCCTGCGTTCTTTCCAGAAGTCGGAAATATTCGCCAAGGACGAGATTGTCGGCGAGGCCGAGGTCTTCGGCGGCGAAAAGTCCGGCGTGGCGCTGAAAGCCAAGGGGCCGGTGGATATCCTCCTGCCGATCACCAACCGCGACAGGCTGACGGCGCGCATTGTCTACAACGGGCCGCTGCCGGCACCGGTGGAGGAAGGCCAGCCGGTCGGCGCGCTCAAGGTGTGGATCGGCGACACGCTCAGCCAGGAAACGCCGCTCTACGCGGCCGAATCCGTCGCCGTCGGCTCGCTGCCGCGGCGCGCACTCGATGCCGTCAAGGAACTGGCTATCGGCTGGCTGCGTTGAAGCGTGGATTTTTCGGCGCACCGAGACTATGACGGCGTTCGCGAGATACGGGAACCGCCAGTGGCCAAGGGATTCTTCATCACGTTCGAAGGCGGGGAGGGAGCCGGCAAGTCGACGCAGATCCAGCGGCTTGCGCGCAAGCTCCGCGCCAAGAAGTACGACGTGGTGGTCACCCGCGAACCCGGCGGCTCGCCCGGCGCCGAGGCCGTGCGGCATGTCCTGCTATCGGGTGCGGCAGAGCCGTTTGGCCCGAAGATGGAGGCGCTCCTGTTCGCTGCCGCCCGCTCCGATCATGTCGAGCAGGTCATTCGGCCTGCGGTGGAACGCGGCGCCATCGTGCTGTGCGACCGTTTCATGGATTCCTCGCGCGTCTACCAGGGCGTGACCGGCGGGCTGGATCCGGCCTTCATGCAGGAGCTGGAGGCCGTAGCGATCAATGGCATGGTGCCGGACCTGACGCTGATCCTCGACCTTGATGCGGCGGAGGGATTGCGCCGCGCCAACGCCCGGCGTGCGGCGGCCGACGGGCCGGACCGGTTCGAGAAGGAAACGCTTTCCATTCACGAGCGCCGTCGTGAGGCTTTCTTGGCCATCGCGAAAGCGGAGCCCGAACGCTGCAGGGTGATCGATGCGGCCGCGAGCGCAGACGTCGTCGAGGACGCCATCACAGACAGCGTGTTCGCCGCACTGGCCGCAAGGCTGCCCGCCCGGCAGGCGGCGCCGGCATGATTTTCGAGCGACTCGCCCCGCAGCAGCATGATACGCTGGACGGCGTCCCTGAGCCGGCCGAGAACCCGCGTCTGGTCGGCCATGCCGCCGTCACAGCGATGCTGGCCCAGGCGTATCGTGCCGGCAAGCTGCCGCATGCGCTGATCCTCGCCGGACCGCCGGGCATCGGTAAGGCGACGCTGGCCTTTCATCTGGCGCACCATCTTTTGAAATATCCGAAGGCCGCCGAGGCGCCAGCCGAGCTGACGTCGCCCGATCCGGCCTCCTCGCTGTTCCGACAGGTCGCCAGCGGCGCTCACCCTTCGGTGCTGCATCTGACCCGGCCGTTCGACGAGCGGAGCAAGCGTTTCAAGACCGTCGTCGCCGTCGACGAGATACGCAAGGTCGGCCAGTTCCTGTCGCTGACTTCGCACGACGGCGGCTACCGGGTCGTGATCGTCGATCCGGCAGACGACATGAATATCAATGCTGCCAATGCATTGCTGAAGAATCTTGAAGAGCCGCCTGCACGCACGGTGTTCATCCTGATCGTCCATGCGCCGGGCAGCCTGTTGCCGACGATCCGCTCGCGCTGCCAGATGGTGCGGCTCGGTCCGCTCGGGGAGGGCGACCTGCTGTCGGTGCTGGAGGCCACCGAGGCGCCGCCGCCGGACGATCCGGCCGCTCGCACAGCACTCGCCGAGCGGGCAGGGGGCAGTGCGCGTGCCGCCATCCTGCTCACGCAATATGGCGGACTGGAGATCGCGCAAGCGCTGGACGCGCTGGCGGGCGCGAAACGGCCTGATGTCGCCGGCGCGCACAGATTGGCGGATGCCGTCGCCGGACGCGATCAGGCGATCCAGTTCGACATCTTCAACCGCCGCGTCCTCGACCTGTTGTCGGAGAAAGCGAGCGAAGCTGCCATCGCGGGCGATCTCGGCCTGGCGAAATCGCTGTCCGACGCTTGGCACGACGCCGCAAATGCCATATCTGAAACCGAGACATACAACCTCGACAAGAAGCAGCACGCACTCGGCATGATCGCCCGCCTGAATTCCGCAATGCGCCCGGATTTTTCGGGACGAATGTGACGCTCCCGCCGGGATGGCAATCGCCGCCCCGATGCGATACTTCACGCTCAACTCCATTCAGGCATTCATGACGGCCCTCCATGTCCCGCGAAACCTTCTACATCACCACAGCCATTTCCTATCCCAACGGCAAGCCGCATATCGGTCATGCCTATGAGCTGATTGCGACCGACGCGCTGGCCCGCTTCCAGCGTCTCGACGGCAAGGACGTCTTCTTCCTTACCGGTACCGACGAGCACGGCATCAAGATGCTCCAGACCGCGCGGAAGGAAGGCATTTCGGCGCGCGAACTGGCCGACCGCAACGCCGCCGAGTTCCAGCGCATGGCGAAAGCCTTGAACTCGTCCAACGACGACTTCATCCGCACCACGGAAAAGCGCCACTACGCCGCCTCGCAGGCGATCTGGAAGGCGATGGCCGCCAATGGCGACATCTACAAGGGCGGCTACGCTGGCTGGTATTCCGTGCGCGACGAAGCCTATTACGGCGAGGAGGAAACGGAAGTCCGTGCCGACAACGTGCGCTACGGTCCGCAGGGTACGCCGGTGGAATGGGTGGAGGAGGAGAGCTATTTCTTCCGCCTTTCGGCCTATCAGGACAGGCTTCTGGCACTCTACGACAGCCAGCCGGATTTCATCGGCCCATCCGAGCGCCGCAACGAGGTCGTCAGCTTCGTCAAGACCGGCCTGAAGGATCTGTCGATCTCGCGCACCACCTTCGACTGGGGCGTGCCGGTGCCGGGCGACGAAAAGCATGTGATGTATGTGTGGGTCGACGCCCTCACGAACTACATCACGGCTGCCGGTTATCCGGATGAAAACGCTGATAAATGGCGTTTCTGGCCAGCGGACGCCCACATCATCGGCAAGGATATCGTGCGCTTCCACGCCATCTACTGGCCGGCGTTCCTGATGTCGGCCGGCATCGAGTTGCCGAAGCGCGTCTTCGGCCACGGCTTCCTGTTCAACCGCGGCGAGAAGATGTCGAAGTCGCTCGGCAACGTCATCGACCCGTTCACCATGGTCGAGCATTACGGGCTCGACCAGGTGCGCTATTTCTTCCTGCGCGAGGTGCCGTTCGGCCAGGACGGCAGCTACAGCCATGAAGCGATCGTCAACCGCACCAATGCCGATCTCGCCAACGACCTCGGTAACCTGGCGCAGCGCTCGCTGTCGATGATCGGCAAGAACTGCGGCGGTGTCGTGCCGAAGCAGGGCGAGCTTGCCGACGCCGACAAGGCAATCCTGGCGCAGGCCGAGACAGCTTTGGCGACGGCGCGGGATGCGATGGCAGGGCAGGGCATCCATCACGCGCTGGCGGCCATCTTCGGCGTCGTGGCCGAGGCCAACCGCTATTTCGCCGCGCAGGAACCGTGGGCGCTGAAGAAGACCGACCCGGCGCGCATGGAAACGGTGTTGTGGACGACGGCCGAGACGATCCGGCGGGTGGCGATCCTTTGTCAACCCTACATTCCTGGATCGGCGGAAAGGCTGCTTGACCTGCTGGCGGTGCCGGCCGGCAGGCGCCAGTTCGAGCATGTCGCAGCCGGCCACGCCCTGACTGCCGGAACGGCTCTGCCGGCGCCGCAACCGGTTTTCCCGCGCTATGTCGAGCAGCCGGAAGCGAGCGCGTGATGCTGGTCGACAGCCATTGCCATCTCGACTTTCCGGACTTTGCCGAGGAGCGGGCGGCGATCGTCGCCCGCGCCCTCGCCGCCGGGGTCGGGCGCATGGTGACGATCTCGACGCGTGTGAAGCGCTTCCCGCAGCTTCTTGAAATCGCGGAATCTTATGACGTCGTCTACTGCTCCGTCGGCACTCATCCGCACAACGCCGCCGAGGAACTCGACGTCACGGCTGAAGATCTTGTGCGGCTCTCCGCGCACCCGAAGGTCGTCGCCATCGGCGAGGTTGGCCTGGACTATCATTACGACCACGCGCCGCGCGACGCGCAGGCATCCGGCTTCCGCACCCACATCGCTGCCGCTCGCGAGACGGGCCTGCCGCTGGTCATCCATGCGCGCAGCGCCGACGACGACGTCGCCGCCATCCTCGAGGATGAAACGGGGAAGGGGGCTTTCCCCTTCATCCTGCATTGCTTTTCCTCAGGGCGGCGGCTTGCCGAAGTGGGCGTGGCGCTGGGCGGCTACGTTTCCTTTTCCGGTATCCTGACCTTCAAGAATTCTGCCGAGCTGCGCGCCATCGCGGCGCAGATTCCGCGCGACCGCCTGCTGGTCGAGACGGATGCGCCTTACCTTGCGCCGGTGCCGCATCGCGGTCAGCGCAACGAACCATCCTTCGTGGTGGAAACGGCGAAGGTGCTGGCCGAGACGACCGGCGTCACGGCCGACGAGATCGCCCGGATCACCACGGAGAATTTCTTCCGGCTGTTCTCAAAAATGCCGAAGCCGCCCATATCCGTACCGGACGGGCAGGGCGCCTGAGCATGGCCGCCCAAGATAGAGATCGCCTGCGCCTGACGATCCTTGGCTGTGGCTCCTCGCCCGGAACGCCGCGCATCACCGGCGACTGGGGAAACTGCGATCCGGCCAATCCGAAGAACCGGCGCATGCGTTGCGCTGCGATGGTCGAGCGCATCTCGGCAAGCGGCACAACGCGCGTCGTCATCGACACCGGCCCGGATTTCCGCCAGCAGATGCTGATGGCCCAAGTCGATCGCATCGATTCAGTCATCTACACGCATCCGCACGCCGACCATATCCACGGCATCGACGACCTGCGCAGCTTCGTACTGGAGCAACGCAGGATGATGGATATCCATGCCGACAAGCCGACGCTGGCGCGGTTGCGCGAAGGTTTCGGCTATTGCTTCGAAACGCCGCCGGGCAGTTCCTATCCGCCGATCCTGCTGGCCCATACGATCGAGCACGACCGGCTGCTGACGATAGAAGGAGAGGGTGGTCCCCTCACCTTCGAGCCGCTGCCGCAGGTCCACGGCGACATCGTCTCGCTCGGCTTTCGCCTCGACAATCTGGCTTATTGCCCGGATGTCAGCGCCTTTCCCGATGCGACCGCCGCGCGCCTGACGGGGTTAGACGTGCTGGTCATCGACGCGCTGCAATACAAGCCGCATCCCAGCCATTTCTCGCTTGCCGAAGCACTCGAATGGATCGGCAGGCTGGCGCCGAAACGAGCCGTTCTGACCCACATGCACGTACCGCTGGACTACGCGACCGTGATGGCGGAAACGCCCGGCGAGGTAGAACCGGCCTATGACGGCATGACAATCGAAATCCCTTATGAATCAGAGTGAAGGGCGAGGAACTTCATGGCTGGAAGCATCGAACGCGTGACGCAGGCGGCCTCCGACGCCGGGCTCGCCATCGAGGTCCGGCGCATGGGCGCTTCTACGCGCACGGCCGAGGAGGCGGCCACGCAATGCGGTTGCACGGTCGCCCAGATCGTCAAATCGCTGGTGTTCCAGGGAGAAACGAGCGGGAAGCTCTCCCTGTTTCTGGTCTCCGGCAGCAACCAGCTCGATCTGGCCAAGGCAGCGCAATTGGCTGGCGAGCCGCTGAAACGCGCCGATCCGCGTCACATTCGCGACGAGACGGGCTTTGCCATCGGCGGCGTTTCGCCGCTCGGTCATCTCATCGCGATCCCGGTCTTCGCCGACCAATCGCTGCTGGCGTTCGATGTCGTGTGGGCCGCCGCCGGCGCGCATGACGCCGTCTTCTCGGCCGAGCCAAGCGCGCTCATCGCGGCGGCACGCGCCACGGTGGCGGATCTGAGCGCATAGGCAATTGCGTCGGCGAAATGCCGGTTTGCGAGTCGAACAACCAGTAAGGTGGCGCTACCCCCCGCAGTTTCGGCCATTCTTTAGTTCCATAATCTATCTTATGCGACTTTTATGTATGGGAAGCCGAGGCGCAAAGGCGCTGGCGCAACCAGGTCGATTTGCGTATGAAGCCCCTGCCTCCAACCGGCGCTCCATTACGCAACGCCGAACGCTGAAAGCCTCTCCATGTTCGAAGACCTGAAGCCCGCCCCCGCAGACAAGATCCTGGCCCTGATCGGGCTCTACCGTGCCGATGAGCGCCCGAACAAGGTCGATCTCGGCGTCGGCGTCTACAAGGACAGCGCCGGCAGGACGCCGGTCATGCGCGCCGTGCGCGAGGCCGAGAAGCGGCTGCTCGCCGATCAGGACAGCAAGTCCTATCTCGGGCTCGCCGGTGACACGGCTTTCAACGAGGCAATGGCGAAACTCGTCTTCGGCGCGAACGCCGATACGGCGCGCATCCGCGCCGCACAGACGCCGGGCGGCTCCGGCGCGCTCAGGCTGGTCGCCGAACTGTTGAAGCACGCCCGGCCGAACGCGACCGTGTGGGTGTCGGACCCGACATGGGTGAACCACATCGCGATCCTGCGCGCCGCGGGACTCCAGGTTCGGGAATACCCCTATTTCGATGCCGAGACCGGAACCGTTTGTTTCGACGCCATGCTGGCGGCGCTGAAGGGCGCGCCCGCAGGCGATGTGGTTCTGCTGCATGGCTGCTGTCACAACCCGACGGGCGCCAACCTCGACGCCGGCCAGTGGACTGCCATAGCCGATCTGCTGGTTGAAAAGAACCTGCTGCCGTTCATCGACATCGCCTATCAGGGCTTCGGCGACGGCCTCGATGCCGACGCGGAAGGCCTGCGCATCGTCGCCGCCAAGGTGCCAGAGATGGTCGTGGCGGCAAGCTGCTCGAAGAACTTCGCCGTCTATCGCGACCGCGTGGGAGCAGCCATGGTCATGACGGCGAATGCCGCACAGGCCGACATCGCTTCGAGCCAGATGCTGGCCGGCGCGCGCACGCTCTATTCCATGCCGCCGGACCATGGCGCCGCCGCCGTGCGCATGGTCTTGCAGGACCCTGCCCTGCGCGCCGACTGGCAGGCCGAGCTGGAAGACATGCGCCAGCGCATGCTTTCGCTCCGGCAGCGTTTCGCCGAGGCGCTGCGCCGCCAGTCCAACTCCGACAGGTTCGATTTCATCGCCGGCCATCGCGGCATGTTCTCGCGCCTCGGCCTCACGGAAAGCCAGGTGCAGCGCCTGCGCGAGGAGCATGCCGTCTATATGGTCGGCGACAGCCGCATCAACGTCGCCGGCCTGCCGGAGAACGGACTGGACGAACTGGCCAAGGCCATCGTCTCGGTTCTGGACTGATAGCGGCGGCGGCTGTGGACAACATGGCCGCCGCTTCCGGTCCGCAATAGCCGGACTGTGGATGCCGCGATAGCATCCGCCGATGGAACCTTCCCGTGACATTTCCCGGCTGATCGAGATCATGGCGGCGCTGCGCGCGCCAGGCACCGGCTGTCCGTGGGACGTCGAGCAGACCTTTTCCACCATCGCGCCCTATACCATCGAGGAGGCCTACGAGGTCGCCGACGCCATCGCCCGCAACGACCTCGACAACCTGCGCGAGGAAGTCGGTGATCTGCTGCTGCAGGTCGTCTACCACGCCCGCATGGCCGAGGAGATCGACGAGTTCGACTTCGGTGATGTCGTCGAAACGATCACAGGCAAGATGATCCGCCGCCATCCTCACGTCTTCGGCGACGATAAGGCGCGCAGCGCCGGCATGGCCAAGGGCATGTGGGAAAAGATCAAGGCCGAGGAGAAGGCAGAGAAGCGCGCCGCCCGCCTCGCCCGCGGCCTCGACCCCGAGGATCACGGCAAGGGTTTTCTCGATTCGGTGCCGGTCGCCCTGCCCGCCCTGACGCGTGCGCTGAAGCTCCAGGAAAAGGCCGCCCGCGTCGGCTTCGACTGGAGCGAGGCCGCCCCCATCCTCGACAAGATCGAGGAGGAGATCGGCGAGCTGCGCGAGGCGCTCGCCGGTAGCGACACGGCCGCGATCAAGGACGAGTTCGGCGACATGCTGTTCGCCTTCGTCAACCTCGGTCGTCACTTGAAACTCGATTCGGAAGCAGCCCTTTCGGGCACCAACGAGAAATTCCGCTCCCGCTTCCATCATGTCGAACAGGCGCTGGAAGCGTCCGGACGCTCGCTCGACGAGGCAACGCTGGAGGAAATGGAAGCGCTCTGGCAGCAAGCCAAGGCCCGCAAAAGCGGCAGCTAGAGCATTTCCAGCAAAAGTGTGAAACGGTTTTGCGTTCGGAAATGCAGCTAAAACAAAGAGATAGAGCGGTTCTGCCGATTCTGCTAAAATCAGAACCGATCTATGCCCTGCCCCTCAGCCGGCTTTCGATTTCCTCGCGCGCGTTTTGCGTGGCAAGCAGCGTGAGCGTCACGCTGCCATCCTCGTTGTCGGCGCGCCAGGTCACGTCGCCGTTGCGGTAGAGCCAGTCGATCAGGCCGAGTTGGGCAGGCGTCAGTGTCACCGTGAGCGGACTGAGTTCGCCCGAGACATGCGCCTCGATCGTCTCCATCAGCGTGTCCAGCCCCTCGCCGGTGATCGCCGATATGGCGACGGGCGGGCGCTTGCGCGCGGCGTCGTCTTCCAGCAGGCGGGCACGGTGGTCTTCATCCAGAAGATCGATCTTGTTCCACACTTCGACGACACGCTTGGAATCCTGCGCGTCGACGCCGAGATCGGCCAGGATCTGCTCCACGTCCTCGGCCTGGGCCGCCGTATCGGGATCGAAAATGTCGCGCACATGCAGCACGAGGTCGGCTTCGACCACCTCTTCCAGCGTGGCGCGAAAAGCGGCGACCAGATGGGTAGGCAGGTCGGAGATGAAACCAACGGTGTCCGACAGGATGACAGGCGTGCCATGAGGTAGGCGAAGGCGCCGCAAGGTCGGGTCGAGCGTGGCGAACAGCATGTTCTCGGCCAGCACCTCTGCCCCGGTCAGCCGGTTGAACAGCGTCGACTTGCCGGCGTTGGTGTAGCCGACGATGGCGACCACCGGAAACGGCACCTTCTTGCGCTTGGCGCGATGCAGGTCGCGGGTGCGGCGCACCGTTTCCAGTTCGCGCTTCAGCTTGACGATCTTGTCCTGCAGGACGCGGCGGTCGGCCTCGATCTGCGTTTCGCCCGGACCGCCGAGGAAGCCGGCGCCGCCACGCTGGCGCTCCAGGTGCGTCCAGGAACGCACCAGCCGCCCCTTCTGGTAGTTCAGATGCGCAAGCTCGACCTGCAAGGCGCCTTCCTTCGTGCGCGCGCGCTCGCCGAAGATTTCGAGAATCAGCCCGGTGCGGTCGAGCACCTTGATGTTCAGTTCTTTTTCGAGATTGCGCTGCTGCACAGGCGTCAGCGGATGGTCGACGATAACCAGGTCGGCCCTGCTGTCCTTCACGATTTCCGCGAATTCGGCCACCTTGCCGGTGCCGAGAAGCGTGGCCGGACGCGGGTCGTTGACGGTCACGACGGCCGCATGGACGGGATCGAGGTCGATGGCGCGGGCAAGCCCCACGGCCTCGTCGCGGCGCGCATCGGCAGAACGCGAAAGGCGCGGACGCGAGGCGTCGTCGTCCTCGCCGCGTGACTGGCGCATCAGAACCGGCACGATGACCACGGCGCGAGTCGGCGCCTTGCGGTCCGTGCCATTGTCCTGTGCCGATCTTGTGCGGGCCTCGCGGTCCGCGTCGTCATGACGTGATGTCAATTAGCCGCCTTGGCTTTCCTCACCATCGAACATCTGAACCGGCTGGCTCGGCATGATCGTGGATATGGCATGCTTGTAGACGAGCTGCGAATGACCATCGCGGCGCAGAAGCACGCAGAAATTGTCGAACGAGGTCACCACACCGGTCAGCTTCACGCCGTTGATGAGAAAGATTGTCAGTGGATTCTTGCTCTTGCGAACAGAGTTCAGGAACAAGTCCTGAAGATTTTGCGAACGCTCTGCCATTGTTCTGGTCTTTCGCCGATCCCCTTCGATTTGTCTGCCACTGCGCCAAAATACCGGGCGCATGTCAAGCGCACAAACCCCCTCGCCGTTCTTCACGACAAGCAGAACGAGATAGATTGATGTTCATTCCACTTAAGCGGTTATCAGGCCTTAATTTTTTCCGCAACGTCAAAAAACGCCTGCCGTAACGAAAGTGTAATGGAGCCCGGATGGCCGTTGGCGATCGTCGCGCCGTCGATTTCAACTACCGGCATGGCGATCGTCGTTGCCGAACTGATGAACACTTCGCGCGCAGCCTTGGCCTCGGCGACGGAAAACTTGCGCTCCTCTATCTTCAGCCCGAGCTTTTCGGCTACGTCGAACATGGTCGTGCGGGTTATGCCACGCAGGATGCCGTGGTCGGCTGGCCGCGTTACCAGCACGCCGTCTTTGGTGACGATCCAGGCATTGGAAGAGCCGCCTTCCTTGACCATGCCGTCGGTGTCGATGAACCAAGCTTCTTGGCAGCCCGCCTCCTTCGCCTTCTGCTTGGCGAGCACGTTTGGCAGCAGGCCGGTCGACTTGATGTCGACGCGGTCCCAGCGGTTCTCCGGCACGGTGATGACCTTCAGCCCGTTCTCGACTCGCTTGGCGACGGCAGCCATGTCAAACTTCCGCGCGATCACCACCAGCGACGACGGCGTATCCGGCGGCGGAAAGACGAAATCGCGACCGGCGACGCCGCGCGTGACCTGCACGTAGACAAGCCCGTTGACGACACGGTTGCGCCGAATCACTTCGCGCATGACGACGATGAGCGCCTTGCGCGCCATCGGCCACGCGATCGACAGTTCGCCGAGCGAACGGTTCAGCCGATCGAGGTGACGAACCGTATCGATGACGAAGCCGCGCGCCACCTCGCAGACCTCGTAGACGCCGTCGCCGAACTGATAGCCGCGATCCTCGATATGCACGGCGGCGTCGCGGTGAACGACATAGCGTCCGTTGACATAGGCAATGCGCGGCATGGACTCACCTGAGAGTGAACAGCAAATAGGGACTAGCGAATAGGGAACGGGTCAGCAAGACGAAGCAGATAAGCCAGCAAAATGCCTCCCCTGTTCGCTCACACCCCCAGCGATTTGAGTTTCCGGTGCAGTGCCGAGCGCTCCATGCCGATGAACTCGGCCGTCTTGGAGATATTGCCGCCAAAGCGGTTGATCTGCGCCACCAGATAGTCCTTCTCGAACTGCTCGCGCGCCTCGCGCAGCGGCAGCGCCATGATGTGCTGGTCCGACTGGTTGGGCGTGCGGGGCATGACGTCGCCGATCTCGGAGGGCAAAAGATCGGCGGTGATCGGCGCATCGACATCGTCGCTGCGCGTCAGGATCATCAGCCGCTCGATATTGTTGCGGAGCTGCCGCACGTTGCCCGGCCAATTGTGAGCCTGCAATACCGCCATCGCGTCGTCGGCGATGCGGCGAGGCCGAATACCGGTCTGGCGGGCGATCTGCTTCATGAAATTGTCGACCAGATAGGGAATGTCCTCGCGCCGCTCGGCAAGGCCGGGAACCGTCACCGGCACGACGGCGAGACGATGGTAAAGGTCCTCGCGGAAACGGGCCTCGGCAATCATCGCCTCCAGGTTCTGCGAGGTTGAGGAGATGATGCGCACGTCCACCTTGACCCGTTTGGTGCCCCCTACCCGCTCGAACTGCTGCTCGACCAGCACGCGCAGGATCTTGTTCTGGGTCTCGCGCGGCATGTCGGCGACCTCGTCGATGTAGAGGATGCCGCGATGCGCCTCCTCCAGCGCGCCGACCTTGCGCTCGGTACCGTTCGATTCCGTGCCGAACAGCTCGATCTCCATGCGCTCGGGCGTGATGGTTGCGGCCGAAAGCGTCACGAACGGCCCGCTCTTGCGCGTCGACAGTGCGTGGATGGCGCGCGCGGTCAGTTCCTTGCCGGAACCCGACGGCCCGACGATCATCACCCGGCTGTTGGTCGGCGCGACGCGCTCGATGGTCTGGCGCAACTGGCTCATCGCCGAGGACATGCCGATGAGGTCGAACGTCTCGCCGCTGCGCTGCCTGAGGTCGGACACCTCGCGTTTGAGCTTGGACGTCTCCAGCGCGCGCTCGGCGACAAGGATCAGCCGATCCGCCTTGAACGGTTTCTCGATGAAGTCGTAGGCGCCGCGCCGGATGGCCGACACCGCCGTCTCGATGTTGCCGTGGCCGGAAATCATCACCACCGGCAGGTTCGGGTGCAAGGTCTTGATCTCGTCGAGCAGGGCCAGCCCATCGAGACGCGAACCTTGCAGCCAGATGTCGAGGAAGATCAGCCGCGGCGCGCGCTCGGCGATCGCGGCTAGCGCGCTGTCGGCATCGTGCGCGGTACGGGTTTCGTGGCCTTCGTCGCTCAGGATGCCGGCGACCAGTTCGCGGATGTCTTCCTCGTCATCGACGATGAGAATGTCAGACGCCATTGTCGACCTTTTCAGTTTCTCGTTCTTGCGTGTTTCGCCCGGCGGCAGGAGCGGCCGCCGGCACAATCATGCTGATCATGGCCCCTCGCCCACCGTGGAAATCCGCCGGCGCGTCGTGGAGTTCCAATCGCCCGCCATGGTCCTCGACGATCTTCTTGACGATCGCCAGGCCAAGGCCGGTGCCTTTCTCGCGCGTCGTCATATAGGGTTCCAGCAGGCGCTGGCGACTTTCGCGCGGCAATCCCTTGCCATTGTCGATGACGTCGACCCGGTAGACGTCGCCCTCGCGCCGCGCCCGCACGCGGATGACGCCATGGTCGCCGTCCTTCCACTCGATCCCTTCCATCGCCTCGGCGGCGTTCTTGACGACGTTGCCGAAGGCCTGCGCCAGAAGCCGGCTATCGAACGTGCCCTTGAGCGGCTCGTCACCGAAATCGCGCTCGAAGGTAATGTCGGGACGGCTGACTTCGACAAGAAACGACGCCTCGCGCAGCGGCTCGCGCAGGTCGATGGCCTTCATCTCCGGCTTCGGCATGCGTGCGAAGGCCGAGAATTCGTCCACCATGCGCCCGATATCCTCGACCTGTCGGATGATGGTGTCGGTGCACTGGTCGAAGACTTCGCGGTCTTCGGTGATGACCTTGCCATAGCGGCGGCGGATGCGCTCGGCCGAGAGTTGGATCGGGGTCAGCGGGTTCTTGATCTCGTGGGCGATGCGGCGCGCCACGTCGGCCCAGGCGGACGAGCGCTGGGCCTGCACGAGATCGGTGATGTCGTCCACCGTCACCACATAGGACGTGTCGTCGACGTCGCCCTCCGCCTGCTCCACCGTTACCTGCACGTTGAAGGTGCGCTCGGCTCCAGTGCGGAAGAAAGTGACCTGCTCGCGATGGACCGGCTTGCCGGACTTGCGGCCGATCTCGAACACCCGTCCGACATGCGGCAGGATGGCGGACAGGTTCTTGCCCAGCGCCGCCGCCGACGAGGTAGCCAGCATTGTCTCTGCGGAGCGGTTGACGATGGTGATGGTGCCGTTGGAATCGACGCCGATGACGCCTGCCGTCACCCCTTCCAGCACCGCTTCGGAAAAACGGCGGCGCTCGTCGATCAGGTCTTTGGCCGATAGCAGTTCGTTGCGCTGGGATTTCAGCTCCAGCAGCATGTTGTTGAACGTGTCGCCCAGATAGGCCACGTCGCCATCGGAGGGTCGCACCGGCACAGAGACGTCAAGGTTGCCCGTAGCCACCTCGTCGGCTGCCCCGATGAGCTGGCGGATCGGCCGCACCAGGCGGTCGGCCACGGCAATGCCGGTCCAGATGGCCGAAAGGATGATGATCAGTGTCAGTGACAGGTAGGGAAGCGCGAAGGCGACCTGCGAGGTGCGTCGGTTCTTTTCAAGGCCGCGATATTCGTCGGTGTTGGCGCGCACGATGGCGCGCGCCTTGATCACCTCAGGATCGACCAGCTTGATCGTGTAAAGGAACAGCCCGTCCAGTTCCTTTAGCTTGATGATGGCGCCCATGATGTTGCGGGTTTCCGGCGCGATCAGCAGCGGGCGGCCGTTCTCGGCCTCCTGGATCGACCCTTCCGGCGGCTCGGGCATCGGAAAGTCGGTATTCGTCTTGGCGCTCATAACGTACGAGCCGTCTGGCTTCACCAGAGCCGCGTGCGCCAATCCCCTACCGATGGACTCCTTGTTGAGCAGGTCGAGGAAACCGGTGCGGTCGAGACCATAGAGCTGGCGGGCATTGTCGAGGTCGTAGGCCATCGACAGCGTCGTGCCCTGCAGGTTGCGGGCGTTTTCCTGCACATAGGCGTCGGCGATCGACAGCGAGGAATTGACGATTGTCTTGGTTCGGATCTCGAACCAGCGATCGAGGCCGATGTTGAGCGTCACCGAAGCGACGATCGCCACCATGATGGCGGGAATGGCGGCCACCAGCGCAAACATGGCGACGATGCGCACATGCAGGCGCGACGCCGCCCGCCCGGTGCGCCGCGCCATAACGATGCGGTGCACCTCGCGGCCGATCAGCGCCATCAGGCACAGAATGAAAACGGCGTTGACGCCGATCAGCACCAGCGTGGTCGGCTCGTCGGGCGTGATCGGCGTGACGCCGACGAGAATCGCGAAGGAAACGGCCGCCGTCAGCAGCGCGCCGGCGATGGCGATGACGCCGGGCATGGCCAACAACCGCCGCGGATCACGGCTGCCTGCCTTGCGAAAAAGTGGTCCGGCCAATGTCGGAGCCTGTAGCGTCATCTTGTTGTTCGTCGCCATGGTCTGCGTCACATCTATGCAACGCATTGTGGCGATTATGCAACAAAGTGGCGAGCGGCCAAAATCTTTTGCCTGCTAATCCCAAGCCTTTTCCGAACGGACCTAGCGGGCGGATTTATAGACATTGACGCCGAGCTCACGGATCTTCTTGCGCAGCGTGTTGCGGTTCAGGCCGAGCAGTTCGGCGGCCTTGATCTGGTTGCCGCGGGTCGCCGTCATCGAGGCAAGGACCAGGGGATATTCCACTTCCGCCAGGATTCGGTCGTACAGCCCCGCCGGCGGCAGCTCGCCGGCAAAGGAAGCGAAATAGCGTTGCAGATAATGCTCGACCGCTTGGCCGATGGACAGGTTGTCGGGAATCAGGGCGTCACCGTCGGGCACCATGGCCGTTTCGCCGGTCTTCAGTTCCGCCTCGACGACCTCGGCCGAAATCTCATCCTGCGGATAGAGCGCCGCCAGCCGCCGCACGAGGATCTCCAGTTCGCGTACATTGCCCGGCCATGGATAGCGTTTCATCAGTTCCAGCCCGGCCACGGAAATGCGCTTGGTTTGAAGCCCTTCCTTCTCGCCCTGCTTGAAGAAGTGCCGCACGAGGTCGGGAATGTCCTCGGCGCGCTCGCGCAGGCCTGGCAGCCGCAGCGGCACGACATTGAGGCGATAGAACAGGTCTTCGCGGAACAGGCCCTGGTTGATCGCTGCGCGCAGGTCCTTGTTGGTGGCCGCCACGATGCGCACGTCGGTGCGGATCGGCGTGCGACCGCCAACGGTGGTGTATTCGCCCTGCTGGAGCACGCGCAACAGCCGTGTCTGCGCCTCCATCGGCATGTCGCCGATCTCGTCGAGGAACAGCGTGCCGCCCTCGGCCTGCTCGAAGCGGCCGCTGGAGCGGTTCTGCGCCCCGGTAAAGGCGCCTTTCTCGTGGCCGAACAGCTCCGATTCGATCAGGTCGCGTGGGATCGCCGCCATGTTGATGGCAACGAACGGCCCGCCGCGCCGGCGACCGTATTCGTGCAGCGCGCGAGCCACCAGTTCCTTGCCGGTGCCCGATTCGCCGGAGATCATGACAGTGAGGTCCGTCTGCATCATGCGCGCCAACATGCGGTAGATGTCCTGCATGGCGGCTGAGCGGCCGACCAGCGGCATCGCCTCAAGCTGCTCCTCGGCGCGCTGCTCGATCTTCGGCCGGCGCGGCTCGGCCAGCGCCCGGTTGACGATGCCGAGCAGTTCGGTGAGGTCGAACGGTTTCGGCAGATATTCGTAGGCGCCCGTCTCCGAAGCACGGATGGCCGTCATGAAGGTGTTCTGCGCGCTCATGACGACCACCGGCAGGTCCGGCCGCGCCTTCTTGATGCGCGGCAGCATGTCGAAGGCGTTCTCATCCGGCATCACCACGTCGGTGATGACCAGATCTCCCTCGCCCGCCGCCACCCAGCGCCACAGCGTCGAAGCGCTCGACGTCACGCGCACGGTATGGCCGGCACGCGACAGCGCCTGGTTGAGGACGGTGCGGATCGCCGCATCGTCGTCGGCAACGAGGATGTTGCCCTTCGCGCTCATCGGCGATCCTCCATGTCAGACCCGGATCCTGTCTCCTTCCAGGCCGGCAACAGCACCCGGAAGGTCGTGCCGCGCGGCGTCGAATCGCATTCGACGATGCCGCCGTGCTCGCCGACGATCTTGGCCACCAGCGCCAGCCCCAGGCCGGAACCGTTCTGCTTGGTGGTGATGAAGGGATCGAACAGGATCGGCAGGATGTCTTCCGAGACGCCCGGCCCGTTGTCGTGCACACAAAACTCCAGCGGCAGGGATACGCGGTCCTGCGTTCCCGGCACCGACATACGGATACCCGGCCGGAAGGCCGTGGAAAGCATGATCTCGCCCAGCGGATCGCCGCCGATCGCCTCGGCGGCATTCTTGACCAGATTGAGGAACACCTGGATCAGCTGATCGCGATTGGCGTAGACCGGAGGCAACGATGGATCGTAGTCCTCCAATATCCTGATTTTCCTTCCGAAACCGTTCTTTGCGATAGCCTTCACATGGTCGAGCACGACGTGGATGTTGACGGGATAGCGGTCGATTGGCCGCTCGTCGGAAAACACCTCCATGCGGTCGACGAGGGCGACGATGCGGTCGGTTTCCTCGGTGATGAGCCGCGTCAGCGCCCTGTCCTCATCGGAGGCCGAAAGCTCCAGCAATTGCGCGGCACCCCGGATGCCGGAGAGCGGGTTCTTGATCTCGTGCGCCAGCATCGACGCCAGTCCGGTAACGGAACGCGCGGCGCCGCGATGGGTCATCTGCCGGTCGATCTTGTCGGCGACGGAGCGCTCCTGGAACATCACCACGACCGAACCCGGAAATTCCGGCACCGGCGCCACGTAAAGATCGACGACCTTCTCGATGCCGAGACGCGGCGAGGACACGTCGACGCGATACTCGTTGACGGGCGCCCGGCGCTCACGCACCTGCTCGACCAGCGCCAGCAGCGGGCTGCCGAAGGGAATGAGCTGTCCCAGCGTGTTGCGCGCAAGGATGGGCGCGCTGGAGCGGAAAAAATCCTCCGCATCGGCATTGGCGAAGGCGACGTGGCCATCCGGACCGACCATGATCACCGGCCGGCGGATGGTGTTGAGCACGATCTGGGCGGCGTCCGCCATGGCGGCAGTCTGCGCGGGCGCGTTCATGCCGCGCTCCTGAGCACGGGTGCATCTCCGGCGCGCGCAAACGCCTCGCGGATTCCGGCAACGACGCGCTGCGGCTCGAACGACGTGAGGATCGCCTTGCGCAGCTCCGGCGGAGTCGCGACCGCATGGCGGTCGAGATACCAGCCGAGATGCTTGCGCGCCTGCCGCAGCCCGCTTGCGACGCCGTAGAGCGCCAGCATGTCCTCGTAGTGAGCGGTGACATAGTCGGCCATCGCACCTGCACCTTCGGGGATATCTGCCGTCTCCCCTGCAATCACCCCGGCCGCCCAAGGCGCCCCGTAGTGCGCGCGGCCGACCATGACGGCATCCGCTCCCGACCGTTCACGGATGGTGGCGGCATCCTCGACAGAGCAGACGTCACCGTTGGCGACGAGAGGAACCGAGATCGCTTCCCTGACACGGCGGATTGCATCCCAATCCGCCTTGCCGTTGTAGAATTGGCAACGGGTGCGGCCATGCACCGTCACCATCTTCACACCGGCCTGCTCTGCGCGTGCAGCGAGGATCGGCGCATTCAGCACCGTTTCGTCCCAGCCCAGCCGCATCTTCACCGTCACCGGCACCTTGACCGCGCCGATCACCGCCTCGATCAGCGACAGCGCGTGGTCGAGATCGCGCATCAGCGCCGAGCCGGCATAGCCGCCGGTCACCTTCTTGGCCGGACAGCCCATGTTGATGTCGATGATATCGGCGCCCTCGCCTTCCGCGATCCGCGCCGCCTCGGCCATATGCGCGGCCTCGCGGCCCGCCAGTTGCACCATATGCACCGGCAGGCCGGAATGGCGGATACGCAGGTCAAACCCTTGCCGCCCTCGTGCGAGCTCGCCGCTCGCCACCATTTCCGAGACGACCAGCCCGGCGCCATGCGCATAGGCGCGGCGACGCATCGGCTCGTCGGTGACGCCCGACATCGGCGCCAAGAAGACCCGGTTACGGATAGGGACGCCGCTGATCTCGAGCGGTTCGGCCAGGCTCGCCAGCGCATTCATGCACAAAAACCAAGCATATTTTCAATCTGCATATTGTGTAGCCAGAAGTTTTGGATTGTGCAATGCAAAATAGTCCGCTGCCATACGCGTGGGCGAAGGGGCTGGCTTTCGGCGGTCGCCCCGACTAAGCCTTGCGCCATGACGCCGGCGAGCAAAAACGAAACAGACGGAAAGCGCATGAAGGTGGCAGTGGTGATCGTCGCGGCCGGACGCGGCGAGCGCGCCGGCCAGGCCGACGGCCCCAAGCAATACCGCAACATCGGCGGCCGCGCCGTCATCGCTCATACGCTCGAAGCCTTCCTGTCCCACCCTCTGGTCGATGTGGTTGCGGTGGCCATCCATGCCGACGACGGCGAACTGTTCCAGCAGGCGACCGCCGGGCTCGACGCAAGGCGTATCGTGCCGGTCGTCGGCGGCGCGACCCGCCAGCAGTCGGTACGACTGGGGCTTCTGGCGCTGGCCGGCCACGATCCGACGCATGTGCTGATCCATGACGCCGTGCGCCCCTTTGTCGAGGCCGATCTGATCGGCCGCACCATCGCCGCCATCGCCGAGAACGAAGGTGCGCTGCCGGCCCTGCCCATCGCGGACACGCTGAAACGCGAAGCCGATGACGGCACGGTGGCCGGAACTGTGCCGCGCGCCGGCCTGCATGGTGCACAGACGCCGCAGGGCTTCCCCTTCGCGCCGATCCTCGCCGCGCACCAAAAAGCTCATCAGGTCGGCCGGTCCGACTTCACCGACGATTCGGCCATTGCCGAATGGGCGAACATACCGGTCCGGCTCGTCGCCGGCTCGCCTGACAACGTCAAACTCACCTGGGCGCGGGATATTGCCATGGCAGATCAGAAACTTAGGCACGGACGCTCGTCTTTTCCGGACACCCGTACGGGCAACGGCTACGACGTGCACGCTTTCGAGCCTGGCGACCACGTGACGCTGTGCGGCGTCAGGATCGCGCACGACAAGCGCCTTTCCGGCCATTCCGACGCCGATGTCGGCCTGCATGCGCTGACCGACGCGCTGCTGGCGACCTGCGGCGCCGGCGATATCGGCACGCATTTTCCCCCGTCCGATCCGCAATGGAAGGGTGCGGCCTCGCATCTGTTCGTCGAGCATGCGGCGGCAATCGTGCGCGGGCGCGGCGGCCGCATCGCCAATGCCGACATCACCCTGATCTGCGAGGCGCCGAAGATCGGCCCGCATCGCGCCGCCATGACCGCTGCACTGGCCGAAATGCTGAAGATTTCGCCCGACCGCATCTCCATCAAGGCAACCACAAACGAGAAACTGGGTTTTGTAGGACGCGAGGAAGGCATCGCGGCGATCGCGACGGCCAGCGTCATCTACCCAGGAGAGGTTCCCGAATGAGCGAAGCGGGCGTTGGTGAAGTGAAGGCATCGGAGATCGGCGAACTCGCCGATCAGTTCCTCAAGGCTTGCCTGAAGCACAAAATCCTTGCAGCGACCGCGGAAAGCTGTACCGGAGGCCTGATCATCGCGGCGATGACCGATATCCCCGGTTCGTCCTCAATGGTCGACCGCGGCTTCATCACCTATTCCAATGACGCCAAGATGGAACTGCTCGGCGTCTCTCCGGTCACGCTCGACGCTCATGGCGCCGTCTCGGCCGAAACGGCGCAGGAAATGGCAGCCGGCGCGCTCGCCCGCTCCCATGCCGGCATCGCGCTCGCCGTCACCGGCATTGCCGGACCGGACGGCGGCTCGCCGGACAAGCCGGTCGGGCTGGTCTGGTTCGGCCTGGCGATGACCGGGCAGCGGGTCGTGACCGAAAAGCGCGTTTTCGAAAATCGCGGCCGCGACTACATCCGCCGGCAGACGGTTCGGCATGCGCTGGAAATGGGCCTGAAGGCGCTTGCCGGCTGACCGAACGTCAGTTGGTTCCGTAGATCACATCCGCCCTTTTTTCAAAGGCTTCGGCGAACATGCGGAAGGCGCGGTCGAACATCGTGCCCATCACGGTCGCAAGAATCCGGCTCTTGAATTCGTAGTCGATGAAAAAGCGCACGAAGCAGCCATCGGTCGCCGGCTCGAAACCCCAGATGTTGCTGAGGTACTTGAACGGCCCGTCGATGTATTTGACGTCGATGATGCGCTCGTCCGGCTTGAGAAGCACCTGGGTGGTGAAGGTCTCGCGGATCGCCTTGTAACCGATGCTCATGTCGGCCACGAGCACCGTGCGCCCGTCGCGCTCCTTGCGCGAACGCACAGCGAGCCGTTCGCATAAGGGCAGGAACTCAGGATATTTCTCCACATCCGCGACGAGATCGAACATCTGTTCGGGCGTATGCGCGACGCGGCGGGTCGCCTCGAATTTCGGCATCAGCCGGCCGCTCAGGCCGACTTGGCGAGTTGCGCCTCGCGTGCGGCGCGCAGGCGGGCGAAATCCTCGCCGGCATGGTGCGACGAGCGCGTCAGCGGGCTCGAGGCCATGAGCAGAAAGCCCTTGGTCTTGCCGACCGTTTCGTAGGACTTGAACTCGTCCGGCGTGACGAAGCGCACCACCGGATGGTGCTTCTTCGACGGCTGGAGGTACTGACCGATGGTCATGAAGTCGACGTTGGCCGAGCGCAGGTCGTCCATGAGCTGAAGCACTTCGTTGCGCTCCTCGCCCAGCCCCACCATGATGCCCGACTTGGTGAAGATCGACGGATCGAGCTCCTTCACCCGCTGCAACAGCCTGATCGAGTGGAAATAGCGGGCGCCGGGACGCACGGTGAGATAATTCGACGGCACCGTCTCCAGATTGTGGTTGAAGACGTCGGGCTTGGCCGCCACGACGACCTCCAGCGCGCCTTCCTTGCGCAGGAAGTCGGGCGTGAGGATTTCAATCGTCGTCGAAGGAGTGGCCGCACGGATCGCGCGGATCACCTCAGCGAAATGCTCCGCCCCGCCATCGGCGAGGTCGTCGCGGTCGACGGAGGTGATGACGACATGGCTAAGCCCCATCGTCTTCACCGCATCGGCGACACGGTTCGGCTCGTCCGCGTCAAGCGGCAGCGGCATGCCGGTGGCGACGTTGCAGAAGGCGCAGGCGCGCGTGCAGATCTCGCCCATGATCATGAAGGTAGCGTGCTTCTTGTCCCAGCATTCGCCGATGTTGGGGCAGCCCGCCTCCTCGCACACCGTCACCAGCTTGTGCGACTTCACGATCTCGCGGGTTTCAGCATAACCCTTCGAGACGGGCGCCCGCACACGAATCCAGTCCGGCTTGCGCAGCACTTCCTGGTCGGGCCGGTGCGCCTTTTCCGGATGGCGCGGACGCGGGGCCGGGGTGGCGGTTCTGTCGAGTACGGTGACCATTCAGTTCACTCCGCGGGCCTTGGCCCGGCCGAAAATCCACAGGATGACGATCGCGCCGATGACGGCCACGAGCAGGTTGCCGAGAAAGCCCTGATAATGGACGTCGAGCAGGCCGGCCAACCCGCCGCCGACGAAGGAGCCGGCGATGCCGACCAGGATGTTCGTCAGGAAACCGTGGTCGCGGTTCATCGACCGCTCGGCGATCCAGCCGGCGAGGAAGCCGATCACCAGCATGCCGAAGAAGCCGACGCCCGGCATGGCCATGATCCCGACGCTCTGGTCCATTACTGCCTCCTTCACAAGCCGCCGCCCCGATATAGGTCAACGGGTGGCTGGCAAACACCCCTGCCGCGACACGCCCGTCATGCGTTCAGCGCGCGTCCATAGGCGTCGAGCACGCTTTCCTTCATCATTTCCGACAGCGTCGGATGCGGGAAGACCGTGTGCATCAACTCTTCCTCGGTCGTTTCCAGGTTCATCGCCACCACATAGCCCTGGATCAGTTCGGTGACCTCTGCGCCGACCATATGCGCGCCGAGAAGCTGACCGGTCTTCTTGTCGAAGATCGTCTTGATGAAACCCTGGTCCTCGCCGAGCGCAATGGCCTTGCCGTTGGCGCCGAACTGGAAGCGGCCGACGCGGATGTCGCGGCCTTCCGCCTTGGCCTTCGCCTCCGTCAGGCCGACCGAGGCGACCTGCGGGCTGCAATAGGTGCAGCCGGGGATCATCGACTTGTCGAGCCCATGCACGCCCGGCACGCCGGCGATCGTCTCGACGCAGATGACGCCCTCGTGCTCGGCCTTGTGCGCCAGCATCGGCGGGCCGGCGACGTCGCCGATGGCGTAGATACCCGGCACGTTGGTGCGGCCATGGCCGTCCACCACCACGCAGCCGCGTTCCGTCTTGACGCCCAGCGTCTCCAGCCCGAGACCTTCGATGTTGCCCTGCACGCCGACGGCCGAAATCATCCGGTCGGCGGTGATCTTCTCCACCGAGCCGTCCTTCTTCTCGACAGTGACGGTGACCGAATTTGCGCCCTTCTCGACCTTGGTGACCTTCGCTTCGAGCAGGATTTTCATGCCCTGCTTCTCGAACTGCTTCTGCGCAAACTTCGACACCTCGGCATCCTCGACCGGCATCACCTGCGGCATCACCTCGACCACGGTCACGTCGACGCCCATGGTGCGGTAGAAATAGGCGAACTCGATGCCGATGGCGCCGGAGCCCATGACCAGCAGCGACTTCGGCATCTCCTTTGGCACCATCGCCTCGAAGTAGGTCCAGATCAGCTTGCCGTCCGGCTCGATGCCGGGCAGCACGCGCGGCCTGGCACCGGTGGCAAGGATGATGTGCTTGGCCGTATAGGTACCCTCGCCCTTGGTGCCTTTCGGCGCCGGCGGCTGCGGCTCCATCGGCTTCTTCGCGGTCTTGGAAACGACGATCTCGCCTGGCTTGGTAAGCTTGGCCTCGCCCCAGATCACGTCCACCTTGTTCTTCTTCATCAGGAAGGCGACGCCGCCGTTCAGCCTGAGCGAGACTTTGCGCGAGCGGTCGACCACAGCGGCGGTGTCGGCCGTCACCGGCCCGCCGATCTTCAGCCCGTAGGCTCCGGGATGGTCGGCATAGTGCTTGATCTCGGCCGAGCGCAGCAGCGCCTTGGTCGGGATGCAGCCCCAGTTGAGGCAGATGCCGCCGAGATGCTCGCGCTCGACGATCGCCGTCTTGAAGCCGAGCTGGGCCGAACGCACCGCCGTGACATAGCCGCCGGGGCCGGAGCCGATGATGATGACGTCGTAATTCTCAGCCACGGCTTGTCTCCTTGGTTTCCAGCATTGCGCGGACGACCGGGGCCAGCGCCTCGCCGATCTTTCGCGTGTTCTTGGCGTCGAGATGGATGCCGTCGAGCGGCGTGGTTGTCGCGACCGTAGCGGCGTCGAAGAAGCCGCAGCCCGTTTCCGCAGCCAGCGCGGCGAACAGCGGAGCGAGGCGCTTCGACGACGCCTCAGCGCCGGCGAACATCGCCCTGTATTCGGCATTTTCGGTATGACCTGCCACAGGAGGCGCAACGATCAGGATCTGCGGCGGCGGCCACCCGTAGTCGTGGCTGCGCACGATCTCGATCAATCGTTGCATGCCCTGCTTCGCCGCGACCGGATTGCCGTGGATCCACGGCTTCATGTCGTTGGTCCCGAGCAGGAAGATGATCAGATCGATGGGCGTGTGGGTCATCACGACGGTGGGCAGGATGCGCGCGCCATTGCGGTCCGCGCCGGCCACATACTCGTCGAAGGCGGTGGTGCGGCCATTCAGTCCCTCGGCGATGACTTGCACCGAGGAGCCCAGCGCCGCCTGGATGACGCTCGGCCAACGATCCTCAAGGGAATGCCGGCCGCCCTCGGGATTATAGCCCCAGGTCAGCGAATCGCCGTAGCACAGCACCGTCTTCACGAGCCAAACCCTAGACGAGCATCGCCATCGGGTTTTCGACCAGCCTCTTGAAGGCTCCGAGCAATTCGGCTCCGAGCGCGCCGTCGACGGCGCGGTGGTCGGTCGACAGCGTCACCGACATTACGGTGGCCACCTTGATCTCGCCGTTCTTCACCACGGCCCGCTGCTCGCCGGCGCCGACCGCCAGGATCGTCGCATGCGGCGGGTTGATGACCGCGGCGAAGTCCTTGATGCCGAACATGCCGAGATTGGAGACGGCCGTCGTGCCGCCCTGGTATTCCTCGGGCTTCAGCTTGCGGTTGCGCGCGCGGGAGGCAAGGTCCTTCATCTCGTTGGAGATCGCCGACAGCGACTTCTCGTCGGCTTTGCGGATGATCGGCGTGATCAGCCCGCCCTGAATGGACACCGCCACGCCGACGTCGGCATGCTTGTGCTTGACCATCGCGGCATCCGTCCAGGAGGCGTTGGCGTCCGGCACCGCCATCAGCGCCATCGCCATCGCCTTGATGATCATGTCGTTGACGGACAGCTTGTAGGCCGGCACGTCGCCCTTGTCGGTCTTCTTCGTCGGGGCCGCGGCGTTGAGCTGCGAGCGCAGCGCCAGCAGTGCATCCAGTTCGCAATCCAGCGTGAGGTAGAAATGCGGGATGGTCGACTTCGCCTCGACCAGCCGCTTGGCGATGGTCTTGCGCATGTTGTCGTGCGGCACCAGTTCGTAGGAGCCCTGCTCGAACAATTTCAGCACAGCGTCGTCCGACATTGCTTTTGGAGCGGCGGTCGGAGCAGCAGTCGGAGAGGCCGCAGTCGTGGCGGCAGGTGCCGCCTTGGCACCGCCGCCGGCGATCGCAGTTTCGACATCTGCCTTCACCACCCGGCCGTGCGGGCCGGAACCGGAAACTGCCGACACGTCGATGCCTGCATCCTTGGCAATGCGGCGCGCCAGCGGCGAGGCGAAAGTGCGATGGGGATATGGGCTGTCATCGCCCTGCGTCTTGGCGGAGTCGTTCGCGGCAGGCGCGGCGCTGGCGGCGGCCGGTGCAGGAGCCGCAGCCGGTTCAGCCTTCGGGGCATCCTGTTTCGGCGCTTCGGCTTTGGCCTCCGCTTTCGGCGCCGCATCGCCGCCGCCCTTGGCGGCAGCAGCCGTATCCTCGCCCTCACCGGCAAGGATGGCGATCAGCGCGTTGACCTTGACGCCCTCGGTGCCGGCCGGCACGACGAGCTTGGCGACCGTGCCCTCGTCGACGGCCTCGACCTCCATGGTCGCCTTGTCGGTCTCGATTTCGGCGATCACGTCGCCCGGCGAAACCTTGTCGCCTTCCTTGACCAGCCACTTGGCGAGATTGCCCTCTTCCATCGTGGGCGAGAGGGCCGGCATGGTGATGTTGATCGGCATTGTTCCCTCCCGGCCGGCTCAGCGATAGGTGACGGCTTTGACCGCCTCGACGACCTCGCCGACGTTCGGCAGGGCCAGCTTTTCGAGATTGGCCGCGTAAGGCATCGGCACGTCCTTGCCGGCGACGGTGATGACCGGCGCATCGAGATAGTCGAAGGCCTGGCGCGACACCTGGTTGGCGATGAAATCGCCGACCGAGGACTGCGGGAAGCCTTCTTCCACAGTCACCAGCCGGTTGGTTTTCTTTACCGACGCGATGACGGTTTCGAGGTCCATCGGGCGGATGGTGCGCAGGTCGATGATCTCGGCGTCGATGCCCATCTTGGCCAGTTCCGCCTCGGCCTTGACCGCATAGGTCATGCCGATGCCCCACGAGACGATCGTGACGTCCTTGCCCGCCTTGTGGATGCGCGCCTTGCCGATCGGCAAGACGAAGTCGTCCAGCTTCGGCACGTCGAAGGAATGGCCGTAGAGGATCTCGTTCTCAAGGAAGATGACCGGATTCGGATCGCGTATCGCGGCCTTCAGCAGGCCCTTGGCGTCGGCGGCGCTGTAAGGCATCACCACCTTGAGACCGGGAATATGGCTGTACCAGGCGGCATAATCCTGGCTGTGCTGTGCCGCAACGCGGGCGGCCGCGCCGTTCGGGCCGCGGAAGACGATCGGCGCGCCCATCTGGCCGCCTGACATATAGAGCGTCTTGGCCGCCGAATTGACGATCTGGTCGATCGCCTGCATGGCGAAATTGAAGGTCATGAACTCGACGATCGGTTTCAGCCCGGTCATCGCCGCACCAACGCCGACGCCGGCGAAGCCATGCTCGGTGATCGGCGTGTCGACGACACGCTGCGGACCGAACTCCTGCAACAACCCTTGGGTGATCTTGTAGGCGCCCTGGTACTCAGCGACCTCCTCACCCATGACGAAAACGTCCGGATCACGGCGCATTTCCTCGGCCATGGCGTCGCGCAACGCCTCGCGCACCGTGGTCGAGACCATCTCGGTGCCGGCCGGAATGTCCGGATCGGTGGCGGCTTCCGTTTTCGGCGCCGCGGGCACGGGCGCAGCCGCATCGCCGGCCGATGCCTCGGCGGGTTTCGGTGCAGGCTCCTCAGCCTTGACTGGAGCTTCGGCCATGGCGGGAGTGGCACCCTTGCCGATGTCGGCGGCGCTCTCGCCGTCCTGCAAAAGCACGGCGATCGGCGTGTTGACCTTGACGCCCTCGGTGCCGGCGGCGATCAGGATCTTGCCCAGCGTGCCCTCGTCGACGGCCTCGACCTCCATGGTCGCCTTATCCGTCTCGATCTCGGCGATCA
>Ga0182738_1000985_pt1 | contig 37290 bp, 28 predicted proteins | sample eDN5th30CBELigMG_FD_128876 | JGI IMG/M metagenome (GOLD analysis project Ga0182738, IMG submission 128876) | Enriched Miracle-Growth compost microbial communities from Emeryville, California, USA - eDNA 5th pass 30_C BE-Lig MG (version 2)... ...
AGAAAAATTAATTCCATCTTTTTATTTTTTTTTTTCTTGTCAGTTAATAAAGACAGATTTGCCCCGTTTTCAAGCAATTATTCTCTCCGCATTTCTATCAACCTTGAAATGATTTTTGAACCTCTAAAATACAGAAGCCTCAACAGTAACACCTAAATATTACAAAAATTTTTTTCAGTTCTCACAGTCTAACTCAATAAGTCATCTCTCACATTTCTGCACATCCAACACAACACATCGAGAGTCAATTTAATTATAGTTGGTAAACGTGGAATTAAATTTTATTCGAGATAATTGATTAGGCAATAAGCTCCTTTATATTAGCACTGAAAGATACAATCTAATTCTCCTTTGTTCGAATTCTATAAAAATTCCTGAAAAATACTCAAAATTCACTTTCAAATTACATCGTAAAGAAATTATTCTAATCGATTTTTACGTTCAAAGACCCCTCTCAAGTCTTTACAAAATTTCCCGATATAGAGGGATTTTGAAATATAGTTATTAAAATTTAGACACTTGTAAGGTTTGCAAATCGAAGCGGAAAATTTAAAGAAATAATTAAACAACTTGAAAAGTTTAATTAAAGCATAACGAAATGACTATATTTAGTAACTTCGAAACGAGATTATTTGTTTTATACACCCCTTTGCCCTAAAAAGAGATTTCTTGTCTCTTCATCAGGTCAGACTTTGTTCAACGGTCTCTCAAATAATTTCTCACAATATGTTTGCTTTACAAAATCTTTGATTATTTTAATATTTTGTTTTTTACTTTTGAAAACTTAATCAAGCCAAGCATAAAAATTCGCATGAATAAGGAGAAAATCGTCTTCTCATTTACTCCTGGAAGTTGCTTTGTTCCTCCAAAAACTTCCAACTCAATATCACCACAAACTCAACCCACCTTCGATTTCTCTAAGCATCCCAAAGAAAAGCCACCCAACCGCGCTTCCCTCGTAATTCAACTCCTTTGATTCATTTATCTCATTTTTCTCCCAATAGATTCTCTATGGTGTAACAACTGGAATTTTGGACACTTTCAAAAAATGCAACCCGAATTTCAATTACACTTCGCAATCAAACCCCAAAAGATGCTTGACTAATCCACCGGAGGGTAAATAATATTCTTTTTTTCCGTTTTACATTAAAATCCCTAGGTGTCCTCAACAATGGTTATGATAACGAAAATAATGAATATATTCTTTACGTTAGCGATATTATCAAGTCGCCAGAAAATGAAGAGTATAACCATTTGTCTAAATTTTCCTAAGTATCTCCAAAGGTATGTCATTATGGAACTCCTCGGTAAAGGAACATTTGGTCAAGTCATCAGGTGCGTCCGCAAGTCAAAGGAGGACGTTTTTGCCATCAAAATTATCAAAAATAAACCCGCATATACAAATCAAGCATTAAGCGAAGTAAAGATCTTTAAAAAGATCAAGGAGGAACATCCTGTGAACGAAAAGTATATTGTCAGACTCTTTGATTACTTTGTCTTTCGAAACCACATCTGCCTTGTTTTCGAAATGCTTCACGTCTCTTTATACGATCTTCTCCGTCTCAGTAATTTCTCCGGTTTCTCGCTGCGGTTCATTGCACGCCTTTCCGAACAAATTGTCGAGAGTATAATCTGCCTTGAAAAGAATAAAATCATCCACTGCGATCTCAAACCAGAAAACATCTTGTTTGCAGAGTACCATTTTCATTTTTCCACACACAAAACTAAGCCCCTATTTTTAGCGAAGAATCAGATAAACTTAAACTGATTGATTTGGGTTCTGCCTGCTTTACTCACTCTACACCCTATACTTACATCCAATCCAGATTTTACAGAGCCCCTGAGGTCATTCTTGGCGCTAAATACAATAATAAAATCGACTCTTGGTCCTTTGGTTGTATGGTCGCAGAGTTCTACCTAGGCCTCCCCATCTTCCCTGGAAGCTCTGAATACGATCAAATGAGAAGAATAGTCGAAATCCTTGGGTACCTTGAGAGATATTTTGACAAAATCTAATAACCTTTTTAGTGTACCTGAAAATGAGGTCTTGGAAAATGGAAGATTTAGAAATAAATTCTTCAAAAAAGAAAACGATGCATATGTCTTGAAAACCCCAGAGGAATTTGAGCTGGTAATTATCACTTTTGATGTATTCATCTCACCTCTTAATAGGAAAATCAAACTAAATTACCACCACATAAAAAATACTTTATCCTCAAAAGACTTGAGGATTTAGAAATGTACTATAATAAATCAAAACAGCGTGAAAAGCAGCCAAATGAAAAACCGCGTTTTGAAATCTTTTTGCATTTTCTTAAAGGTTTACTTCATCTCAACCCAAAGAAAAGATGGACTGCTGCTCAGGCTAAATTACATCCTTTCTTAACTAATTCACCTTTTGAACCTGATTGGGAACCAATGGATAATTCTTCAGGTAATATTTGAAATCAATTCTGCTCGTATTCTAACATCGAATTTCATAGCTTTAAGTCATTGGGAAGATGAGAGAAATAAACAAACACCAGATAGTGCTCAACCTCATAAAGAATATGACAACTTTGATCCTTTCAACAGAATGAGCGTAATAATCTCTTTTCTCTCAAATCGTAAACCTCTCCTAGACGCAAGGATTTGATGCAGAAAGTTATAGACCATATATTCCACCAGATGTTAAAGACAGGAATGAAGAAGGTTTGATAATTTAATCTCCAACCAATATCTTATCGTCAATTTAGTAAAGAGCCAGTTCCAGAATGTCTATCTTTTGAATAGTCAAAATACTTCCACCAAACCCAAAAAGAAGCTCAACCTTAATGCTGCAAATTTCAATACGGACACATTCCAGCTCCCTAATATGGATACTTACACCAAGAAACAGGGATCTCACTCTGAGCCAAATTCTGCTACAAACAGTAGCAAGAAGCGTGTGCCATCAAAATATGGTGAAACTGCATATACTTACGAGGAAGAAGGAGAAGAGTATATTGAAGAGCAAGGTGGAAATCAGCCCCAACCAAATAACTCCAACTTCCAGCCACCACAAAATAGTAATTTCAATATGAATCAACAACAAATGAATCCTCAACTCAACCCCCAATATAATCCGCAAATTTTGGGTCCCCCCATGAATATGCAATTCAATCCTCAAATGAATCCCCAAATGAATCCTCAATTTAACCCTCAATTCGCTCCTCCATTCCAATGGCAACAGCCAATGAATCCACCAATGAACCAACAGCAGTTTGGGTATAGAGATAACAATAATATGTCTCAAAACCCTCAATTTTATAATCAAAATCAATATGGTGGTTACGGTATTTTTTTTCTGAGGCTTAATCTAATCTATTTTTCAAGGTGGATACTATCAAGGAGAAACTACGGGATACAGGCAAAGAAGCAATAGTGATCAAGGCGCAAGTGAGAATATATACTTCCAACAGAATCGACAAGGGAAACAAAACAGAAACAAAGGGTACTATAAACAAAACAACAATCAAGGGCAAGGACAAGGCGGCTACCAACCACAGAACGAGCAAGCAGAAGGAAATAATCCAGGTGGCCAGAAGTACCAAAATAAATGGTCAAACAACTCTGGATACAAAAATAAATATGGAAATAAAAACTACTATTCGAACCAACGCGACGATAAAGAAGAGCGAAAGGAAAAATAACGAGTATGGATATTCATCCAAATCAAAACAAGAGTTATAATTAAAAATCAATTCAGGTTTTGATTGGAACAGCGCAAAAATGGAAAATCGAGTCCTTTTGACTTTGGCTGACCTATATATATTATATAAGGTTGCCCCATCATCATGTAATATCTGCATATTGAATTTACAAGTTTTCCATATGTTTTGTCTTGATTTCATGCAACGCTATATACATTCCAGTAGCTCTGAATAGAAAGTGGGCCACTTTTTTAATATTTATTCGCTACTTAAAACACGCCTTCTTTTTTATCACTCCTGGAACTTCCTTTCTAAATAAAAACTATTTTATTTTAAAAAATATGAATTTCTCAATTCTCTCAAAGTAAACTGAATTATTTGAATAAAGTATTTCTTCGAGTAAATTAATTATTTTTCAAATAAACAAATGATCAAATAAATTGGTTTTTTTAGATTTAAGACAAAATTCACTTCTCGCTCGCTCTCTTTAACAAGATAAAATTCTGCAATGTTATAATTTATATCTTATTTTTCCTATTGTTCTCCCCACATAAAGATATATATTCTTTCTCTCATTACCAAACGCTTTATCTCACATGTTTAACGAGGTTCTTCTTTCAGTTTTCCAACCACATTCTCAACAAAATCTTTAGAATTTCAATCCAAATCTGACAGAACTTTATGAAATCCAGCTGAGTCATTCACAGCTCAAAAGCTTAGCACACTTTCTCCCAGAAGGTTTTTCCCTTGAGCGAAATTCACAAACGCACCATCACACCCCACTCACTTCTAAAAAACATTCAATTCACGTAATTATCCCAAAAGTATTCTCAGTCATAATTCTGCTCTGTAGGATCTCAATTCTGTCAATAGAGCGCTCGAACTTGATTTTGAAACATCTTCCAACGCAGACATCAACACCAAAAGAATCCTGAGAGATCACTCCAAGAAAAAAATGATTGATACCCCAACTCTTGAACCAGAACCTGTGCCAACCACGAGCCACAAGCCAATCTCCAAAGGACCCAATGAAGGAGTCAAAAAGTGCCTTGAATGCCTTCGAAAATTAAAAAGACTCTCATCAGCAGGTCCTTTTCTTGAACCTGTTGATGTTGAAGGTCTTGGTCTGACTGATTACTACGATATCATCAAAGAACCAATGGATATCCGTACTGTAGAAGAAAAGCTAAAGAGCGATCAATATTCTTCAGCCAGCCAATTTGCCGCTGATGTGAGAAAAATATGGAGTAATGCTTTCCGCTATAATAGTAAAGGAAGCCATGTCTATAATTTGGCATCTGAAATGAGCTCAGCTTTCGAGAGATACTTCAAGGATATTGAGCATATTAGTTTCAATGATACAGTCAGAGAATTGGAGAAAAAAGTCGAAAAGCTTTCCAAACAAATCACTGAACTTCATCATAAAGGTGCGCAAGTTCCAAATTCAAAGAGTAGCAAACCAAACTCTTCTTCAAATGTTCGAGGGTATACCATTGAAGAGAAAAAAGCTTTATGCCAAAGTATCAAAACGCTTCCGCCTGAATTTTTGAGAGGAGTCTGGGAAATTGTGAGTGAGGGATTACATCAAAACTCGAAAAACAAAGAAATCCTCGAATTCGACATTCAAACATTGCCTTTCAGAGTCGTCAGAGAACTAGACAAATATGTCAAACAAAAAATGAGTCAAGTTTCCAAGGGTAAATCCAAGCCAGCCAAAAAGGATCAGCCAGTCAAACAAGTCATCACCAGTAGTATCCAACAAAAATTGAATGGAGTAATCCTTTTGGGACTTCCTGGTTTTATTCATATTTTTTAGGGACCTAAGGAAATTGGCGAAGCTTATCAACAAAGCGTGCAAATCCCCTACAATAAGGACGGGTTACCAGAACGTAAAACTGCTCTTCAAACTCAACAAATGGAAGAAGAGGCTGCAGCTACTGCTCATGGTGATGCTCAATCTGGATCTAGTGAATCATCTTTCATTTCTGGTAACGCTCATCGAGTAATTTTTTGTTGTTAACTTGGATTATCTAGACTCAGACAGTGATAGTGATGCTGAAAACAAATAAATAAAAGAAGAAAACTTTTTAAAGAATTTTTGCATAGTCCTTATTGATGACTATGATGATGATATCCATCCATCTATCTATATAAACTTCTTCTCTTTTGATTGTTTTTAAAGAACTGAAGTTTGCTCCTGGATTGGTTGATCTTTATGATTTTGGTTTACCATTATGTCTATTATTGTTATTATTCTCGATAATTAGATAGAGTTTTATAAATTTCATTTCGTAATATACTCAAACAAAATCCCGAATCCCGAACCCCAAAACCCAAAAAAATCTCATCTATATTACACTTTTTCTACTCTCCTTAATAAAATGAAACATACGAAAATAATGCTATTTGTACTCACTCTTTTCTCTCTTGTTTCACTCTCTTTCCAAATTAAAAAAGTCCTGTTGCAAAGCTCATATCCTATGGCTAATTGCACAACTGACGATGATGGCAAGACAACAGTAACTGGAATTGAAGTTAATGTTTTTAATGAAATATCTTCTGCTTTTAATCTCGTCGAAGGAGATTGGGAGTTTGAATGCGTCGCATCTGAAGCATCACTCTACCAAAAGCTCCAATCAGATCCCTCCACTTATATTGCAGGATTCGGCTCTTTGAAAACTTCTCTCAACTACCAACTCAAAGGATTCACTTTTTCAACAAGTCCAACTCTTCACACTGGTTTATCCGTTCTCGTGGCTCAAAGCAAAAACAATTGGATGTTTCTCAAAGTATTTTCAATACAAACTGCAGGCGCTTTACTCTCATCAGCAATAGTTATGGCTATTCTTCACTATTATCTTGAAAGAGGAACTTATCCTTTCGAAAGGTATCTCTGGAATGCTTTTGCTTCAATGTTTTTTGTCACCATGGTTCGACTCAAGTTTGCACCTGCTCGAATTATCCAGGTTGTTTATTGGTTTATCATCTTAATCGTTGTTTCCTCTTACGGGGCTAATCTCACGGCTATCATGACATCAACCCAGAGTGGACAGGATATTCTAACTGTTGCAAACCTCAAGTCAACCGTTATCAAAACCCCTCAGATTAACATGCCTATTTTACCCCTCTATGGAGCTCAACCACTTCTTGATCAAAGAGTTTTCATCACTGACGGAAATGTCATGAAAGATCTTGAACAAGTCTCAATAGATGGATATGCACTAGAAGACTCAATGGCTCAAATCTTGAGCAGACAAAACTGCCAACTCTCTAAAAGAGTCAGATTATTCCATACATTTAATTATGTCCTGGTTTTTGGTGTTGGAACCTCGGATACTGTTATTGACAGTGTCAACCTCGCCTTGGAAAATGCTCTTGAAAATGCTCCCAGTATGACTAGAATAGAAGATTTTATGCAAAATGAACTTGGACTCCCCTCTGAATGTGACACAAACCTCTTGTCTCAAGACGACAAATTAAGACTCAAAGATATTGCCGAGCTTGGTTACATGTTGGGCGGAGCTTTAATTGTTGCAATTTTTCTCCATCTCATCTCTAAAATGGATGCTTACAAAAGAATGCAAGAAACTCTTATTGCTAATAATATTCTATGCAAAACTGATGACTCTGAAGCAAACCATAAAGTTGGAGACGAATTAGTCGTTGACAATCTCAAGAAAGTTATCCAGAGTTGTGTTGGAAATCTCGAAGGCTCAGTGAATGAACGACTTGACGAAATGGAAGATAAAATTACTAAATTCTATGAGACTCTTCTTCAAACTCAGGGCGTGAATAACGATATCTCCAATCAATATGATTTATCAAGAGATCAGTTCCAATTTGATGACTCTAAAATTTTCCCTGATGAAATCTCTGCAAGACCCAATGAAGATGAAATTCCTGCTGAAGATGTCGCTCCATTCCAAAGTCCTACTCGCTCGTTACTAGGTGAGCCTGACTCTTCTTCTTCCAAATTATTTTTACGTATGAGGCATAAAGGAAATCAATAAATCTTTTTTGCGTTGTGTTGTGTATTGCTTTAAAAAAAATTCCCGAGGTGTATTATTGTTCAAACAGGATGGTAAATAATTTCAAAAAGCATTTTTAAATATTCTCATAAAAATTCTTTTCTTTATTTTCTCGAATTGAATTGAATTGAGTTAAATTTACACGGAAAAGTATCTTTTTCTGTGTGCAAATTTCTAACCTCTGCAACACGTTTTCCACAAAAAGTCCAAATAATATTTTAGCTTTGCAGATATTTTCAATGACCACCACTTCTCCAAGCGGCGATTTATTCAAGTATACTTTTGAGGATTTTCTTGGTCCAGCTGCTTCTGCACATTTCAAACAAGGAGTTGCTCCTCAAGGACATATAAATAAAATTCATGTCGAGTATAATGACCCAAAAATCTCAAATTCATTTTGGAAATATCTCATTAAAGATGTCCAAAAGGCTCCAAATGCCACCATCTTGCAGCATGAACTCATCAGGGTCCATGAAAACTTACGAAAAACTGGAATCTTTAAAAGCATGGGCGTCAGTTTTGAACCTGACTCTGAAAAAGGTTTGCTCAAAATTATATTCAAACCTGAATATGAAGCCAGAGGATTCCGTAGTTTTACAAGATCCCCTTATGGAGATCTCTGGAACTGCTTCGGATATCATGCAGCTATTGGGATAAGAAATCTTACAGGAAGGCTTGATAATTTATCCCTGAATGGTGTTTACGGAAATCATGGACCTCTCAAACACAGTCTTTTTGTTTCCTACAAGCTTCCAATTTTCTATAAAGACTTTTCATTGGAAGTTGCTCTTGGAAAAGAAAAAAACCAGCTGAATAAGAGTTTGGCTGAATACAACACTTGGCAATTTATTGAATTGAAAAGAGGAAGCATCTCTTATAAATTGAGCAATAGTCGAAGAGAAAACCTTGTCAATCCTTTCTTCAGCTCTCCCAGTCTTATCACTGAAGAATCAACTCCTAGTAACAAACTCTCCTTATCAGCATCAAGATCCTGGATCATGTTGGGTGCAACCCAAAACTGGTTTAATGCTTTCCTTTTGAGAGGAGAGCTCGCCTCAGTTGAAAATGCTGGTAAATTCATCAAATGTGAATTTGGAAATCAGCATACTATTGTCCCAGGTTTCCTCAAATCGCGAGAAACTGGTCGCTCGTTAAGTGTCGAAAACCTCACTTCTTGTGGATTCGTTGTGCCTTTCTTGAAATCCAAGCTTCGTATGAATGATAGATTCTTTAGAACTCAAATGAAGGGATTCTCAGAGATTGTTAATCCTGAGACAAACTTTGATCAAAATATGCATCCTCTTGCAGGAAAGCCAGGATATGAGTTCCTTTCTGATCACAGAGGAGATGACTTTTTCTTCAAACACACTGTAAAGTTGGTTTTTAACAATTGCCCTATTTTGGAGAAAATCAAAATGACTCCTTTCTTGTATGTGGCAACAGGATACTTCCACAGAAACAGACCCGGAATTGAAGGTATAGAAAAGAGCACCAACAACACTCTTAATAATTCTTACAAAAAAATTACAGATGAAATGCAAAAGAAGGGCAGACTCAGTGTGGGAATAGGCTTGCAAAGAACCATTAATGATTCTTTCTATATGGAGGCCCTTGTCAATTTATTCACTGCTGGAAATTCCAGCGATCAATTCAAAAGATTCCAATTTAGATATACCCTCAACTTTGATTAATATTAAAGCCCTTTGTCTGTTTTATCTATGTACAATTGAAACAATGCAAAGACTAACCCTTCCTTCCTTCTAAACAATTTTCACACTTTGGTCTAGAAAATACTTTTCCCCTCAATTCTTTGATGTGATAGAAATTTTTAATGACAAGAATAATTTTTCTGGGAAAAGCATCCTTTTCAGACATTTTCTCTGGATATCTTGACCTTGCTTGACAAATGCAATAAATATTGTTTAGTTCCAATAGATCTTCTTCTCATCTCAAAAAAGTCCAAGCCAAGCCAAAAACTGAAGGTTCATGAGACCTTAGAACAGATCAAATCCGTTAATCTGAATTTTTGCAAGTACTTTTTGAAAATACAACGAGTCTCCTTTAGAAGAAAATCAGCAGCCTTAACTTTTTAATTTGTTTTTAATTTTGAGTTGAATTTGTATTTTAGCCAAAGGGCCTTGAAAAACGCATGGTGTGACACTGTTAGAAATTAACAAACAGAATAAACATAATATGCAATAATATTCCAAACCAACCATACATTTCAGCTTTGACGTGTGTGCTTTTGCTTTGCTGGGTTTGTTTATTTTTAGCAATAATCTTTTATTTTTCAACCATTGATTTGGCTGAATTACAGTTTTCCCATTTTCTTTTTCAATCACTCATCTTATCGACTCCAACTGCATTCTGAGATCATATTATTTCTTATTTCTGAGATCCTGCTTCTTCTTCTCCTCAAATCTTGTTAAAAATATTCTTTTCTCGTCGCTTTGATACTGTAAAATTACCACTTTTCATCCGCTTATTCAGCAATGATTGTTAATTCAAAATCCTCTTCAGAGCGAGAAGCAATTTCGACAAGACGTGAGAAGTAAACAATTCCTTGACAGTCAAAACATAGAATTTCTCAAATAGAGAGGAGATTATTATCTGAAACTAACATCTCCCCGATGGAAAAGCTTAATCATTAAAAATTTCAAGAATCTTGTGAAGAACTAACTCAATAACATCTTCACAAGACTTAGAGATTTTCCATTAAATCGGATACAAACAAGAATGATCCCTAAAATGCTCACAAAATAAAAGTGCGTTTTATGCAAACAAGAAATTTTGTACTTCTGATACCCTAATTACAGATAATTGAAAATATTATCAGAAACAAAAATCACACGAAAAAAATAAAATTGGTTAATTTTCGGTTTCTGTCAAAAGAGCCTCCGAAATTTTTCAACCGATTCAACTTCTTCCTATCTCTCATCATATCAGATTTCAATCGGAAAACTATTTTTCATCATTCTTTCAAAGTTAAACAATTTATATTTACAATAAGAAAGACAAAAAGTATTCATTCAGTTATTTACTTACTTAAAATGACCAATTTTTCTAATATAAGTAAAAAGTTCAGGTTGTTGGATTCTTCTGAGCATTTTAAATCTATACTTCAAATGAGCTTCTTTGTAGTGAACCTTTCCACTAAATATCCAATTCACGCTGAAATATTTTATAAACACTTCTCCAATTTTCCTAAACAGCTCTTTATAAGACTTCACTTCTTCGCTGTCACTCTCTTGAATGATCAAGCTTGTTCTGAACTTATTTAGGCCATCAATGTACTTCTTGATCCCATTTATGTATTCAAGAAACGCCTTTAAATTGACATTTTTCTCTTCAATAAGGGGGATCAGATAGGGCAAACAAATCTTTGAAGCACTAAAATTGCAGATTGCTCGAGCGAAATTCTTTGCAATGTTTTTGATGGATCTTGTGCTCTCAGGTGTTAAAGGTTCACCTACAACTCTTCTTCTCTTTTTAGGAGACTCTTGAAAAATTGTTCGATTAACTGGGCTCTCTTCTACATGCTTGAGTTTTTTGAAGGAGGAAGAGGCTTTGGCCAAAGCTATTTTAGTCTTTAAAAATCTCATTTTTATTTATTAATCTAATTATAAAAATAGAGACCAGGGTATGCAATAAATAACAAGAGATAAAATTACTCAAAAAATAACCACCAATCCCGATATAGTTTTCTTGCCTGTTTAATCCCACACGTCAATCCAACAAATTTATGGTCCAAAATAACAAAAACGAATTTTTAAATTTTCTTAAAACGCTCGAATTTATTGGACAAAAGAAATCCAATATTGATCTCAAGCTATATCCATATCTGACTTGATCCGCATCATCCTCTTCACGATATCTATCATCAAAAAGAAAATATCAGAATAAGAGAACGAAAGGAACAAAACAAGATCTAAACTTTTATTTTTGTCCTTGGACCATATGAAAATTCATTTTTCTTGACTCTTTACTCGACTCTCTACTGAACTTCTTCAATTAATCTCGATCAGAATGAGTTATTATTGCTTCTCCCTGCAGCAGATTGGCTCAAAGGTTAAGAGAATTTTCCCCTGATGGATCTAGAAAAATCTCAGAAAAGCCCAAACTTAGAAATTCAATTAACTCTGTAAAGTTTCCAATTTTAATGGGGGGAAGGAATTAAAAAGTCCTTCATAAACTGTAGAGATCAAGAAAAACAAACAGTAGGGAAGTGAGATATCTAGTTGAAACTGTGAAATCATTCAAGGCTTTTCATATCTTCCCTGTCAGAATAAATCAAGGTTTTTTCTTTACTGAAAAGTAAAAATTTTTTTTTTTCAAGTCTGTTCAGATATCTCTTGGGGACTGGCTGGTGCACTTATCCCTCAAAAGATTATCGCAATTTTTTTCAAAAGTTTCTGATTCTAGATCTTTTCAGACTTTTTTTCAAAGAAGAATTTTCGATGACCTCAAAGTCTTTTCTTATCAAAAAAAGGACTGTCATTGATTAAGCTTCTGATATTAATTTAGCAAGAAAATATTCTCACTTCGAGCAAACCTCAAAAAACTCAATTCTCGAGAAGCTTTCATAAATCAAGCTTCTTTCAAAACTTGGAAGGGCTAGAATTAAAAGAATAGACTTGTCACAATCCTCGCCTGTTTTTTACTTCCAATTTCAGAATAACAGATGATTGATTAGGCAACAGACTAAAAAGCGTTTTTCCATGGGATTAAAAAAATCAATCACATTGAAGCTTAAACCTCGTAGCATAGTCAGAATCCTGTTGGGTCACTACCATCAAGGCTAGTTCTTCTTTAGAGGATGTAGAATTCGACATCTCAAGTTTCTTTCAAGGAAAAAGTCAGAGTTTTATCAACTAAAGAAAGTAACTCGTTTATTTTACAGATTGAAACCCTCCTGTAAAAATGAAAAGTTTAAATTTATATTTTCCACAAGGAAACAGAAATTAGCTCCTTTTTAAATAAGAACTTTGCCTGATGTTTACTCCACCAAAACTGCTGAACTTTTGATCTTGAAAGACAAAAACAGAAGATCCCTCGAGAAAAATCTTTTCTAAAAAAATTTTAATAAATATGCACCTTGCCAAATCTTCTAAAATATCTAGTACCCTCCTTTCTTTTCATTATTTTCTTTTCCTTTGATACTTCTTGAAAGGGTTCTGGATCCTTGAGTAAGTCAAATAATTTTCAAGAGTTTTTTCCTATTTTTTTCTCAAAGGATCTTTAGAACTTTAGATCTCAAAAAAAAAAAGAAGAAAAAATTTAAAGTTTTGAGAATCTCGGAAATTTTAAAATTGACATAGAAGAGAAAAAAATTATCTTCTTCCTCACTTACAAAACCTTTTTTTTCACTGTACACACCAACAGGGAGCAGGATTTATGCAAATCGTAGATGAAATAATATAAAATATAATATTGAAGATTGACTTTAAAATCTCTAATCGACTAAAATATTAATATACTTCTCTATAAAATGAAATGAGTGTCAAACGACAGAGCTTTAATGAAATTAAAATAAAACAATGAAATCTGAAATATCGCCAAAAGTAAATTCTCCTTGGCCTTGCTGTCAAGTTCAAAAGCCTCTCTCAGACTCTTGTCCATGACTATTAAATGTATCTGGAATATTTTTCTTTATTCTCCAGCAAATTTGAAAAAAATTAGAAATTTTAATCCTTATGAGATTTCTCAAGAACAAAATAGCTTTAGCTAAAGCCTCAGCTGATATCCAGGCTATGCAACGTCGTTCTGTTCGCAAGAATTCAACTCATAGCTCGAAAACTTCAAATAAGATCAGACACATCCTCATCAGAAGAGAGCAAGGATTCCTGGAGTTACATATGCATCTGAGAGCACAAGGAGTATCAAAAATATCTCGAAAAATTTTGCTCAAGCAATTTGCACCTTTGCAATATCTGATATGGCGCTTCCATACTTGAATCCTCTCTTGCGTCAAGAATATGTTACTCGTGAAGATTTTATTAATTTTGTGAACAAAGTCAAACCAATGGTGGTCGGACTCTTCAAACTTCGATCAGTGTTGGTAACCTATCCAAAAGACAATCAGGAAGTTCGAGCTTATAAAGAAGTGTTTCGACGTATTGGTGAAGCTTTTATCAAATTTTTCAGTGTGAATTGGATATATAATGGTAAACTTCAGCACAAAGAAGCACACCCCAGGTATAGATTTAAAATGCTGAGAGCACTTCGATACCCTGAAATATTCACTTTTCTGCGCAAAAAGCAAACCAAACTGGATAAAAAATCATAAAACCTGGATCTGTGACTTTCTATTGGTCGACAGACAATACGGTATTTTGTCAATCTAATTTATTTATTCATCTCTATTGTATTTCGTATAACCCTCTCTTCCATTCTTTCTCATTCAGATTTTTCTCAAAAAGTCTTGAATCAAAATTAAAAAAATATTTTTTTACAATCTTTTCAAACAACAAAAAAATTCATCTCATAATCAATAAATAATAGTAAAGATATTTATTTTTCTAAATCATCTTTTTCAATGTTATAAACGTAGCCACAGTCTTCAGCAGCCACATCTTCTTCACCCAAAATTTCTTCGCCTTCAAAACTATCATCTTTTTCTCTCTTATCATCTTGAATTACAAATGTCCTTTCATCCTCTTCTTCTTCATTTGCTTCAGTGATCGTATGATCTCCATAATTCCTAACAACTCTATTTTTCTCTATTGCAACTCCCAATCCTTCTCTTGGGTCAGGAGTTTCTCCCATTTCAGTGAAATGATTTTCATTGGGTTCAGTAGGTAAATAGAATCTTTCATCAATCTCATTAATTGGAGGAAGGGTAATTCTATGTTCAATGTTTTCCCGAGTATGTTGAATATTGGCAATTTCGCTTTCAAATCTGACAAAATCATTAGGATTTGTTTCTTCTTCATTTCCCATTCTCGCTAAACCTGCCATTGATAACGAACTATCTGATTTCATGCTTTGTATAATTTCTTCATTTGAGCCCTTGTTAACGGGAGAACTAAAGAACACAGACTTTTCTCGGATTGTTGACCTTGGCGATGCTGCCGACCTGCCTTGACTTGAATTCTTCTTTGAAAGTCTACCAACAGCCAACTCTGAATTTGGAGATGATCCATCATCTTTTGACTGGGTTTTCTCATAGCTTGACATCTTTACCAAGTCAAGGTTCAAAGCTTGCGAAGAGAGCGAAGAAGAATTGTTAAGGACAGAGCCGGTCCAGGCGTTGGTATCTTCAGGTGGCTTTAATGAGATTTTGGAGGTTAGTCGAGGGGTATTAATTGTCAGACGAATGGCTTCTTCACTTTCACTTTGGATTCTTGAATTTTCAGAAATTGAGTAGTTCCTGTGATGTCTTGAAGAACTTGGTAGAGCAAATCCTTCATCGATAAAGTTGGGATCAATGTTTCCGATTTCGAAATTCTCTTGAGTCTCAGTTGGTCTCAAAAGATTTCCTGCAGTTGTTGTTCTATAAATACCCTCTTCTGTGTTTAATGTATCAGTGCGTCTCACCAATCCCTTGGCACTCTTGAATTTATGCGAAGCTTCAAAAGATGAAACAGAGTTCTCCGCCTCTTTGGTTTGGTATAAAGCACTTTTTGAAGAAAACATTCTGGAGATAACTCCACTTCTAAATTTGCTGAGAAGGGATCGGTTCGTCAAAGAAGCAGAGGTATTTCCTTTATCCTCAAATCTACTCATTGAAAGACTTCTTTTGACCCCATCAGCAATCTTCTGAAGACGGGTCTTATTCGACTCATACAATACAATACCCAGCATGAGAACAAAACTTGCATTTATCGCACCAACCACCACATAACACATTATCTGTGTCCAATAGGGTTTATTTTCTAAAATACAGATCAGGTTTTAAAGCCCACTGAAGAATTTCTTACCAAAGTCCAAAAGTAGCTGGAAATAAATCATTGAAAGCAAGCCAACCAAAGCCAGTCCTTCAGTCAAGTTCAAGATTTTTTCTTTGTAAGGAGGATGTTTCACATGGAACGCAGAAGCAGCCAAAATGACTGTAAAAATCAAAGTACACTGGAATGCTCTTCCATAAAACACGGCAAACAACAGGAAAATCAACCATTTTCTGAAAAGAATCACAAACTCCCTAATCATTCTTGGTGAGACCAATTGCATCAATAACACATTACCAGAAATAGGAACCATTTTTATAACTGGCATAAATAAACAAATATTTGGCCATGAAGCTTCTTTCTTCTAATTTATTTTTGTTTTTCCTGAGAATGTAAAACAGCAATGCGGGTAAAAGTATGCCAAACACAACCAAGCAAGGCACTGCTGCAAAGTAAGCCCAATTTTTATGAACTCCTTGCCAACATCTCACACCTGGATTTTCAGTCATAAAGGAATCATCTCCTCCTGAACCATTATAATTTTGACAACTATCAAGTTTTTAGTCGAAAACTATCACTTCAATATTTACCTTAAAACTGACATGGAATTTTGGATGATACTGGCTTGATATACGAAAGCAGTAATAATCAGGAATATCCAACTAAATGATTGGATTTCTTCCTTGTTTGATGGGTCTTTTCTGAATCTTGCATGTCTGTAAAGTGCATAACAAAAAACTCCAAAAAAGTAGAGCGCAAAAGGACTGATAATCGCCAATAAATATTTCACGAAAAATCTATCGTCTCTTGACACTCCAGCTAATTTGTTGGTTTTAAATATTTCCCCTTTCAAAAATCTCAATACCAGAAGCAAGTAAACAATCAATTGAGCCAGATTTCTGAACACTGGTGCGTAAAAGTCCCCAAAGGTTGAATGTCATCGAAGACTAATATGATTAGAGTATCTGCCAAATATAAGAATTACAGATTCTGCTTCGGCAATTTGACGAGGTATCATCCAGATCAATGTCAATATTTGGACATAGTTGTAAGCAATTTTAATGCCAGCCGCTTGTAAAGATGTATACTTAATTTGCTCTTTTTCTTGCCTTGTATTTCTGATTTCTTGACTGTCATTCCTGAGATCTAAACTCTCATTTGAAGTAAACTTCTTTGCTTTCAGATCAATCCTCTCTCTTCTACTGTCCTCTTCACTTGGCTTATGAAGCTCTTCATCACTCTTTTTATCAGAGTCAATTTTTTGAACCCTCAACTCTTCATCACTCTTCTTGTCAGACTCAACTTTCTCAACCCTCAATTCTTCTATTTCGCCATACTCCTCTTCATCTTTCTCATGAAATACTTCTTGCTTTTGCAATCTTCTTTTAGCATCTTCTTCTTTCTTTTTCTTTTGCTTCTCTTCATTTTCCCTTCTCATTCTTTCAAACTTTCTAATCTTCCTCAAATGCGACCTGGATTAAGGATTAAAAATTTTCATGAACTTCATGCGGAAAATTACCATGTTGTAATGCTTGCGAGAATAAAAGACAAGGAGAAAAAGAGTATTGAAAACACATAAGACACTGCATTTGTGGAGCAACTCACACACTTATCTGAATCTATTGAGATTTATGAGACATAATCAGAAATTTCATTTTTACAATCATGTTTTGCATAGCCATCTTCGCATTGAGCACATAGCTCTCCTTCATGATGAGGAGCACATAATCCGTGTTGAGTATTTTCATCAAAATATGTAGCTTGCCTTGAATGTTTTTAGAATTATTTGTTTTAAAAAAATTACAAGCAAGCTTTGCTATATGGGCATGCTAACATGAGAGTCGAGTTTGCATCATATCTCCATTTTCCAGCTTTTGGAACCATCTTCGATCCCCCAAAACATACAGCATCGCTTGGACAGACTTGACATGCCGAGCCATCGCGTGGATTACCCAAACTATATGAGTTTATTGGGCATGTCTCACATCTAACAATAAGAAATTACTCAAGATCATTTTCAAAAAGATACCGTTTAGTTATACTGTTGTAGATATCTCCAATTTCACAATTTCTGAATTTCACCAACAAATTTTGTTCAATAAGATCATCAACGGCTGACAAAAAGTATGAGGAGTCTTTTTCTCCTGTCACTGTTAAATTTGCCAGTGTTTGTTCTTCTCCAATTAAAACAAGACCTGCTTTCACCAAAAGTCGGCCATTTTTAAAAGAGCTGTATCCATATGTTCCTTCGATAGTGGGCTGAAAACTTGACTTGTCATTTTCCCATGAAGTAAATGAAAATTGAACTTCTCTAAATCAGCATTAATAAAGTCTCTTCTTCCAAAGGGTTCTACTCATCGATGATGTAATCGCATAAATTTCCTTGATTATCATAGATCTCAATCATGATAATATAGTCAACATCATGCCCACTTTTTTGGCTCATAATGAAAGAACCAACAGGTTTTGAGTCTTTTGTTGAAATCAAACTTTCCTGAAGAGCCTGATAGACAGTTAGTTCAAATTCTCCCCCTCCCTTACTGTTAAATTTGAATTATTGACGTAAGAACTCAAATCAGTAGCAGAGTCAACTGTTGTATCTCCAACAAGGCTAAAAATGGAGATCTTGTAAGAATCAGGTGTTCCTTCTGAAATTGTAAGTCCTTTCCAGTCTTGGTTGTTCTCAAAAATATTTGGGGAAGCTGTTGACTCGTTCAGCACACTATAATTAAACAGAATCTTGAAAGCTCCTCCTGATAAGCTTGCTACATTATCTTGAAAAGTATTGTTTGATTGCCAATATTTCGTCGAATCAACTAAATTAAAGTTAAGATTTTTTTATCCTTTTTCATTTACATGATTTTAAAGCAAAGATAGCTCCACCATTTTTTGCAGAGTTTTGATAAAATACTGAATCTGCCACCGAAAGGATTTCTTGGTAAACATAGATTGCTCCACCTCGAGCAGAGGCTGTATTACTGTCAAAAGTGACGTCAGTTAATCCAAGCAAAGGGACTGCGTCTTGGTATTCATCAAAATCTAAAAAAATATTGAGGAGAAAACTCATAATCATTCATTACTTTCACAATCAATAGCAATTGCTCCACCATCCACTACCGCTGTGTTCTTCAAAAATTGTTCACTTGTGAATGTACAAGTATGCAAAATATTCTCAATATAAATTGCACCTCCGTAGTAAGCTCCATTATTAATCCATTGGTTGTTATTGAATTGAAATGATATTGGAAAACTTCCAATCACTCTCAAAGCTCCTCCTTTGCTTGGATAAAAAGTGTTTCCAATAAACTGGCAAGTATCAAATTTTATTAAAAACCCTGAACCGACATCTTGCGTGCCTCCATAAAAGATAATCCAACTGACCCCAGTATAGTCAGTAACGCTACTCTCTGCTTGTGAATATAATGACTCGACGCCAGTATTATTAAAGATTGATTCTGTTATCTTTAAAGAGGAAGACACCAGTCCAAGGCAATGGGAGCTAATGTTTTTAAAGCTTGAGACTTTCAGATCCAGACTAACAGAGTTTCTTCCCAAGAAACATATTCCTCCATACCAAGTATCGTCATATTCAACATCAAGGGTTGTCTCAGCAGATGTACGACTTTTCTCAATATTTTCCATTGTGAGATTGGTAGCAAGGATCGAACTTTGATACCGTTCCATTTCAATCAAACTATTCTTCACAGTTACATTATAAAAGAGAATGTTCGTCAAATAGTGTGTATAGAGTGTTGCTAAACTTGTTCCAGCAACTCTGATAAAGGGAATAGAACTCGTCAGAGCAAGATTTTGAAACGCTGAATTTGTAATCGAGAAGTACATCGTGTTATTTCCATCAAGAAAATTGCCATTATACTCCTCAATCACAATATTATCTACAGTTAGGACTGCGTTATCTTGTGCACTAAGAACTGTACTGTTCCCTGATCTATGAGAGATATTAAACTTCTTGAAGAAACAAGATTATTATTACTTTATATACACATTCTCAATATTCAATGTGCAACCGAAATAAATCAGCCAATCTTGAGCTTTATTTTCCAAAAATTCTACTCCAGTCAAGCTATGACTTCCTCCCATGAATCGAAAAGCAAAACTTGACCTGTAATGGAGTCCTGTAGTGTATTGAAATGCTGCACCGGAATAGTCGCTTGTAGATTCTACCAATAATGCGGATCCTTCATAGTCCAATATTGAAACATTCTAAAAATATTTTAAGCCTAATTTCCTTCGAAAAACGATTTACATTGAAATTTAAAGTGGCATCCTCAAGCTCAAACACAACCTTCATGTTTGCTGTTGAGGAGTCACTGTTGAAGATCCCATTTGTAATTGTGAGTGATCCAGATGAGATTGTGACAAGATTGCCCTGATCTGAAGGAATCGTTGATTCATCAAAGTTTTTAAAACTAAAGACATAGCCATTCCAATCAAATAAAGGTCTACAACAAAAGGTTATCCTGCAGAATTTTTACGTTTTCCTTACTCAATTGTAACATCAGAACTGATTTCAATGTAGGATAGCAAGTCTGCCTGAGTTGTCGCGATATAATTAATCACAATGATGCTGCCAGTGTTTCCATCTAGTATTGAGAAACCAGCACTCAGGGTCTCGAATGGATTCTGCACAGATCCATCATTGGAATCAGATCCGTTTTCTGGGTCCACATAATAGCACGGAGGATTATCGCATGTTGGAGAAAAGGCTCCACTACACGCATTTGAAGACCAGGCACAGTTATTTAAGGTTTGACAAGCAGTTTGATCAGTTACAGAATTGCAGTCGAAAGCGAGGACTGAATGGTAGAGTAGGATTGCTTGGAAAAAGAACCAAGTTATCATCATAAGAATCTTATCTAGATCAGTTCTTGAAGAAAATAATGAATAAAATTTAATCAAAGCAAAAAACTAAACAACTAAGACGATTTGTCAATCTGTCCAAATTAAAATTATCGTAAAGTATCTTCAGTGCGACCTTGGAATTAATTAAACTTCTATAAAATTGCTGTCTCTCTTAGTTTTTGGGGTTTTTATCAACATCTTTCCCTCCCAAGCCTCCCCTGTTTTGAAAATGATAAACTTCTCTCAAATTTCGCAGAAAAATGATTATCTGATGGAAGTTGAATAAAATTTCCAGACTTTCTTTTCTGTTTCCTGGCTCCTGACTGCATACTAGTTAGAGATTTTCAATTACAAGTCTTTTTAATAAAGTGAACTTATACTTTGATAATCTGAGTCAGTGAAAAAATATTAAAAACTTTGGATTTGGAATAAAAACTGCAACAAAAACCTCAAAACTAGGAAAACCCAGAGTCTCTGATTTCTAAAAAAAACTCTAAAAACCCTCAAATTCATCCAAACAAGTTGTTTCTTTCAAATAGACAACAGTCGGGATTTTTTGTTTCAAAGTCAAACAACATTTTGGAATTGAAGTTTTTCATCTTCTCTACAAAAACCCTTTTTGAAAAGTCGATCCTTCATCTAAGATCGATCTGAAGCTTTTCAATTGTAATTACTTATGAAATTCAACGTAAATTATTTTTAGCATCCATATGAAATTATTAAATGTAAGTTACAAGGACTCTTGATGAAATTTACTTCAGAATCTGGTTTAACACAAGTCTCGTTCAAAAATTTGCTTTTCCACTGAACTTTACGTGTGCATGAAAGAGCTCATCGTCTTCTTTTCATATTCTCGTTTTATACAAACGAAAACAGAAAAGCATACTCAATAAATCATACTTCCTGCTTGAAAAAAAGTTTCATTATTTTTTAACAGGAAAAATTCGTGTTCAATTTTGTGAATAATATTCCATAGTGTTCATTCAAACTTCGGCTTCTCTTGGAAATTTGCTATTTTTGGAAAGTCAGGAATGAACCTAGAAGTATAAGAGTTGACTGGTCAAGGAACAGAAGATTCTTTCTTCTCATTTTAGAGTTTGAAAGGAATATATATAATAGCTATTTGAGTCAAAGCCAATTAAAGATTCGTTAAAAATTCAAGCCTTGATAAAATATAACGAATTCAACATACATTAATTCGAAGCAATTTTAGATTATATATATGTAGAGACAGGAAACAATTCATGAGACTCCACAATATTTCAAACTTTATTTCAATTAAGGATAACCCCTTGGATATTTTCACTTCTTTTGATATGAAGGTCTATTCATAAAAAAAAGAAACAGTCCAAAGGTTATCAGGTTTGAGAAAAAAAAAACTTTTTCCAAATTTTCTCGTGAAAAAACAATTCAATTCTTATAAAAGACTTTCATGAACTCACTCCCCACTATTTATCCTTTGCAAGTACAAGAAAATTAACGCCAAAAAATCTTCACGTTGAATCTCAAAATCCACATATCTTGGCTTTAAACACTTCAAAACAATCCCAAGTTTAATCTCTCCCATTATAGCCTCTTCTAAATTTAGCAAGATACACTGAAACTCCATGTTTATAAATGCTTCTCTGTGATGGAATTTTCTATCTTTTGAATAAATTTTAACAGGCATGTTGACAAAATAAACCTTCCTTGTCTTGTTTTTTCACCACTCAGAAAACCTCCCATTCGATTGATATCTCTATTTAAAATCAAAAACTCCGTTTTCAGGCGATTCAACAGATGACTCATCTAAGCTTACCAAAATTAACTGTAATAAATAAACAGAGGTTTTCTCAGAAAATCACAAGTCTATTTAAAAACTTGCGAAGTTAAAAGAGAATGCTGGGACAATTTCCAGATAAAGATTTTTTCCAAAGCCTAAAATAAGAAAACTAGACTTTTTCGAAAATTCTCTTTATTTGAAATAATCTTTTTTATTTCGCCCCAATTTCAAAAATCACCAATAGCATCCTTCAATTCTTTCTCTTCCTCAAAGTGATGCTTATGTTTCTTGTTTCCACAAAATCGAGAATGCGAATGGTCGATCTCCTCTTCTCACTTCAAACTAAACTCCCTTGACTCATGAAATATTTTTTTACTCTAATTTCCACTACCCTTCTAGATCAATCTTCAAAATTCTTGTCTCATTTGAAACAATACTCGATTGAGATAGAAAGCATTCTAGAGCATTGTCCTGGCTGCTCTTCGTTCCAACTTCCAAGCTTCAAAAATAGAGAAAACGGAGTCCTCTCCCTTTCAGAGATATAACCATTTTGTCGAATATATGTGGTCATCTCTTTTGATTATTAATTTTAACGGATCAGACCAAAACTATATAAACAAAGTTAATTAGGTTTTGATTTTTTTAGCCTCATTATTAAAAATTTTTCCTCATGAAATGTTGCACTCCAAAGCTCCTTTCTTGTTTCTTGTAAACCTTTCAACATATTGATTTTATCTTCCATGCTGCCTTCCTCCTCCTCTTCCACTCACATGTTCCATTACTCCACCTCATCTCTTCATTCAAAATCTCCCCTTTATCATCAAGAAAAATGAGAGGAAAGTTCTACGGCTTGTAAGTAGAGTTTCTATGTTATTGTGTGGAAATGATCCATTTTTACGGATTTTCTCGCGAATTTTTGTTTTTCCTTTTTCTCTATTCCCCAGCTTTAATCCTGAAGAACTAAACTAATGAGAGTTTTGTTTCTTGAAGTTTAGTCTGCGGAAAAGACACAAGTTGTTAGGACATCCAATTTAATTCTACTTTTAATCATTTTTCTGTTTGCCGAATAAAATCCAAAAAAAATTATTTCGAAATGAAAATTTTTTTTTTCTCTGGAAAACTTCTTGTCGATACGTAGTTTGGCCTAACAAACTCCTCTTAACTCATTCACCCATAATCAAATTGTTCTTTTACAGAAAAACTGAGGCTCAAATCTTCATTTATACATCAAATTTCCATGAAAAAAAATGTTATCTCAATACACTCTTTCAAAAAAGAAAATCATAGTATTTCACCGGATCTCTTTCAAAATGAGTGCTTACCACTTCAAATTGGGTCTTTTAAAATGAAATCTTTGAGATAAAATCAATTCAAATTCAGAGGAAATAAATTTAAATGATGAAAATTAAGTTAGGTAAAGATTGGTCACTAACGAAAATTTATCTGAAAAGAAGGTTTGGAAGGATAAATGTCATGCCAAAAATTTAAATTATCAATGACTAATCTCCTCCTCGTCTTTAATTTCTAGTATTTTCTGTGGGAATATAGCCATAACAAAATCGATTCACTCACTTTTAGGGAAGATCATTTTTTAAAATATCTAAATTAGACCTAAAGAATTTCATAAAAGCCATTACGAACATGTATATTCAAGGAGTAATGTTATATTTATGGGATAAAACCTAGGTTTCAAGGCCTAATTCTCGCAAAGAGGCATAAAAAGTCATTAATCTTCTGAAATAAAAGGAGATATAGAGATGAATCTGCAAGTTTATCTTATCTCTTGAAAAATTCCATTGTTATCTGACGTTCCCAATGCAAACTACTAGACATCGAAGGGACTTGATCTCCAAGGAATAAGATTTTAAAATGTTACAATTAGAAATAATTGAGGTGGGCAGGATTAAATTAGTAGTTTTATTCCAGATTTTTGCATAATCAAATCGAAAAATCTGTTACAAAATGGCACATCTGCCTATGTTAGCTTTTTGCTCAATAACTCCCAGAAAACAGGCTTTACATCTTACTCACCTCAACGCGAAGCTTCGATACACTCCCTGTTCATCCGAAATTGCCCAATTTTCATGACAGTGTTTCAACGTTTTTTATAGTTAGAATGAATCTGGAAAAAAAAATTTATTTTAAATAAACTAGTCGAGAAAAACTTAAACTTATAGTTTTTTCCTGATGGTCCTTTAAAAAAACCTAATTATGGATTTGTCTCCCCTCAAGATATTAATACTCTATCATTCTTGAATTTAACAAAAAATTTAATTTCAAATTATGCGATTCCTCAAAACAAAAATCGCTCGCGCAAAAGCCTTTGCAGAGCAGAACCCTCAAGTCTATCAAAAGAAGTTCAAATCTCGTCAAAACTCCATTGACTCAGACTCCCTTTCTTCAGGACAAAAAGAGTCCAAGAAGCGTATGAGGCTTCCTGGCATCGCTGTCACTCCTGAAGACGTCAGATCCACCAAAAATATTTCCAAAAACTTTGGAAGAGCAATCTGCTCTTTTGCTGTCTCCCATTTAGCCTTACCCTATCTTCTCCCACTCCTTGAGGAGTCCAATGTTCAACTTGACGGATTCATAACTTATGTCAACGGTCTCAAATCTTACATTGATGGACTCCACAAATTCAGAGAAATCTTGATGGCCCAAGATGGAGACAGTGCTGAAATTATCTCTTATAAAAACCTATTCAAACAGATGGGAGAAGTTTTCATTAAATGCTTTAGCGTCAATTGGATCTTCAATAGCAAGCTACTTCACAAGATTCCTCACTTGAAATTCAGAGGTAAAATGCTTAGAAGAATCCGAAACCCTGAACTCTTTACCTATATCAAGAAAAATAAAGGCAGAAAACGAAGCGGTTAATCTGTTCTGAATCTTTTTCACATTAATAAAATCAGTATTCATCTATGTCGTTATATGTTCATAGAATGTCTATTATTCTCACAATGTCATCTCATATTCTATTGTCTTCTCTATCTTTTCAATAAAGGGTTGAATATTATGGTTTCAAACCTCCTTCTCTATCTATGTCCCTGTTTTTATTTCGCCAACATTAATCTGAAAAAAAGACTATTAATATTTCTCTGCTTTCATTGATTTTCTTCACTCTCGCTCTTCTTTTGAAAAATTTTCATGGAAGAAGCCAATCTGGTTGCTTTAAACCTTCTTGAAACTCTGTAGCTTGGTTCAAGAGGAATTTGAACTGTTTAACTGTAAACAGTCCCTCAAAGTTGTAGGCAAATTTAAATTTTATAATAAATTTGAAAAGCTAAAATGACTAATTTTATCCATATGTCTCTCATTAATTCGAATTTCAACCTGTAACAAATTTATTCTCTTCATTTCTTATCCTCGAAAATTTGATTGAGTTGCTTTAAAACCTCTTTAACTTTGAAATGAGACTATAATTGAACAACTTCAAAGGAAATCTCAGAAAAATTATTTTCTCAAATCTCATAATGCTAGTTCATCTTTCGGACAAGCAGGAAGGGAGCTTACTGAAGGCTATGACACTTATCCTCAACTACTTCAACATTATTCTCAGAAAAACAGTCTGATCTACTCAATTCGTCACTTCAAGTTCATTTTTAAATATTTTAAACACAAAGAGAAAATGATCATAAAACATCAACCTTAATCATTGACTGAGCATCTAAATTGGAAAGTAGTAAACTTATCATTGACGGTGCCAAAAGCATGTAAATTAATAAGAGCTTCCATATTAAACAAATTCTTCACTGTTGTTTGGACTCCCAGACCAACTGACCCTCTACTCTTCTTCTTTACTTCATTCATCAAATCCATATATCTCTTTTGCCCTGTTGCTGTCCCTGCTGGGTTTGGCTTGAGCCATTTATCCATGGTAGCTCCAGAGAAGTAGCCATATGAACCATAAACAAAGGGGATAATATTTCTATTCTTCAAAATTGGACATTGATTAAACATGATTTTGAATGTATTTCTAAAGTACAAGTCATCTCCAAGATAATCTCCTGCGTGCTCAAAACCAGGATTTCCAGCCAAAGGATTCAGGGTCTTGTCATATAAAAATTCTGGATTGCTTATATCTTTAAATCCCTTCATGCTATTCTTGTAGAATCGATCATTTATTCTGGCCTTTGCTCTCCATAATGGCATCAAAACTCCCACTGAAGAAAAGTTTTCAAAAGTAAGCTGACTTATTCTTCCTTTTTGGCGAATAAATTGAGGAGCAGCAATAGATGCATTATTCACTTCCAATCTTAAAAATTTGCCTGAATTCTCCACGCTCGAAAGCTCACCTTTCACTTTTGTCACTATTCCCCAATCTTTATTTGGGCTAAACTTTTTCCAGCCATGTTCTGCGACAAACGCCAATTTTTGGCTTGGAATCAATTCCTGATCCAAAACCTCCTTTGAATGGCAAATTGGATCAATCCAATTGGTTCTATAAGTATTACTAATCTGGAAGGAAGTCTTGTTAGTCTGCAATCTAATCAATTGACATTTGCTCCTTTCTTGAACCGTTCCATTCAACATCGAATTCTCTATTCCCAAACTAGCACGAAGTGTGTAATTTTTATAGACGGAAGGCACCATATAAGACAAGAAATAGCTGTCCTTTAAATTTCCATAATATCCTTGGATAGTATTCAGAGAGATACTATCCATCATTCCAGTCACATTTTTCACCATAAAGGTCCCATAAAATCCAAATGAGTCTGAAAAGTATCCAAAATGTCCATCTGTGAATCCAAACGAAGTTCTTTTCTTGTGTTCAGGAGTCAAAATAACTTTATATGTCTCTTCATCCACAGGCTCAAAAGAAATACCAATTTGTTTGAACATTCCAGTCCTTTTCAGTTGTTGATAAGAAGTCACCAAATTCTTGTAAAGCATTTCACTATTCGTTGATGCTTCAAGATCCTTGAAAATATGTCGCCAATAAAAATTGCGAATTTTGGGGTCATTAAATTCGACTTGAACTTTACGAAGCTTGTTGTCAGGATCAATTCCTTCCTTGAACTTCTCAAGAGCATGCGGATCCAAAAAACTCAAAAAATCATAATGTAAAGGTCCTCTTTCTAAATCAAATGACATGAGATGAGATGATATGAAAAGGAATTTAATAACCTAAATTATTCTTTAGTACTCTTAGATTTCTTAGATTTAGATTTGAGTCAATGGGAAAAAAGAGCACACATACAACATACAATAGAAGGTGTTCTTCAAAACAGACAAAAAAAAAATCTGAAATTGTTTGAAGTGATTCAGAAGGAAAAATAAGCCCTAAAAATTTTTCCAAGAAGAGAATTCTCTTTTAACTTTTTCTTTTTTATTATATTTTTAAAAATCAAACAACTCACATCTGGCAAAAATATTATTTTTATAGCTCGTTTTGATTTACTCCAATATATATTATTAAAAATTCCTTCAGAAAAATGGTACGTCTTTCCCTCCTTTCCCTCTAAGCCTTTCCTAGTCTCGTAGATTTGATGCTCGTACAACTTCCTTCGATCAAGAAGGTTTCCTTACATTTCCTGTTTCCTCTTCTTATCTCCAAAGGACGTCTTAAACAAGTCGAATATGCCATGGAAGCTATCAATAAAGCCGGTTCTGCTATCGGTGTTTTAACTAACGCCGGTATCGTTTTGGCCACTGAAAGACAAACTGTCTCTGCTCTCCTCGAACAAAGTACTCTTTACCTTCAAATGACAAGTTTTTGAAATCTTTCAGGCAAACAAAGTGAAAAAATCTATGCTTTGGATAAACATTTATATTGTGTCGTTTCTGGTGTTACTGCTGATGCCAACTATTTAATTGATTATGCCAGGTAAAAGACTGTTTATATTGAAAGCGGAAACTCATCTCATCTAGATTAACTGGACAACAATATCGTTTTGCATTTAGAGATATCCAACCTATTGAACAACTTATTCAAAATATCTGTGATCTTAAACAAAGATATACTCAAGTTGGAGGTATTTTCTAACTTTTGGTCTAAATATTGATTTTTCCATCAGGTATGAGACCTTTTGGTGCTGCTTTCCTTTACGCGGGTCATGATCATGAATCTGGATACCAATTATACAGTTCTGATCCCAGCGGTAATTATGTCGGCTGGAAAGCTAAAGCTATTGGTAACCATTTGATGACACTAAATCTAATCCAATATTCAGGAAATAACAATGAAGCCGCAAACTCTTATTTGAAAGAAAAGTATAAGGATGATATTTCTTTGGATGATGGGTTGGACTTGGCTGTTCAAACCCTTGCAAAGGCTCTTACTGCTACCTTAACCCCTGAAAAAAGTATAGTTATTTGTTAAAAAGTTTTCTAACTCCAAAAATAGTTGAAATTATGACTATTGTCAAGAGACAAGACGGAACTGTGAAAGGAAGAGTCTTGGAAGAAAATGAGTTGAATAAACTTATTGAAAAGAATCAACCCGCCAAGTAATCATCTTCATAAAAAAAAATTACTCGTCCTTGGTCAGTCAGTAGAAAAAAATCTTCTTCAAGATATTTATAAAATACTACGTTTATATAACAAAAAATTTTACTTAACAAAAAATATAAAATCACTTTCAGAAATTCAAACATAAAGTTATCAGAAGTTTGAAAAAAATGATCTCAATCTCAATCTTCGGGATTAAAATTTGCAAAGAGATAGATTTTAATAAGAAAATTTTTGAATTGAATTGAAAAACATTTAAAATTCTTTCAGTTTTGATTTTATGGAACAACAACCTCAAACTGAAATATCTAGATACGTCCTTCCTCCAGGCGCAGAAGGAAACACTACTTATGGTTATCTTTACATTGAAATTGGAAAGCTTCTTTGGATGAGAGGTGCCCATGCTGACAAAAGCAAAGTCAAAGTCAAATTCTGGGGAGATAAAGGAGAAGGTCAGATTCTTCGCCCTACCAATGCTTCAAGAGAACTTGGTGGCATCCCAACAACAATCCAATACCAGATCCGCTGTGATATGATCAACTTTAGAAACTATCTCCAAGATGCTGTCAAAATGAATTTCTTTGTTCTCGATTCGAGAAATGATAAACCTCTTGGTCGAGTTAGTCTCCTTACAAATTTCTACATTAAACATCAGTAAATTTTTTTTTGATTCTACATGTATTAATCCCCTTAGTTTGAACAAAGAAGACCTGAATCCTCTTAATGAAATCAACGAGTAAATATTTTTTTTGAATTTTTGTCTCATTGAAAATGCAATATTGAGCATAAACAAACTTTTTATTCTTTGAATTCTTGTTATTAACTACCAATCTCTAGTGCATTTCCAGTTGAAAAATTAGTAGCATCAAATTCAAGAGAACCTGCAGAAGAAATAGGAAAACTTGAAATCAAAATCAATGCAACTTTCGTCCAACAAACTTCTAGACCTCTTGATGAATCTGTCGCTGTCCCCCGAGGACTTCTCGATGAATCTAGAAATCACCTTAATTCTTCATTTTTAATAAATGAAATGAACGCTAGAGAAGCTACCAAAGTTGTCCCTTCTGATCTTTATGCGCCAGAAGAACCTGAGCTAACATACAACAGAGACAACAGAATTCCTAAATCCCTCCAACAACAGAGAGCTGATGATCAATATAATGCTGGAAGTTTCCAACCTCAACAAATCTTTGGACTTCCTCAACAAACTCAAATTCGCGTTCCTGTTACTAATACTCTTGAACAAGCAAGAAGAGATCGTGATGCTCAACAACAACGACAACAAATCCAACAACCTCAACCTCAACTTCAAGAGAGTCTTTCAAGATCATCCATGAGAGCTCCAGCTAATCCCTTGAGCGATCAACAAATGGATAATCAATTGGACCAACTCTTTAACTTTGCTCAAAATCTCCGTGACAACATGGCAAGTGCTGAAAATAATAGAAGCTTTGTGAATGCCAGTGTTCCTCAATTCCAAACCATGCAAAGCCCAATGAGAGAATTCCCAAAGTCTGCGGGATTACCTTCAACCAGCATCACTCAGCTCTTTACAAATACTCAGGATAACTGTGTTGATCTTGTGAGAGAAAAATTAAGAATTGAGCATGATGCTCTTATCGAAGATCACGAAGAAAGAGAAGAGGCTGAACCTCAAAGGGATAGCGGCAAAGGAGGGCTCAATTTTAACCAGATTGATGGTCTTAAAATAAGAATTCTCGAATTTATCTGTGAGAATATCAACTTTAGAGAAAAAATCAATGACAGAAAAATCTATGTCGAATGCTTGGTCCCAAGCTCTGTCAGCACTCCAGAACACCCTATCTATGATACTTACAAGTTCTTCTCAGGAGATTCTGAAGGCCTTGTCTGGCAATTTAATAACGAATTCACCAAAAATATCGCTCAAAAAGAAGGCGAATTCAAAAGACTCTTCAGTAGTAATATCATCTTTAAAATCTTCATGGCCAACCAAGATCCTGCAAACAAGACTCCCTCCAACTACAACTTTGAAATCGCTTCTGGAGAACTCAATGTTGAAAAGATCATCCTCACACCAGGCTACGCTGGTCAGTTCTACATCAAAATGAGCTCAAAAGCCCCTCTCACTCAACCTCCTGCTAAGCCTGACTCAAAAACGCCTTCTAAAACTACTGGTAAAAGAGGAGCTTCTCCTGCTCCTGTTGCTCAAAAGACCACCAAAGCTGCCACCTCTCTTGTTAAATCTGAAACTCTTACCGAAGTAGGAGATCTCAAAGTTTTCTGCAAATTCACAGGAAGCAAAGTTGAGGAACAAGAAGAAAAGCCCAAATCCAGTATGGCTCAAACCAGGCAAGAATCTCGCCCAGAAAATACCTTTGTTCCTTTGCAAGCTTTGTTGTATATTGACAGAATCCCAAAGATCATCAATAGAAAAGATGCTCAATTCCCTTTCAGAAACGTGTACATTGCCTTTAGAATCTACGGAACTAGCGAAAAAGTTCAAACTGAAACTCGCTGGAAAACAAATACTCCCTACTTTGACTACAAACTTATCTTCCCAATTTCTTTGGATCATCTAGTTAAAATGTATAATTTCCCCTTCACCTTGGAAGTCTGGGATAAATCTGAAGGAAGCAAAGATGAACTCCTTGGTCTTGTCAAATTAAACCTTGAAGCCGTCCCCAAAGCCCTCATTGATCCTGAAACTGAAGAAATCAACTATGCCACTATCACTGCCAGTCAATATCCAATTCTTGTCTGTGATGAAGCTCAACCTATTAAAGATCTCAAAACTAACCAAGAAAATGGTCAAGTCCTGGTTACTCTTGCTGTCGGTACTGCATTACAAGTAATATACTTTTATTTTAGTTGTCCTAACCCTCAATTTCTAGCTAAGTAAACTTGAAAATAGCAGGTTGAAGCAAAAGAGAAATGATTATGCTGAGACTTCTGCAGATATCAGAGGCTCACCTCCACCAAGACCTATTCAACGCGAAGAAGCTGAAGTCGATGAACCTCCAGAAAAAGATGAGGCACCCAAGAGGCAATCACCTCAAAAGAAAACTTCAACTTTCAAGAAATACGAAGTCAATTTTGATGAAGGAGACAAGGGTGCATCCTTGGTCAATAGTTATGAGTCTTTTGTTGAAGTTATGGAAAGAATCAGAAGACATTCTGACCTCGCTACTATTCAATCCCAACCTCTCTTTATGGAACAAGAAGAAGAATTTGTCAACACGAAGGAACTTTCTGACTTCATCTTGAATCCTTCAAATAACATGAAAGCCGAGTATTGCCGTAAAACTGTCAAGCTCTTGGATATTGAGAAAAGAGGATTGATTCACAGAGATTTCTTCACAAGAAGTTATCTGACCTATGTGGACTACGAAACTGATGTTCGTTCAAGATTCTCAGAAGTCGTTAGAGATCTCAAGCTCTTGTTAAATAAGCAAAATATGTCAGTTTTGGCCTTTGAAAAAATCTTGAATAGTCACTCAGAATCTGGATTCGGATTCATCAAGAGATCTTTCCTGAAAGAAACCTTTGAAAAAATGAAGCTCAATGTCTCACCAAAGATGATGGAATATATCCTCAACCTCCTCGACTATGAAAACAACGGCCTTGTCTTTATTACTCACCTCACTGATTATCTCAAAGCTCTTGAAGTATACAATCGTCTCAATTATCTCAACCTCAATCCTCATTTCTTAATTGAAAACGTTTCTTCTGTCATCAAAGAGGTCCTCAAAACCAAAGATATCACCAAAGAAAGACTTGATGAAACCTTTGGCGGCGCCAACGTCGAAGACCAAAACATCAGAATCGATGATGTTATGCAAGTCATGCAAAGAATTGGCTGCCAACTTACCTTCTTTGAAGCTCTAAGTCTTCTGGAACACATCAAAGCCAGGATGAATGTCATCAACTCTGATGATTCCCGCATCTTTATCAGCAGCAAAGTCCTTTACACTTGGCTTTATCTCACCACTATCTCCGAAATCCACATAGATGAAGCTCCTGCCCACGATGTTGAGTCTGAGCAGCCCGCTCCAACCAAGGAATCCCCCAAAAGATACCAACTTGATCAGTTCGAAGAACCTGACTCCTTTGACGATATTAATGATATCCTCAATAATAAGCGTCCTCATACTTCTCCAGCAAAATCCCCTCACAAGCCCTCCTTGGCTGAAAGAGAGCAATCCCTTGAAAAAGAAAAGATCCCAAGCCCCAAGAACGTAAGAGTCCCAAGTCCTAAAAATATTCGTGCTCCAGTTGAGGATGAGATCAGAGAAAAACCAGTTGCTCCTCCAAAGGAAATCGAAACAAGGACTAAAGGAAGACCTCCAAGAATTAACAGAGGTTTGTTGAAGCATGTTCTTAGATTTACCATCAATGAGATTAACCAATTAAACCTTGGACAAAGACACGATGGTGAAAAATGCACTGTCAGATATATTTTCCCAAGCACTCAAGATCTTATTGAATCAAATCTTATTGAAGTGAACGCCGACAAGAAAACTTACCCAGTAGATCTAGTGTCCAAATATGCATGGACATTGAGTAAGAATGACGATTTAATGACTCAGTTCCAAAATTCATCAGGAGGTGTTATTCTTCAACTAGTCAAAAAGAATGAAACCATTGACGAAATATTGGGATACACTGTTCTTCCTTTTGAAGAATTCTCCACTTTAATTGACCGTGCAGTTGAGGATGGATCAGCAACCAAAGCCGAAGGAAGCCTTCACAAAACTCTCCTCTTGTACAGAAGCGGTCAAGCTAAAGCTAATTTCAGCTTCCAGAATGATCTAGTCATTGGAAAACTTTCTGTCTTTATTGAATATGAGAGGACTCAACCTATTGTTGATGAAAGAGAGTTTGATAGCGATTCTGATACTCAAGCCAAGAATAAACAAAGTCTTAGAGTCGGTAAACACAGAAGCCAAAGCAGAGATAGACCAGAAACTATTTATGAAAATGAAATTATTGTGCAGAGAGATTTCCCTAAAAAGGGATATTTTGTCTTCAAAATTGAAGGTATTTCTGAGCTCAAGAGAGGATTAGAATATGCTCTTGAAAGAAACCAAGAAGTCCAAGAACTCCTTGGAAATAGATATGGAGGAGGAGCCAAGCTTGCCATCTACTTCGACCTTTTCTGGGAAGATCCTGAGCTTAAACATGTTGTTGCTCCATTTGAAGTTGAACTTTTGAGCAGGCAAATTGATTTTAACGAAATCATCGTCAACAAAACTGTCTCCAAGTATGCTGAAGCCAGCTCTGAATTGATCGAATATCTTCAATACAAGACTGCCAGAGTCGAGATCAGACTCCATCTTAAAGATAAAACTGTGAATGAGGAAGAGGAAGAATTAGCGCAATCTCTTCGTAGAGAACCTCATTATGTTGTTATTTGCTCTTGCAAAATCCCTCTCTTGTCAGTTTTGACTTCTGATAGGGGTCTTCAAGGAGAATTCCCTCTTACCAATATTATGGAATGCTACTGTGGACTTTTGGGTCTTCAAATTAGCTTCAACAGTGAAAGCAAATCTGGAATGGGAGGTCGTAGCGCTTATCTCAAGAATAGAGAAAAGAACTTGTATGTTATGGCTTTGAGCTTCAATGAGCTTTTGAGTGTTATGGAAAGTGAAGAAAGAGGAAGAACTGCTGTGGATCGAGATGATGGAGAAACTCTTTGTTATTTAGAATTTGAAGTTGAAGGCGAGACAAAGAGATCATCTTTCTACAGTTTGAACAAATGGAGAGAAGTCGTTCCTTTAGAAGACTGCTTCTTTGTTTTCAATATTGAGGCTCATTCTGAGTTCTTCAGAAAGCCATTAGAAGTCAGATTGCTTCAAAAGAGCAAGCCTAAATACCAAGACAAGATCCTCGGCTTTGCCTCCATTGACTTCTTTGGTGTCGTCAAGGAACACTTGTCTGAAAATAAAACATTTGTTGATAGCTTCTACTGTCCTTTGACAGACATTGAACGTGCAAAGGCTCTCAAGACGAGACTTGGAGTTAAGACTGGTTTGGTTAGAGTTAGAAATCCACTTGAAGCCAGAAAGTTAACCAAGTATCTCAATGAAATCTTGACTGGTGATTTGTCAAAAGACAGCAAGAAATTCAGAACTCAAGATGCTAAGCTTACTGGAACCATCTCTAGAACTAAACTTAAAGATACCTTCAAACAAGTAATGTTCTTTACACCATAAAAATCTTAATATTTTAAAGCAAACGAAATTGACATATGGAGAATTGGATGATTTGGGAGGTTTAATTGCCGAAGAGGGTGATATTGTATCATGGGAACTCTTTACAAGAGAAGTTCGACCCAATTTACATCTTGATGCTCAAATTGATCCTCAATCATGGAAGAGCTTATTAAATGAGTTCGCTTTCTACGATTATTCTGAAGAAGGCTTCATCTCATTTGACAGTGCGCAAACTATCGTCTCACATTTCTCTGAAGATCTTCCTGATCTTGATGAAAATACCCTTGCCAAATATAAAGTTAAGTCTGAAATTAGAGGTTTACAAATGGGCTATCCTAAACGTGTCGAAAATATGGTATCTCTTTGGTTATTTGACATTCTTAACTCATTTTGAAATAGTTTGACTATGTGGTATTTTTGAATAAATTGGAACGTGTTGATCCTAGAGATCAATATAGAAGAATCAACGACAATACTCGCAAGGTTGATGCTTTCCTATCTGCCAAACAACAATCCAGATCACCCTCTCCTTACAAGACCAGAACTGAGCAAAGACAAGCCTCTGGTCCTCTCAGTCTTAAGGTCGAACTTCAATATGGCAAGAACTTCCAACAATTAAACAATGGAAAACCACCAAGCAGTTGTGTGAAATGTGAAGTTGGCCCTAGATCTTACACTAGGACACAACAACAAACTTCAACTCCTTCTTTCTTGGAAACTCCAGTTGTCTCGAGATCTGCTGATCCTGATTTCAACATGATTAAGGACACTACCATTCAAAACTTTGACGATCTTATTGGTCAAAACAACTATGGCATCAATTTCCTTGTTTATCACAGAGGTTTCAATCCCAACCATTCTGAAGAGATGTACAAATTTGAAGTTATTGGAGAAGGCTTTTTGAGCTTAAATAGTATCCTCAAGCCAGATGGAACTATTTATTTCAATGATTTCCTTGATATTCAACCTGCTTACAGTTCTTTGGCTCTCACTCAAACTGCTAGACCTATGCTTAAAATCAAAATTACTGGCGAAGCCAATCTTCTCACCAACGTCCCTGTTAGAGATCAGAGAACTATTACCCTCAAGCAGACTTCTCCCAAAAGATATCAAGTTCCTGAAGATAGTGATGAAGATATCGAAAGGTTTGATGATAATGTGATCAATAACGTTATGAGAACATTAGCAGAAGTCAACCAGGAGACCAGATCTTTACATGGTAGTGCAAAGAAAGCTCAGCAAAGACATGCTTGGGAAGAGGATAATGAAAGAGAAATCAATGACAGAGATTTTGAAGAAAGATTACAAAGTCATTCTAAGACTATGAGAGATATTGCCGATATTCACAAAAATCTTGACAATATCTTTGATGACAGCTCCTTTGCTGCCAACAGAGAAAGACCTCTTGAACAACATCACGAGGAGCTAGTGTACAAGATTTCTGAAGAGCAAGATGAAGGATTTGAGACTGGAAGATTCAACCCAGGAATCACCAAAACTAATCCCTTCACTAATCATCTTGATGTTGAAGAAGCCCAGCCTGCTCGTAAAGAAAGAGAAGCAGTCAAGATTGCTGAAGATATCAAACAAGAAATGCCTGAAGATTTGAAGGATATTGAAAGCAGCGTTAGAAGAGACGATTATGAAGAAGTAAAGCAAGCCTTCGATAAAGAAAATGCCTCCAGTGAAAATATTGTGACTGTTAGTGGACCTTCTGAAGGAACTGAAAAGAAGGAAAGAAACTCAAGGACTAGCGAAAGTGGAGCTAAACCACCTTTGGCCATGGGTGCTGCTGACGAAAGCTCCTCAACAAGTACTTTGAGAAGAATTGAACAAAAGTTCCCCAAGAGCATGAGAAACAGTGGAGAATTAGCAAGAATTGCCAGAATCATGAAACCTAGTGGAGAAGTCACCAAAAAGACTTATCATTATTCTAGTGATTCTGACTATTAAAGAGATTTTTTATAGATAGAAACATTTTTCTTTATATCAATACGATAAAGAAAATGAATTGATATAATATATTTTTGAAAAATAACTTTCGTCGTAATTTTGTATCCGCCTGTAAATTTTACCATTTAGTCAATCAATTGCTAAAATTTAAAAGTCCCAATCAATCTCTTATCTCTAACAATTAATATCTAGATTATCCTAAAGTCTATTATTTTTCCAAAATAAAGAATCATCCATGGTTTCGTGATTTATTAAAGTATCAACTATAAAGTTCCATTTTTCTTTTCAAGTTTTAGAAGGACTCCATTTTCGCAAATGATCTTTTACCCTCCTTTTTTAGATAAAATCCTGACATCAAACTCAATCAATTCCTGTTCTATATGTCTTGCTAATAGATTAATTGCAAACAAACTCCTATTTTCTCCCGCGTTAATTAGCTTAAATAACTGACAAGGGACATTTTCACACACAATGCATCTTTTC
>Ga0182738_1000986_pt1 | contig 37288 bp, 40 predicted proteins | sample eDN5th30CBELigMG_FD_128876 | JGI IMG/M metagenome (GOLD analysis project Ga0182738, IMG submission 128876) | Enriched Miracle-Growth compost microbial communities from Emeryville, California, USA - eDNA 5th pass 30_C BE-Lig MG (version 2)... ...
CCCCGAGCACGGCACGGGGTTCAAGTTCCTGCAGATGATGCTGACGGCGCTGGTCACCGTGCCGACCCTGCTCACCATCTTCACCATCAGCGCCTCGATGGAGATCGCGGGGCGCCTGCGCGGCGGGCGGGGACTGTTCGGCTGGATCAGGGCCCTGCCCTGGGACAGACCGATGCTGCTGTCGGCCGGCCTCGCCTTCGTCATGCTCGGCTTCGGCGGCTTCGGCGGCATCGTCAACATGGCCTACAGCATGAATTCGATGATCCACAACACCTCGTGGGTCACTGCGCATTTCCATCTCATCTTCGGCGGCTCGGTGGTGATCATGTATTTAGCCATCGCCTACGAGATCTGGCCCAAGCTCACGGGACGGGAGGCGCGCAGCATCCGGGCGATCCGCACCCAGCTCTGGCTGTGGTTCGGCGGGATCATGGTGACGACGATTCCCTGGCACGTGCTCGGCCTGTTCGGGCAGGCGCGCCGCGTCGCCAATTTCGACTTCTCCAACCCGCAGCTCGCCGCCTGGGGACCGTGGATCATCGTCTCCACGATCGGGGGCGCGATCATGCTGGTCAGCGCGATCCTGTTCGTGTGGAACCTCGCCACGCTCTATCGCGGCCCGGCGGTCGCCGATCGCGGCATGCGCTATGCGCTCGCCGTGCATCCGCCCCATCGCGTTCCCTCCGCCCTCAACGGCTTCGGCATGTGGAACTGGACCGTGGCGGTGCTGATGGTCGTCGCCTACGGCTACCCGATCGCCCAGTTCTTCTTCGCGGACGGCCAGCCCGCCCTGGTCCACCGCGTCGATCAGGGAGGCTGAGATGGCCGCGGACCGACCGCCCGTTCCTGCGGAGCAGAAGGCGCTCGACCGGCCCTGGCGGCTCTGGTCGACGGTCGCTGTCGGCGCGTTCGTGGTCGTCAGCCTCGTGGTGGGGTTCCTCGTGCTGCCCGCGGCGGGGCACTCGGGCTTCGACGCGTTCACGATCATCTGCCGCGCCCTCGGCATCGGCCGGTCCGACGCGGCGCCCGCCTATGTCGTGGAAGGCACGGCAGTGCCCTCGCAGACCACCTGGACGGCGGCGACGCGCCGCTCCATCGCCGGCGGCAACGCGGATCGCGGCGCCATCATCGCCGCGCAGACCTGCGCCGCCTGTCACGGCGAGAGCGGGATAGCCGCCGCGCCGAACTTCCCGAACCTCGCCGGGCAGTCCGAGGCGGCGCTGTTCAAGCAGCTCCACGACTACAAGTCGGGCAGCCGCCAGGGCGGCCAGGCGGCCCTGATGATGGGCATCGCGCAGGGGCTCGGCGACCAGCAGATCGCCGATGTCGCGGCTTATTACGCCTCCCGCGTCGCCGTTGACCGCACCGCCGCGCCGGACGCGGTGTCGCCCGTCATCACCCACCTCGTTAGGGTCGGCGACGTGTCACGTGGGCTCCCGTCCTGCGACTCGTGCCACGGCAGTTCCCACAGCGGCCCCGTCGAGGCGCCGACGCTCGTCGGCCAGTCAGTGCCCTATCTCGAGCAGCAGATGCTGCTGTTCGCGTCGGGCGAACGGGCCAACGACCTCTATGAGCGGATGCGGATCGTCGCGCGCCAACTCACGGAAGACGAGATGAGCCGCCTCGCGATCTATTACGGCGGCACGCCTGTCGGAAGATGAGAGCGACAGCCCACCAGGCTCGCACCTGTGGCTGACAGCGGTCCGCGGCAAGCGCCTTCTAACAGGAGCGCATTGCCATCTTGTCGCGGGGAGGCTCCGCGCACTCCAGTGCGATTTTGCCCTACTCGGCTTTCCCACGTCCCTGTTTGTGGTCACTAGTTCCCTGTTTCGCCAGCACTCTTTCCCTGTTCCCTGAAATGGGAATCCACCTCTACATTGTTGAAAGGGCGCTGGATTCCGCTGCAACAGGGAGCTTCGGGATGCCATAATGCGCAACATTCCCTGTATTTTCCCATAGATCAGGGAAAGGACGGTGGGAGACGAGTTCGCACCAGACTGCCTCCACCACCATCCACTCCCGAGATAAAACAAAGTATTCCCCCTTCGGGGGAATAGACGTCGGTCGGCGGACTTGCGTCGCATATTGGGTAGAATGCGTCTCTATTGCCGCCTCTTTTCGCGTGTATTGGGGGCACTTACTAGGCCGGTTCTCGGTGGCCGAAAAAGTGGCTTCCAAACGCCAAGGGCCGAGTACCAAAGAGACCGGTTCATCGTTCGGGCTGTTGAAGGCGGATCGTCGATCGGCAGGCGGCGCTTCGGTTTGATGTAAGCCCCTCGGCCGCGGTCAAGCTGATGCGGCGTGTCCGCCAGAGCGGTAGTCCGGCGCCGGCCCGGTTCGGGGGCTACCGCCGCCAGATCCTCGACGCCCATGCGGAGCTGGTGCACTCAGTGGTGGCGTCGGCCGGACATGACCTTGGCCGAGATCCGGTCCGAGCTGGCGCGTCGGGGTGTCATGGTGGGGGCGATCTCGACCGTGCATCGCTGGCTGCGGCGGGCCGGGCCTACGCGCAAAAAAGAGCCTGAGAGCTGCAGAGCAGGACCGGCGCGACGTGGTGCGGAGCCGCGGTCGCTGGCGCATATGGCAGCGCTGGCTGGAGCCGGATCGGTTCGTGTTCCTGGACGAGACCGCGGCGGCGACCAACATGGCTCGCCTCTATGGTCGCTGCCGCAGCGGCGAGCGCTTGGTCGGCTCGGTGCCGCACGGCCATTGGAAGACCACGACCTTCGTAGCCGGCCTCCGGGCGAGCGGTATTGTCACGCCGCTCGTCCTCGACGGCCCGATGACCGGCGAGCGGTTCCTGGCCTATGTTGAACAGATGCTGGCGCCGAGCATCACGCCCGGCGATGTGGTCGTGATGGATAACCTCGCCGCCCACAAGGTGGCCGGCGTGCGTGAGGCGATCCGGGCGGCGGGCGCAAGCGTCCTCTACCTGCCGCCCTACTCGCCCGACCTCAATCCGATCGAGCAGCTCTTCGCCAAGCTCAAGAGCCTCCTCCGAACCGCCGCCGCCAGGACCAGGGACGCCCTCTGGGAAGCAGTCGGCCGCGCAATCGGCGAGTTCCTCCAGCCAGAATGCAGGAACTACCTCGTCAACTGCGGCTATGAATTCAACTGACGGGAAACCGCTCTAGCTCCGGATGGGCCGCTTCGCCTGATGCGCGTTTCGATCCCCGCCCCTGCGCAGAGGGCGACACGGGCGAGGACGCGGCCGATACGGCTGCAGCCGTTTCGGCCGGACCGGTCGAGGAAGACGAGGGCGATCCCGGCAGCCGCGCAGGCGCCGAGCAGGGCAGGTGACGCGAATGTCGCGCCGAACACGACGACGCTGCCGAGGAGATGGAGCGGGGCCCGGCCGCGCTCGGCGCCGTCCACCTCCACCACCACGTTCTCGCCGTCCTTCCTGAGTGCCGCGCCCTCGGTCGTGACGTAGAGGGTGTTGAGAAGGCGCTTCATGCGCCCGCCGGGCCGTCGGCGAGGGCGGCCGCGATGCTGCGGTCGACGAACGCGCACGCGGAACGGCCCGCGAGCTGCGGCCGGCAGACCTCGGCGAGCGAGCAGGCGCGGCACTTGCCGGGTTCGAAGATCGCCGCTGGAAGGCTTGGCGTGGCGAGGATGACGGCGACCCGCGCCGCCGTCGCCTTGGTTATGGCGCGCAGCTCGGCGTCGAAGGCGACGACCATGCGCCGGCGCGTCTCGCCGTAGAATAGCGCCCCCTCCGGCACCGGCCGGCCGGTCATCTCCTCCAGGCAGAGGCCCTGGGCGCAGAGCTGGACCTCGTCGGCGCGGTGCCGTTTCGGCCGCCCGCGCTTGTACTCCACGGGATAGGCGGTCTCCCCGTCGGGGCCGCTGCGGAATTCGACGGCGTCGGCGACCCCGGTGATGCCGAGCCGCCTCGAGGCGATCGGCAGCGCCGTGGCGATGCGAAGGCCGCGGCGCGATCGCGCATCCTGCCGGTCGGCGGTGGCGTGGAGCACGCGACCTTCCGCCGTGAGCTGGTTCTCCGCCCAGGCGCGCTCGACGTGGATGAGCGCGCACTGCCGCTCGCAGTGGAGCGCATGCTGCAGCGCGGAGATGGGGACCGGCGGCGCATCCGGATAATCGGGCGGGGATGGGACGACGGCCGTCACCAGGGGACCTCTCAGGAGGCCGCGGTCTTTACACAGTCGAAAGTGTCGCCCGACTGAGGCGAGTGCCAGGTGAGAGCGCTTCCTGTGACGTCGAACAGCGAGATTCGGTAGCCGTCGACAAGCGTGACCAGGAAATCGCTGCCCCGCCGCTCGACGATGAGAATCGCACCGGTTGGCCCGCCTTCAACTTGGTACGTCGAGCGCGTGAGTGTGAAAGCCGGCCCGGCTCCGCCTTCGCAGGACCATCTGCCGACAAAGGCCAGGTCTCCCGTTTCGCCGGTCGCGGTCGGAAGGGCCGCGCAGCCGCCAATCAGCACCAGCGCGGCGGCGGTGCTGATGAAAGAACGGGAGATCATGGAGATGCGCCTCTAGTTGGGGGCAACGCCGCTTTGGACGGGTGCGTGCATTGCCTCGGATAGTGGTGCGACGGCGACACCGCGCGTCTGCCGGCTCGGCCGTTGAGCCGCCTCCTATAGTTCGATGATCTCCAGCCCTTCCGGCGTCGCGTCGTGGTCGACGGTGATGGCGTAGTCCGCGAAGCTGCGCGCCGGCGGCCAGTTGTCGGTCGCGCGGGCGCCGACGGGCAGACGCCGCTCGCCGTCGTGCGGATCGACGCGCCAGGTCTTCACCCGCTCGAACAGATCCGAGGCGCGGGCATTGCCGAGGGCGGTGGCGTGGCGGAACACGACGAGCTTGCGGGTCGCCATCTCGCCGCGGGCGGCCGAGCGATCGTGCTCGAACATGGCTCCGAGCGCCTCGAACAGGAGCTCGAGGTCGGCATCGGTAAAGCCGGTGCCCTTGGTGGGATGGGAGGCGAGCGGCGCCGATACGAAGCCGTGGGCGCGGTAGAGGCCGTAGGGGACGATGTGCTTGCGGCCTATGGTGCGCTTGTCGCCGCGCTTCTCCGTGTCGTCCTCTCCCTCGGTGCGCTCCTTGCGCTCGGCCTCGTTGGTGGCGGCCATGCGGGTGATGGACACTTCGAGCGGCAGCACAGGCTCCACCGAACGGCCGAAGGCGATCTGCACCGGCCCGCGCACCTGGCCGGCGTTGATCCCGGTCGAGAGCACGCCGCCGAAAGTGCGGATATCGTAGAAGTTGTCGCACATGAACTGGCGAATCCGAACCGCCTCCTCGTCCGATTTCGGCGTCAGCTTCTTGGTCTTCGGGTCCTTTACCGAGGGATCGTCCGGCCGCTCGCGGATGTAGGCCTCGCGGTGCTTCTCGTTCAGCACCGCGCCATCTGTGACGTAGATGCGGTGCCGGCGCGGGTCGCGGCCGCTGCCTTCGGCGAAGCTCTCCACGTAATTGCGGATCTTGCGCTTCAGCGAGACGTCGCTGACGAGACCGTGGCCGGTCTCCGGGTCCATGCGCGGCATGTTACCGGCATCCGGGTCGCCGTTCGGGTTGCCGTTGGCGACGTCGAAGAAGAGCACGAACTCGTGCCGCCGGGTCAGCAGGGCTTCACTCATCGGAATCGTCTCCTTCGGTCGTCGCCGCCCCCTCGTCCCTCGCCGGATCGGCCTTGTCCGGCCGCGATGCGCGCTCGTGATAGTAGCCGACCGCGAACCTACCCTGGTCCTCCAGCCGCAGCGTCTTGGGCAGTTCCTCGGGCAGGTGGGACATGATCTCGGCCACCTTGGGCTCGATCCAGCCGCCCTGGCCGCGCTTGCGGGCATCGGAGATGTGATTGCGCAGGCCGCGCAGCAGCGGGCCGAACACCCGCGCCGGCGTCGAGGAGGCAGCACCGTAGTAGCGGTCGGCGATGGTGGCGTTGACCTTCCCCAGGGCGGCGCGCTGCGCGGATTCGAGAACGTAGAACAACCGGCCGAGCTGGTAGGCGGTGCTCGTGCTTTCGGGGTTGAGGGCCACGGGCAGCATCTCCTCCTTGGTTCGAGCCGCACGGTTGATGCAGGCCTTGATCACGGCGGCGTGCCAGCCGGTGCCGGGATCGTCGCCCGCGCGCAGGCGCATCAGCACCGCCGTGAGCAGCGTCTGCGGGTAGGGCGCACCGGTCAGCACGGCGCGCATGACCTCCCGGCGAGCGCGTTCGGGATGTTGTCGAATTTGCCGAGCAGCGCCGTCGTGTACGCGAGCAGGCGGTTCACGCCGGGTCCGGCGCCCCAGCCCCGCGGCCGCGGCTCGATCTCGAGGTCGGCGTAGTGGCGGCCGAGCCGCTCCGCGAAGGCCTCGAAGCTGTCGGAGAGCCAGTAGCGTACCGAGAGGCGCGCCGCGTTCGGCGCAAGGCCCAGGACGTGGAACTCGGTGCCGGGGACCAGCTTCGGGTTGAGCGCCCGCACCGGCTTGCCTTTGGTGACGACCTCGATCGCATCGCGCAGCTTCACCGCTTCCTCGTCGTCCCGGTCTGGGTTCGAGGTATCGGCTCCGGCGGTGTTTTCAGGCTCGATGAACAGGTTGAATGCGTCCTCGGCCGCCGCTGCCGCTTCCTCGTCCACCGAGGTCGACGTGTCGGCCCAGAACACGACGGTGGCATCGCCGATCGTGCGGCGCAGGCGGTTGCGATTGCTCTCTGACCTCTCCAGGAGCGCGTTCAGCGCGGCGCCATATCGAGCCGCTGCGATCTTTGATGTCGGTGCGTTGGTGGCATCGTTCGGCTTGCCGTAGGACGAATATGCATCGGCATTGAACGAGACGAGGTACGCCCCCGCCGTCTGGGCACCGTTCACCGCCTTGACGATGGGGTGCCCGATCTCGAGCTTCCCGCGCGTTCCCCTCACGAGGCAGAACCCTTCCGGCCCTTCCCCCTCGTCCAGGGTATCGAGCCACTTGGCCCGCAGGACCGGTACGTCGTGGAGATAAATCCGCTCGCCGTCGAGCCGGAACACGAACGAGGCATCCAGCATCTCGGGGTTGAACGGTGCAGCTCCGAACTGCTCCGGCGTCCAGCGACCGAGGAAAGCGAGCAGGGCCTGCGCGTGAGGCTCGTCGAGATTGCCCAGCATCCGCTGGTGCAGGTCGCGGAACTCGCCGTGCTCGCGGTCGAGCCGTTTGCTTTTCCCGCTGTCGACCCCGAAGGAATAGGCCGTCTTGTCCCAAAGGAAGTTGGCCTGGACGTTGGAGGTCCGTTTGGGGCGGGGCACGGCCATCCGTCGCGGCCGGAGCTTCTTGCCCGTCTTCTCCCGCAAGTCGTCGACGGCACGGATGGTGCCGTCGGCCCCAAGCACGAGGGCGAAGCTGATGTTCTCACGGGTGAAGCCGAGGTCCTCAGCCTCGCCCCGCGCCGCCATCCGGTCGTAGTAGCGGTCGAGCGACTGCAGCACGGTCATGCCGCCGTCCCTTCCGCCAGGCAGCGCTGGACGTCGAGCACGCCGCCTTCGAGCCGGGCGCGGAAGAAGCGCGACTTCGTGTCCTTCGGGTCGCTGAAATCGAGGTCGTGCAGCATCCAGCCGAGATCCTGATCGCGCTGGTGCGGCGGCAGCTCGGAGACCGGCAGCGGTGCCCCGTCCGGGATCAGCGCGAACTCGGCCCAGAACTCGCGCGTCCCGAGGCACGGGCGATGGAAGCACTGCCCGGCCTCGGCCCGGCGGTTGAACATGCTGGCGTGCTTGGCCGCGGTGTCCTCCGGACCGGCCTTCTCCGTCAGCTCGAAGTGCGCCTCGATGACGTAGTCGACGTCGACCAGCAGGGTCGACGCGCGCTGCTGCCTGTTGTCCTCCACCGCGAGGCCGAGGCCGGCGGTGGACCCGGCCTTCATGGCGCTCTTCGCCTTGTCGGCGCTCATCTTGGCGCCGACCTCGTTGCGCCGGAACGACTGAAAACGGATCGGCTTCAGCACGTGGATGCGGTCGACCACCCAGCGGATCGCCGGCTTCCAGTGCACCGCTTCGAGCACGCCGCGCGCGGCGGAAGGAGTGATCACGTCATAGGAGACGCGCTCGACCTTCATCTCTGGACGGGTGAAGCAGGCGTAGTCGCCCCAAACCCGCAGCCGGACCCCGTAGGCCATGTTTGTCTGGCTCCCCCTTTTCACAAAGCTAAGGAGTACGATTTGGGGAGGCAAGTCTTGGAAATGCAGGGGTGAGTCCGGTCGGCGGCCCAGAAGCCAGACCGCCGACCGGCAATAAAGCAACTTCGAGAGTAACCTCCCCTAGAGCTTTTCAATCCACGCCGACCGTGGGTCAGCGACTGGTGGAGGTTCCCATTCAAACTCTGCCTCCAGTACCAAACGACCAATCCGAAGCCGTAGACGGCACCGCGCACCCTTCTTCATGGGAGGCCTCCTTGGTCCGGGAGCGATTCTCGAACCAAGCGGAATATACCGGCACGCAAGCGGATCGTCGAACATTCCCCTAGAGCGAAGTCACAAACGCGCAAATTCTAGACGAACAGGTCGAATTCGCCCTCCAACCTCACGCCTGTGGCCTCATCGTAGAGCGCCAGCCCGCCCAGCTTCAGCATGGCATTGCCCATGCCGGGGTGCACCGGCGTGAGAACGCCGCCGGCGAGCCACTCGTCGCGCAGCTTGGACGGGAGCCCGACGACGTATTGCTGGAGCCGGCGGAGGTCGACGCGGCACGGCCTCTCGCTGGCGGCGATACGGGCGAGGAGGGTCTCCGTTTCCCGATCATCGTCGTCGGCGCGCCAGGGCACCACGATCGGCTCCATCACCTCCTCGATCATCCGGAACGCGGCGGCGATCGTTGCGAAGGGGAAGGACAGCTCGCCGGCCCGCTCGGCAAGCGCGGGCAGGATTCCCAGGACTCCGCCGCACGTCGCCGCGTCGAGCGCGTCGGTCCCCTTCTGCCAGTAGAGATTGCTGAAATAGTCCCGCACGGCGTCGAGCGACTGCGGATCGTCGTGGGTCCGCAGCACGGCGTCCCCGGCCTGCCTGAAGGCGACGAGGTCGCGGGGCGGATCGTGCTCGGCGGGCTCGAACACCACGACCTTCCCCATCGGCAGCCTGCCTTCGCGGTTCGCCCTGCCGCCGGCCTGGAGGATCGAATCCAGGCCCGCGACCGCCCGCCAGACCTCGGGAAAGTCGATGTCGACGCCCGCCTCGATGAGGGATGTCGCCACCAGCCGGACGGGCTGCCCCGCGGCCAGCCGCTCGCGCAACCCGGCGAGCACGGCCCTGCGGTGGCGCGGGCACATCAGGGTGGTCAGATGTACCGCGCCCGGCATTGGTCGGATCGCCTCGAACAGCGCGCGGGCGTGCTTGCGGCTGTTGACGATGCACAGCATCTGCGGCCGCTCGGCGAAGCGGGCCGCGATCACGTAGTCCGTGATCTTGCCCGGCATCCGGTCGATCGTGAACCGCTTCAGCGCCGCATAGAGCCGCGGCGGGTCGTGCGCCAATTCGCGGTCGTCGTCGATGTCCAGCCCGAGCACGCGCTTGCGGCTGTCGAAGATCGCCGCGTCCTGCTTGCGGATCGCGGGCTGGGTCGCGGTGCAGAGCACGACCGAGGCGCCGTAGTTGCGTGCGAGCTCGTCGATGGCGGCGAGGCAGGGCAGCAGCAGCTTCACCGGCAGCGTCTGCGCCTCGTCGAGCACGATCACGCTGCCGGCGAGGTTGTGCAGCTTCCGGCAGCCGGAGCGCTTGTTGGAGAAGAGGCTCTCGAAGAACTGAACCGCCGTGGTCACCACCACAGGCATGTCCCAATTCTCCGCGGCGCGGCGGAGCTTGGCGACGACCTCGGCGCCCTCGTCGTCGGCCCGCGAGCCCGGCGCCGCGCGCTCCCAGTCGAAGCTCGCGTGGTGCTCGAGGATGTCCGCATCGGTGCCCAGCGCTTCGCGGAATACCGCCGCTGTCTGCTCGATGATGGACGTGAACGGGATGACGTAGACAACGCGCCGCATGCCGTGCCGCACGGCATGCTCCAGCGCGAAGGAGAGCGATGCGAGGGTCTTGCCGCCGCCCGTCGGCACGGTCATCGTGAAGAGGCCTGGAGCAAGCCCGGCCCTGGCGACGGCGTGGTCGAGCACCTCGGCGCGGACGGCATTGATGGGAGTGGGGTCGGCTGCCGCGCGCTTCCCGGCCATGTAGGCACGCAGTCGATTCCGCAGGCTTGCAAGGCTTGCTTGGCCACCCTCCTCGGGCGGCTGCCCTTCGGCCTCTTCGAGAAAGCGCCGGGTTTCGAGGCTGTCGGCGTCCACGAGCGCCGAGAACAGCATCCGGATCAGGAATGCCTCGGAGAACCCTTTGCTCTGGCCACGGCGCAGCGCCCGCGAGGGGGCGAGTTCGCGTAGTGGCGGCAGCGGACCGCAGTGGGTTTCCCAGCCTCGATAGGCTGGGATGCGGTACTCCGGCGCGAGCCGGCGGTCGATCAGATCCGGCCCATCCGCGAGCCCGGCGTGGTGCCCGGCGATGACAAAGGCGAGCATGCGGCCGAGCTGCTTTCCGTACAGGTCTGCCGCTACCCGAGCGCCTGCGGTGGAGTGGTCGCCGCCGCTGCCCGCGCCGCCGCTCCGGATATAGGCCTGGAACTCGGCCGAGCACTTGCCGATGTCGTGGAGGAGCCCCGCTATCCGCGCGACTTCCGCCCAGCCGAAATGGCCGGCCAATTCTGCGGCGCGTCTACCCACAGCGGCGAGGTGCTTGGCGAGCGGCTCCCATTTATCGAGCGGCTGGCCGTTCAAGGAATGAGCAAACGTTGTCTTGAGTTCCACCCGAGCTGTTCCTTTCAGCGAGCACAAATGCGCGAGTAGAACGTCATCTGTCATCACGGGAAATATGGACTATAAGGATAGCCGGTTCCGGATTTTCCTAGGTGTGGGGTCATCAATAGGGTGAGATGCGCGCGTCCTCACGTCCGCTTGGGGTCGAAAAGCGGACCTGCCTCTTTGGCCGAAGACATCCTCACACCTGCAGCCGCCAGTCTAGCGGCGCGTCGGCCAAGGTGGAAAGGCCGACGCCGCGGCCGAGCGTGCCGGCGACGGCCGCCGCGGTGAGTTCTGGACGCAAGAACGCCAGGTTCATTGTCATCCGGGCGGATCGCTCGCTGATCCCCTCACGAGACGCGATCTCGTCGAGGCTGGTGACCGCACCCGAAACGAGCTCATCGACCCAGATTCGAGCCTGGACTATCGCCCGGATGAGTCGCTCGCGGGCGATGGCCTTTATCGGACGTGGATCCTGGTGCGCACCAGCCGGGGCGAGCAAGTCGCGCTTGCGCCTGCCAGCGGGCAGCGACCATGCGATCCGAATGGCATCGAGGTCACCTGTGCGGAGGATCTCAACCGTTCCCTTGCGGACGATCACGCGATCGAGTTCGGCCAGCGCCGGGGCGGGGGAGGGCCCACCGTCCTCCTGTCGGCGGATCGGATTCACCTGACCCATGGCGTCCTCAACGAGGGCTTCGATATCCGGCGCGGGGACGCGAGGAACGGAGCCGGCTTCCTCACGCCGGCCTTACGTGAGGGCGCATGAGACGTAGTAGCGGTATCGGACGCCGTTCTTCCGAGCGTGCGACGGGGACATCAGGTTCCCACGGTCGTCGAAGATGCGTCCAGCCAGAATGGAAGCCGATTTCGTTCGGCGAACCCCTCTCGCCGGGTTGTTCTGCGACATGAGCCGCTGAACGGCGTCGAAGGTGTCGGGCGGGACGATGCCCTGGTGGTCACCCGGATAGCTCTTTCCCTTGAAGTGGACCTCGCCGAGATAGATCCTGTTGCGCAGCAACCATGAGAGCGGCCCGGTGGTGAACGGGATGCCGCCGATCACCTCGCCGGTGCGCCTGACGCGGCGCCGGGTGAGCACGCCTCTTTCGCGAAGATCACCTTGGAGAGCGGGGAGCGACCCTAGCTCAAGGTATCGCTCGAAGATGAGCCGCACGGTCTCGGCCTCACTTGGGTCGACCACGAGCTTCCGCGCATCGGCCCGATACCCGAGCGGGACCTGGCCACCCATCCAGAGCCACTTGCGCTTCGACGCGGCGATCTTGTCGCGGATGCGTTCGCCGGTGACCTCGCGTTCGAACTGGGCGAAGGAGAGCAGCACGTTCAGCGTGAGCCGCCCCATGCTGGTCGTGGTGTTGAAGGCCTGGGTGACGGAGACGAAGGAGACGGTGTGAGCATCGAACAGCTCGACCAGCTTGGCGAAGTCGGCCAGCGAGCGGGTGAGCCGGTCGACCTTGTAGACGACCACCACGTCGACGAGGCGGGCACGGATGTCGGCGAGGAGCTGCTGGAGCGCGGGGCGCTCCATGCTGCCGCCGGAGAAGCCTCCATCATCGTAGTGGATCGGGATCAGCCGCCAGCCTTCATGGGCTTGGCTCTTGACGAAAGCCTCCGCTGCTTCCCGCTGGTTGTCGAGGGAGTTGAACTCCTGGTCGAGGCCGCTGTCCGTGGAGACCCGGGTGTAGATGGCGCAGCGGAGCGCCTTCGGGGGCTCGCGGCTCATGACCGGGCCTCCGCGGTAGGCATGACCGCGCCGCCGCCCTTCGTCGCCGGCATCCAATCGCGCAGGCCGAAGAAGCGCGGCCCATTCCAGTTCGTGCCGGTGATGGCACGGGCGACCTCGGAGAGGCTCCGGTAGGTGGTCCCATTCCAGGCGAAGCCCTCGGCCATCACCCTGACCCGGTGCATCTCGCCGCCATGCTCGCGGACGAGGACCGTGCCGGGCTTCAGCTTGCCGGTCCGGGGATCGGGGACGGCAGGAACTGCGGCCTTGTTACCCTTCCTGATCTCGGCCGCGACCCGGTCGAGGAATTTCACCGTATCCCGATCGAGATCGCCGAAGGCGTTCGCCTGGATCCTGTACGCGATGATGCGGAGGAGCAGTGCCCGCGTGAGGTGGGCGGGCGCCGTCTTGCGGAACAGCTTGCGCCAGCGGACCCGAAGCTCATGGATGTCGGCCTCGGCGACCTGCTCCAACTCGGCGCCGATCCGCTCTTCGAGGGCGGCGCGCTCGGGCGAGCCGACTGGCGGAGAATTGATGTTGCCCGCCATAGTTCAGGCCTCTCCCGCATCAGTGGTCGGGGCCGCACCGTCGGGCTCAGGACCCTGGTTCGGCATCGTGGGGGAGACGATCCGGTAAACTGTCTTGCCGTCCGCCTCGCGCCGGCTCCTCTCAAGGACGTGCCCCTTCTTGCGAAGACCGGTCAGGGCAGCCCGCGTCGTGTGCGGCAGCCAACCAGTCGCGGCAACCATGGCGTCGAGGGTCGCGCCCTCGTTCTGCCGAAGCATGTGGAGGATCAGGTCCCGCTTCGAGGCCTTCGGCGCGATCGGCACCCAGCCGAGATTGTTGCCCGTCGGCGAGATCGCGGGCGGCTCCTCGACCGCATCCGGATCTCCTCCGGTCGGGTCCTGATCGTAGTCCCAGGAAGCGTCCTCCCCCGAGGAGGTCTCCGGTGCGATCCCGATCGCGGTCAACCCGGCACCGGTGATCGTGAGCGCGAGCGGCCGGTCTTCGTCATCGCGCCGCCAGATCGGCATCTCGCCCGACGCCGGCACTTCGACGAGGAGACCTCGATCCAAGAGCTTCGTCACGACTTTCCGGGCGGCACCGCCCTTGAGCGTTGCCGGTAGCTCGGCGGCTCGGTCCTCGCGCTGCGAGGCGCGGGAGAGGATCATCAGCTGGGTGTCGGTGAGGTCGGTCATCTGTCCCTCCATCGGGTTCGCGACGGCTCGGGCCGTCACTGACCGAAGCCCCGGAGCGGCTCGAGGCCGGTGGGGCGGAGGGAGCAGGGCGACCGGAGGCCGCCTCGTCACGAACAGCAATGCTGCGGGGCTGGGGAAGTCCAGCGGGTGTTAAGGCCGGTCTTCTGTTCTTGATGCCACATCACCGGGGGAGGTGGGGCTGCATGGATCATTCGAACTCAGTTCTTGGCCCGGGAACCCCGGCTCATGGGAACGCAAGACACGTCCCTGTCGCCACCACGGAGGAGAGCTACGCCCTGCACTCCAGCGGGCGCGAGAAGGTGCTGGAGCACGTCTTCATCGCCGAACTGCTCCGGACGCTCTGGATGTGGGGCATCTATGACGCCGAGGTGCTGCGATCCGAGGTCGATGCAAGCGGCTACGACCTCGCCATTGAGTGCCGGGGCGTAATGCGGCACATCCAGCTGAAGTCGAGCGCGAGCACGGCGAAGACGGCGCGGGTGAACATCCACACCGCGCTCGCCGCCAAGCCCAGCGGGTGCGTGATATGGATGAAGTTCGATCCCGTCACGCTCACGCTCGGGCCTTTCTTCTGGCTCGGCGGCGCCCCCAGCGAGCCGCTGCCGCCTCTCGGAGACAAGGTCGCGCGGCATGCCAAAGGCGACGGCGCCGGCCACAAGACGCTCCGGCCTCGGATCCGCGTCGTCGCCCGACAGAGTTTTGTGAGTCTCGAAACCATCGGCGCGGTCGCCCAAGCGCTGTTTGGGCTGCCGCGAGAGCCTGCTAAGTCATGATCTCGGCAACCACCCAACCACCGGCCAGTGACCGCCCGAGGGGTGGCCCCGTCGAGCCGAAACCGGGGACTGCTGGTGTGAGAAGCAACCAGTGATTAGTCGCTGTGGTCCTGGCTATGATCACGGAGATGCTTTGCGCGAGCGTTTCCAGGCCGCGAGCCGACCTGACAAGCGCCGCGCTGACCCGCTGAGCTGCCTGCCGGTCCAGCGACGGCGATTGCCCTTCGACCGAGACCTCGTGCGCGTCCTCGATCATCGCCGTGATCGCGACGAAGAGGCCGCGCACCAGTTCCCGGGTATCCTCGTCCATGGCGCCCTCCTGCGCGGCGCAGGAAGGCTTGCCGCCACAGGGAGTCGAGGCGGATCAGGTCGGTTTGAGGGGCGGCTCCGGCTCGGCGACCGGGTCCGGGTTCTTCATGCCGTATTTTGCCACCCATTCCTCGCGGGTCATTTCCTCCGGGAGGATCAGAAAGCCGACCTTTCGCTTCTTGTTGACGCCGTACTTCGCCGACAGCTGCTCCAGGAAGCGGAACGCCGTCAGGTTCTTTTGAATCGCGGCGCGCTCCAGCGCGAGCAGCACCAGCTCAATGTTGCGCATCTTGCGTCGACGGCCGTCGATCGTAACGCTCTGCATTTCATTTGCGATCGTGCGTGCGATCTTGGCCTTGTTCGACGTCCCTCTCGGCCTACCCCGCGGGTTCCCAGACCGACCCTTCTGGAAGCGAGTATTGAGCGGTGGCCGGCCGCGGCCGACCTCATAGTCATCGGGCCCATCCTCTTCAGCGGTATGCGGTGGAGGAACGTCCCTGTCAGGCATCGTCATCCTCCACCTTCCTGCGATTGTGGCCGATAAATCCGCCCTCCCACAGGTCCCACCAACCGGCCTCGTAATCGACTTCCTTTGGAATAATGAGCACGCCACCCTTCGCCTGTGCTGGTTGCGCCAGGATCCCGTGCTCGTCGCAGAGCTTGACGAACTCGATCATCGAGGGGACGTGGCCCCCGAGAGCGCGCTTGAGCATGCTGCGTAGGATGGCTTCGTAGCTATTGACGTTGGTTTTCCTGCCGTTGATCGTGACCTTGACGCTCTGGTTGATCACCGCCGCGACATCGGTCTGATAACTCTTGAGCCCGGAAGCAGCCTGAGCCTGCTTCCGGCTGCGGCGTGGAGTCCGGGAGGGGGACCACTTCGAACCCGTGGTCATTCCTCGACCTCCGGTTCGGCGTGGTAGGACTCGACGCTTGCGAGCCGCTCGGCCGCGACCGACCGGTTCAACGGGATCACCCGACCGCGACGCTGACGGCGAGCGCTTCGCCATTACGATGGTGCTCCCGTCGTACGCCAGCTCCCGACACCCTCCAGGAGTGCCGCCGCGGGCACTCCGAGCGCAATCGCGATCTTCTCGAGCACCACCACGGTCGGGTTCCTGACCCCCCCGCTCGACCCCCGAGACGTAGGTCCGGTGCAGCCCGCACTCGAGCGCAAGGCCCTCCTGCGACAGGCCCCGCTCCTGCCGGAAGCGCTTCACGTTGAGCCCCACCGGCGCCGCACATCCATGGCCAGAATGGGGCGGCGTTGTCGCTCATCGATCTACAGACTATGAGTCTCATTTGCGCTGGACTTCGGCGCGGCACGAAGCGAATGGACCGGTCCCCGCCAATCGGAAGACACGCCAATGGAGCCGATCCGCCTCAGCACCCCCGACAATGTCCGCTACATCAAGCTCGGTCCCGGCAACGCCTGGGCCGACACGTGCCTCACCAAAGGCGAACTCCACTTCGGCTACCGCACCGTGCCGCACGAGCTCTGCGCGGCCGCCGCCGCCTCGGGCGACTGGAGCGCCGTCGAGGCGCATCTCGCGGCCGAGGGGCGGAAGGTGAAGGACGCCCGCCGCGAGATCGAGGATTTCTACACCCTCGGCCCGGACACGCTCTGGATCACCTTTGCCGATGGCAATCTCTGGTGGGCCTTCGCCGAATCCGAGGTGACCTGGATCGGCACCGAGATCGACGGCTCAGGCGCCCGCGTGCGTCGTACGGCTGAGGGCTGGCGCAAGGTCGACATCGCGGGCGAGCCGCTCAAGATCGACGCGCTCAGCTCCAAGCTGACCCAAATCGCCGCCTATCGGCAGACGATCTGCCGGGTGAAGCCGGCCGAATACCTCCTCCGCCGCATCAACGCCGAGGAGGAGCCGATCCTGGTGGAGGCTCGGAAAGCGAAAGCGGGGCTCATCGAGGTCGCGAACCGCATGATCGCCAACCTGCACTGGGCCGACTTCGAGACTCTCGTCGACCTGATCTTCGCCCGCTCCGGATGGCAGCGCTCTTCCCGGGTTGGGGAGACCCAGGCCGACGTCGACCTCATCCTCGAGCAGCCCACCACCGGCGAGACGGCCTTCGTCCAGGTGAAGTCCAAGGCAGGGCAGTCGGTGCTCGACGATTATGTCGACCGCTTCCGCCGGGCCGGCACGTTCGATCGCTTCTTCTTCATCTGCCACAGCCCCACGACGGCGCTCGCGGCGAATGACCGCGACCTCCATGTCTGGACCGGCGACCGCCTGGCCGACGTTGCCGTCAAGAACGGCCTGTTCGACTGGATCGCGGAAAGGTCGGCGTAGCGGGGCCCCTCCTATTCCCATCATCTGTCAGCGCGGAGCAGCAGGAGTGTAGACGACGGGAACGGAGTTCAGGAACCGGGAGGCCAGCGGTCCCAAGACCTGGAGGCCGTGTGGCAGCCGACGCGTCCCGATAAAGACGTTTGTGGAATGCCCTGATCGTCCTGCCGAGTCCGGCCCCCCCTTGCTCAATAGCTCTCCTGCCCAAAAGATCGCCGATGGTGCCGCAGGCTCTGCTTCGGCTCGCGCGTTCGTCTCCAACCTCCACGTTGCGAGGTCAAATGCTACGCCACATTGAGCATCATGCTGTCAGCCGGATCGGCTGGCTGCGCGCGGCGGTGCTTGGCGCGAATGATGGGATAGTCTCGACAGCGAGCCTCATCATGGGTGTGGCCGCTGCCACGCCGGAGAAAGCCGGCGTCCTACTTGCAGGGATTGCCAGCTTGGTGGCCGGCGCAATGTCCATGGCCGCTGGCGAATACGTTTCCGTCAGCTCGCAATCCGATACAGAAAGTGCAGACTTGGCCCGGGAGGCCGCCGAGATCGGAGCAGATCCGGAGGCCGAGCTGCACGAACTGACCCAGATCTATGTCCAGAGATGACTGTCGCCATCTCTCGCCCGCCAAGTCGCAGAAGAGTTGACGGCGAAGGACGCCCTTGCCGCCCATGCTCGGGACGAACTGCACCTCTTCGAGGTCACGGCCGCACTGCCAGTCCAGGCGGCGCTGACGTCCGCGGCCACATTCTCCTTCGGAGCGGCGCTGCCTCTACTGACTGCGCTCCTGGTTCCGCCGGGCGTGGTACTCTGGGCAGTTCCCCTGGCGTCACTGGCCTTCCTCGCTGCCTTAGGCGCGATCGGCGCCCGGACAGGCGGTTCAAAGATTCTGACCGGCGTCGTTCACGTCACGTTCTGGAGCGCACTTGCGATGGGTATCACGACAGGAGTGGGGTCCGTGTTTGGCGTCGCCGCCTGAACAACTCTTCCCTTGGTCCATCACCGGGGCCGCATGGTTTAACGATCAACAGAAATGAAACTCTCTCTCCGAGGTAACTCCCGGGCCGGCCGGCCGATGCGGGCATGCGCCAAAAACTCGAGCGCGACCCCGGCGAGTAGAGCGGCAACCATGCTGATGCTGACCACTTCGAGGCTCGCCGGTTCAAAGGCGAAGAACGCGCGCAACGGGCTGTTTGCGAATACTGTTCCGCCAGTGAGGGCGAGCGCGGTGAGCAGGATGCCCTTTGGCAGCGTCACGGGCCGGGCGACAATCGCGAGCACCCACAGGCCGACCACGAGCAGAGTCAGCGTTGCAATCGTCCGGGCGTCGCCGAGGTTCGCGTCCATCCATTCCAGGCTGAGAAGATAGGCTGCGAACGTGGCGCCGAAGGCGAGCACGCCGGCGGGGACTGCGAAACGCAGGACCCGCGCGAGAAAGCGCGGTTCGGCCCGGGCGTGGCTCGGGGCGAGAGCCAGGAAGAAGGCGGGCAGGCCGACCGTGAGCACGCCGATGAGGGTCAGGTGCCGCGGCAGGAAGGGATAGACGACACCGGAAAGGCTGGCCGCCAGCGCCAGCAGAAGGGCGTAGACGGTCTCGGTCACGAATAGGGCGGCGAGCCGTTCGACATTCGCGATGACGCGCCGCCCCTCGGCGAGCAGGAATGGCACCGAATCGTAGTCCGACCGCACCAGCACCACCTGCGCCGTGCCGCGCGCAACCGGGCTGCCCGAACCCATCGCGATGCCGATGTCCGCTGCCTTGAGGGCCGGCACGTCGTTAACGCCGTCGCCGACCATCGCGACGACGTGACCGTTCGCCCGGAGCGCGGCGATGATCGCGACCTTATCCTCGGGCCGAGCCCGTCCGAACACGGCCGTATCTTCGACAGTGCGGCGGAGCGCCTCCCCTTCGCGCGGCAGCTCGCGCGCGTCGGCCGCGACCTCCGCCCCCGGAAGCCCGGCAGCGAGGGCGACGGCCTGCACCGTTCCGGGGAAGTCGCCCGAGATGACCTTGAGCGCCACCACCTCGGCGGCGAAGAACTGCAGCGTCTCCGCCGCCTCGGGGCGCAGTTCCTCAGCGAGGACAATCAGGGCCGCGGGCCGCGCGGTGGTCGGCAGGGAGTCGGACCGATCAATTGGGCCGGTCGCCTGGACGAGCGCGAGCACGCGTCGCCCTGCTCGCGTGTGCTCCGCGACCTTGGCGAGGGGGCCGGAGCTATCGGGTAGGGCGGCGAGAAGGACATCGGGCGCCCCGAGGATCCAGGAGCCATTCCCGACGAAGCTGGCGCCGCTCCAGCGTCGGTCCGCAGAGAACGGGACGATCGCGGTCGCGGTCCAGCCCGGCGACTCCGGATAGCGCTGGGCGATGGCGCTCAAGCTGGCGTTCGGCCGGGTTTCGAGGCCGGCGAGCGCCGCGATCGCGGGCTCTGTCCCTTCGATCCCGAAGGTCTCGACAGTGTAGACCGAGAGGTCCGGCCGGGTGATCGTGCCGGTCTTGTCCAGGCAGATCACGTCGGCGCGGGCGAGTGCCTCCACCGAGGCCAGGTCCTGTAGCAGCACGCCTCGGCCAGCAAGCCGCAGCGCCGCGGTCGCATAGGCGAGGTTCGTGAGCAGCATCAACCCCATCGGGATGATCGCCACCAGACCCGCGACCGTCGCCACGAGGGCCTCGTCGAGCGAGCCGTGCTCGCCGCGCTGGGTGAAAAAGAGGAGGGGGGCCAGGGGCAACAGGGACCAGCTGACGACGCGCAACACGGCGCGGATGCCGGCTTGGATCTCGGACCTGGCCTGCTTGTAGCGCCGCACCTCCGCGCCGAGCTTCGCGGCATAGGCGGCAGCACCGACGGCGGTCGCACGGTAGCGGCCGTGGCCGGCTGCGACATAGCTTCCCGAGAGCACGGCGTCTCCGGGGCCTTTCACGACCGGCACCGACTCGCCGGTAACGAGGGACTCGTTGATTTCCAGCCCTTCTGCGACGAGGAGCGTGCCGTCGACGATGATCTGATCGCCGGCCCCGATCTCGAGCACATCGTCGACGACCACATCCTCGATCGGCACTTCGGTCAGCACGCCCCCGCGGAGCAAGCGCGCCTTGGCGGCGCTCAGCACATGGAGTCCGTCGAGCGCCCGCTTGGCACGGATTTCCTGGATGATGCCGATAAGGCCGTTGGCGACCGGAACGCCGCCGAACAGGGCGTCGCGCGCCGATCCCGCGATCAGGACCACCGTGAAGAATACGGCGTAGATGAAATTGAACAGGGTCAGGACGTTGGTGCGGAGGATGTCGGCGATGCGGCGGCTCGTGCGCTCGGTCGAGGCGTTGTTCTGCCCCGCCGCCCGGCGGTGCTGGATCTCTTCCGGGCTGAGCCCTGTCCGGCCGAAGACCGCCTGCTCGGCGAGACTCATGCCGGGGACAGTCGGCTGTCGGGGAAGAGGCTCGCGGCGGGTCGAGGTCTCGTTCATCGCTGGGCCGCCGGGAAGGAGGACTTCCAAACATGAAATGGACGCGCTGACTTCGTCGGCGGATCCTGATCGCGTGCCAGCGTCGCAATCATCCCGCTGCCGGGCGCACGGGCTCTAGGGGCCGCGGGCCGGGTTCAGCTTCAGGCTCGGTCCCGCCGATGTCCAGTCGGAACGGAGGGTACTCGTCCCGCATCAGAGCCGCATAGGCGGCGACGCGATAGACCCAATGGTTGAGGCCGATGATGACGTCGAAGAGCTGCTGCGGGTAGCGGCCCGTGACGAGAAGCACCACGCCGGCGAGAAACGCGAGCAAGCCGATCAGTCCGCCTCCCGCTTCGAGCACGCCGTCGCCGCGCAGGTTAGTCGCCCACCAGACGAGCCCGTTCGTGAACAGGCCGACGATGATGTAGTGCGGGATCGCGAGCAGCCACCATTTCACGAGCACGAGCCCGCGGGAAAGGTGCTCAGGGTAAGCAACGTCGAGCCGGGCAGGATAGCTCGCGTCGTCATCGATCGTAAACGGTGGGTAGCGGTCGGTGCCGATTGCTGAGAAGGCGTAGAACCCGACCCGCCAAGTCCACCGAAGAACGCCGACATTGAACTCGAAAACAGGCCTGGGATAGCGTCCGGTTACCAGGATGCTGAAAAAGGCAACTGCGCTGAGGAATAGGAAGCTAATCCAGAGGAACACCAAGATTACATAGTGCGGAATGGCGAGGAGCCACTTCACAAGCCAGAGCCAGCGGTTGAGCCCGGGCTCGAGCCGGCCCTCGACGATAACGGGGTAGGCGGAGTGGGCGGGCATGCCGACTGGCGTGCCCGCGGCTACGAGTCCGGTCGTGCCGGCTCCGTTCCGCAGGGCGCCGGCGATCAGCGCCGTGCCGAGCGCGCCCGCGAGAAGGCCCGCAATCATCAGCCCGATCCCGATCCCCACGAGGAACGGAATGGCGACTGCGACACGCACGGTCACGTCGAGGCCGGGGGAGGCGTCGGCGTTGACGAGGGCGATCGACCACGAACCCCGCGCCACGTCCCAGTTCAGGGTCTGGACGCTCGTGCTTGTGCTGGAGGCCGCCCAGAACGTCTCGTCCCCGGGGCGCGTCGGGGCGCGCTCGCCCGCGACGGGATCGAGGACGACCGCGTCCGTCCGGTCGCCGAGCCGCGCCACCTCGTCGTGGGGCACGCCGGCGAGATAGACCGAAAGGCTCTCGGACGGCCCGATGCCGACAAAGACCGGCGTGGTGCCGTGCGACGTGACCTCGAGCCGGATGCGAGCGAAGCGGTCCGGCACCCAGTCGCTCGGGTCCGGTGCGATGTCGATGCCCTCGGTCGCGAGCGCGTAACCCGTGGTGGCGAGGTCATAGGCGGGGCTGCGGAGGTAACCATCGGCGTCCCGCCCCGCCACGGCGAAACCGAACGCCGCCGCCAGGCCTCCCAGGACCAGAGCGGTGCCGATGAGAGCGAGAAAGCCCCCGAATACGAAGCCGATGATGCGGGACGGGCTCATGCGAGCCTCCGGAGTTGGCAGGGGAGAGACCGGGCGCTGCGTGTGCCGTCAGCGGAGCGGGACGAAGACGTGGGTCAGCAGCTCGGCCGGCGGCGTCGTCGCGAGGTCGCTGAGGTATTCCTCCCACATCGGCGTCGCGAGCGGCTGTCCGGCATCGGCGAAGCCGCGCTCGACCAAGTAGCGGCCGATCCTGTCGTAGGTCTCGCCAAGCCGCCTGCAGGGCCCACGATGGATGAAGCGCAAAGCGCGGCGCGCCGGCAGCCTGGCGAGGTAGACGAGCCGCGTGCTCGCGGGCGAGGCGCCGTCGTCGACGATGGGCTGCAGCGCGTCGGCCTTCACGCCCGACGGACCGTATTCCTCATAGACGATCGACGGTGCACCGGCCCGGATCAGGTGGTGCGCATTCATGAACCAGTCGATCACGTTGAACGCCTTGCCGGCTTCCTCGCCGATGCGGTCGGGCTTGCAGGCGAAGGGGGCTCGGACGACACGGGCGGCGGGCAGGGCCACTTCGGTCGCTTGGAGGTCCAGGATCTCGGTCATCGCACGCCTCGTTTGGACGAGTGGGCAAAGGGCCTGCTGTCGGCAGGTCCGGCCCCATAGATCCCCATCGCGGGGCGACAGGCGTTGCGCCGGATCAAAGGACCATCGGCGCATTGGTTGTTAGGTGCGGGAGCGGCGCGGCCTCGGCACGGGTCGGCGCAGAGAAGGTCTTCCGCATGACGACCAGCACCCTCGACCCGATCGCGCCGGCCGCCGGCCACGAGGCAAGGCCGGCAGTTCCCGCCCGGACGCAGCCGGCGAGCTATTTGCGCGACCGGATTTATGGCGGCATCGATGGCGCGGTCACGACCTTCGCTGTGATCTGCGGGGTGGAGGGCGCGGATCGGCCGCTGCGGATCGTGCTCATCCTGGGGCTCGCCAACCTCGTCGCGGATGGGTTCTCGATGGCCGCGGGAAATTTCAGCAGTACCCGCGCGGAGCGGGACGAGTACGCACTCGGTCGGGCGAGACTGGCCGGGCGCATCGACGCCGGGCCCGGTGCGGAACGGGCCCGGCTGCGCGCCGCCTTCGCCGCGCGGGGCTTCTCGGACGCCGAGCTCGACAGCCTGGTCGCAGTCCTCACCGCACGGCGCGAGGGGTGGATCGAGACGGCGATGGCCGACGAGCTCGGCCTGCCAGCGCCCGCCCGATCTCCGCTCCGGGCCGCGCTGGCGACGTTCACGGCCTTCGCCGTATGCGGGTTGGTCCCGCTCGGCGCCACGGTTCTGGGCGCCTCCTTCGGCGTCGTCGTGGTCGCAACGCTCGCCGTGTTCTTCGTCATCGGATCGGCGCGGAGCCGCTGGGCGGCCAGCCCGTGGTGGCGCTCGGGCCTCGAGACGCTTCTGGTCGGAGGCCTGGCGGCCGCGTTCGCCTATGGCGTCGGCGTGCTGCTGTCGGATATGGGCGGCTGAGATTTGCCCCGGAGACGGTCTCCGTCGCCGCCGGTGCGGGCCGCATTGGTCCGCCCGGAAGCGCGGACTCGCTATGCGCTTGCCCGGCCGGTGCCGCGGAACAGCATGTTGTGGATCTCGGAGGCGGGCCGGTCCGCATAGTCGCTCGGGATTTCGACGACGGGTCCGCCCCGCAACAGCGCGGGCACCGCCTTCCTCAGTTTCCCGAGCATGCGGGGCGGCGCGGCGACCATGAGTCGCCGTCCGCTCGCCGCCCAGCCGCGCCGCCCGAGTTCGCGGGCGATCTCCCGGGCGAAGGCGGTCTCCGCCCGGTCCCTGGGGTCGACGCGTTCGACCGCGCTGCGGGCCGCTCCGAACCGCTGATAGACCCGTCCCGCCCGGTCCGAGGGAGCCGGCCAGTCCTCGTTCTCCTCCAGCACGGCTCGGAGCAGAAGCCCGGGCGTATCGGCGCTCGTTGAAGACTCCAGGAAAAGGGCTCTGTGGCCGTCGCGCTCGACCGCACTGCAACGCTCGCCGGGCCTTCACCGGTCTCGGCACAAAGCTCGCGATAGCCGAGTCGGATCGCGGCGGCGACATCGTCGGGCCAATCCCCGGCAACAAATGCTCGGCGGATTGCCTCGCCGGCCTCGGCGAGGGTCATGCGCCCGCGCGCCTTGTCCTCCAGACGCGCCGCAATGACGTCGTGCAGCCCGTTGGCGTCCACGAAGCGCCAATAGGCCGCGGCGGTCGTCGCAAATCCCGTGGGCACGCGGACGCCAGCGGGTGTGAGCGCCGCGATCAGCTCGCCGAGCGAGGCGTTCTTGCCGCCCACCACGGCGACGTCGTCGCGCCGCAGCCTGCCGAAGGGAACGGCGAGGGTCTTCTCGGGAATGGTCATCGCGGGCACTCCCTTCGAGGCGGCTCAGGCGGCCAACAGACGGTGCACGCGGGGCGACTCGAGCAGCTCGCGCGTCACCCCGCCGAAGGCCCATTCCCGCATCCGGCTGTGCCCGTAGGCGCCCGCGACAACGAGGTTGGCGCCGATCTCGGCGGCAGCGGCCTCGATCGTGGCTGCTGTGCTCTTCTGCTCGCGGGCCCGTGTCGCGCTGCGGGCGGGAATGCCATGGCGGGACAGAAACGCTGCGACATCCGCGGGTGCGTCGCTCGCCGCATCTCTCTCCAGCACCTCGAGCACCAGCACGTCGCTGGCCAGGCGCAGCAAGGGAACAGCGTCCCGCACGGCCCGGCGCGCCTCGGCAGTGTCCTTCCAGGCGACGAGCACCGTCTCGGTCCTGAGCGCGCCAGACTCGGGGCCGGCGACGAGGACGGGCCGCCCGGCGCGGCCGATCAGGTCGCCGCGGTCGCCGACGTGCGGGGACACGCCGGGCAGTGGGCATTCGGTGATAATAAGATCGGCGGCACGAGCCATTACGGCGCGGTCGGCGTCAAAGCCGCCGACCGCCGACCGCCACTCGACGCGCCGGTTGCCGGCAAGGTGCCGGAACTCGGCCTCGAGCTCGCCCACCCGCGCCTCGGCGTCGCGCCGCAACTGGTCGACGATCGCGGGATCGTAGAATGCGGCGTCCGCCACCAACGGCGCCAGGATCGGCACGTTCGCGTAGCCGATCAGGAGGGCGTCGAACCGGTCGGCGAGGTCGGCGGCCAGCGCGATACGGACCGCGGCGGAGTGGTCGTGGTCGAGTTCGACGAGGATCGAGCGGTAGGCCATTTCGGGCGTCCTGGTTTGGATCCACCGCAAAGGACCACGGCACCCGCCAGCCCGCCTTGATCGGGCGCAAAAGGCCGCGGGACACGGCCCGGCTCAGCTCGTGCCCGGGGTTCAGCGCCTGCCCCAGACCAGCTGAAGCGTGACGACGGCCTGCCATTGGGCAAAAGCGAGGACGCTGAGATTTTCCCACAAGCCCGGGGCAGGCCAGCCTGCGTACACCGCAAGTCCAGTCGAAATCTCGAATGCGACCATCGCTGTGAGGCTCGCCCAGGTATAGAAGGCGAGCGCCCGGTGTCGCATGTCGCCCGATAGCGCGAGGGCGGAGGCGGCCATGGCGACAAGGGCGGAGACGGCCAGCCCGGCGGCAACGAGCCGATGCGCCCAGCGTCTCGCATCGGTGTAGGCGACGGGATCGTAGGGGACGAGCAGGAGCGCGATGCCGAACACGCCCGTCGCGGCCAAGAAAATGGCAGCGTGCCGCGCCCACGGGCGAACTGGCGGGAGCAGCCGGTGAACATCCCAAGCATAGACGACGAGGCAGAGATAGCCGCAGGCGAGCGCTGCCCCAAGACTCGTCCGCAACGGTGAGCCGAGACCGAGCAGTTCGCTCTCGGTGTTGTCGACCGGGCTGAAACCTGGCGTGAAAAGGAAGCCGAGGAATAGCGTTCCAACGACGATTACCGGGGCGGCAACTCCGGCATAAGCCAAGCGAAGCGGGGCGCCCGGGCGGGCTTCGAGCGCTTCGGGACGGGGCGAGGAGGGCACCGGCCGATCCTTGTTGGCAGGGAGCGGATTGTCCGCCTCCGCCTTGTCTCGCGCGGCGGCGGCTCACGCCTTGATCGGGCTCAACTGCTGCGCGATCGAACCCACACGGGCAAGTTCGCGGCCATTTCTTGGCCTGACCCCTCTCGCTGTTGATCTTCATCAAGGCTGCCGCGTGCCACGGGCGCAGGATACCGCTACTGGACAGTGAGGGGCGGGATGATGCTTCAGATCGGCGCGAAAGGGGTCGAACCCATAGCCTTGGTGCCGGAGTTCCAGCTCTGGGAACTGCGCCATCGGACGCGGAACAATCTGCAGACCGTCGCTGCGCTGCTGCGGATCGAGGCGCGTCAGACAAGACGGGAGGAATCTGCAAAAGCCCTCATGGAGGCAGCCGATCGCATCGCAGCCTTCCAACGGATCAACGACCTGCTCGAGACTGTAGACGGGGCGGTGACGACGCCCCGCGCCATTCTAAAAGGCCTGATGCGCTGGATTGACCAAGGCATGGTGGGCACGCGCCCGATCATGCTCGAAACCGAGGCATCAGACGCGATCATTCCCGCGCAGTTGGGAGCGGGAATCGGCGTCATCGCGAACGAACTGATCACCAATTCGCTGAAGCACGCCTTTCCCGACGACCGACCCGGGATCGTGAGAACCGAATGCCGGTCTAGCCCCGCCGGGCTCGATCTCATGATCCGGGACGACGGCATCGGCGTTCCCAAGCACGTGGCATTGGGCGCCGGACTTGGCCTCGTCCGGCAGCTTGTGGAGCAACTCGGGGGCATGTTCAGCCACGAGGACACGCGTCCGGGCACGACCTGGCACGTCCGACTTCCGCTCAACGGCCGAACTTGAACTCAGACTGCCCCACCGAAATCGGGATCGCCGAGTGACAGTAACTCGCCCTCGACACATCGGCATGCGATCTCGCGTCTACGTTTTCTTGCGGATTCCGGCTATGTTCCAATGCTCTGGGGATGTCGGAGCGGTAGGTATGCGCGTCGCCGTATTCAGCACTAAACCATACGACCGGCGCGCCTTGAGTGAAGCATTCCGCGGGAGCCGACACGAACTCGTATTTCTGGAGCCGCGGCTGACGGCCTCGACCGTACCCCTCGCCGCGAGCTGCGACGCGGCTTGCCTGTTCGTCAATGACGATGGGGGCGTGGATACGTTACGCCTTCTCGCCGCGGCCGGAATACGGCTCGTGACCCTGCGCTCGACGGGGTACAACAACGTCGATCTGGCCGCAGCGCGCGATCTCGCGATCACGGTTGCCCGCGTGCCGTCCTATTCGCCATACGCGGTCGCCGAGCATGCTGCTGCGCTCGTGCTCTCGCTCAACCGCAAGATTCATCGAGCCTACGCACGGGTGCGAGAAGGTAACTTCGCCCTCGAGGGTCTGCTCGGGTTTGACTTGCATGGCCGATCGGTCGGCGTCATCGGCACCGGGCGCACGGGAATAGCTTTCGCTCGGATTATGGTCGGGTTTGGATGCGAGGTCATCGCCTACGATCCTCGTCCTGATCCCGCGGCCGAGGCCGCGGGGGTACAGTACGTGGAATGGGCGACTCTGTTAGAGCGATCTGATATCGTTTCACTGCACTGCCCGCTCACTCCGGCCACCACCCATCTTGTCGGGGTGCAAGCGATCAGCACGATGAGGCGCGGAGTCATGTTGGTCAACACGAGCCGGGGCGGCATCGTGGACACCGGGGCCGCCATCGAAGGCCTCAAGTCAGGGCAGATCGGCAGCCTCGCTCTCGACGTCTACGAGGGAGAGGCCGGCCTCTTCTTTGAAGACCTCTCCGACGAGATTCTCCGGGACGACATGCTCGCCAGGCTACTCACGTTTCCCAACGTCCTCGTAACCGCGCACCAAGCCTTCTTCACCCGAGAGGCACTGGAACAGATCGCTGCCACGACATTGCAGAACGTCGAGGCCTTCGCCCGCACCGGGGTGCCGCTGCATCCGATCAGGTACGAGCCGGCTCAATGACCACCGGGGAGCGCCTTTTCCGGTCTGCGCACGCGATCACAGCGGCCGACCGATCGGAACAGGCGGACAGGGCGCTCGGTATGACACTCGCCTTTGTTGCCGGCGCAGTGAATGCCGGCGGGTTTATCGTAGTTGCGCAGTACACGTCTCACATGTCGGGCATCGTATCCCGCATGGCCGATGACATCGCGCTTGAGGCGTTCTGGGTAGCCTTCGTCGGACTTGGCGCCCTCGGGCCGTTTGTGGCCGGGGCTGCCGTGTCAGCCATTCTGATCAACTGAGGCCGCCACAGTCGCCACCCTGCGCTCTATGCCTTGCCCGTCATGCTTGAGGCAATTTTGGTATTTGCCTTCGGCCTAGTCGGTTTTACGCTGCGCGAGCCCGTCAGCGCCGGGACAGCCATCCCTTGCTCGGGATCGATGCCGACGCTCGCTGCCATTCCGTGGCACGACATCGATTATTCCTGGGAGGAAACGGATGTTTCGTCGCTTCGTTGGCGTTGCCCTTCTTAGTCCCGCGCTCCTGGCAACGCCGGCCGGAGCGCATTTCCAGTCAATCTATACGCCCAACTACGTTATCGACCTGCCCGGCGAGATCCCGCTCAAACTGATTTTCTGGCATCCATTCTTTGTCGGGCCAAATGTCGACATGCCGCTGCCGGAGCGGGTCTATGCCATCAGCCGTTTCCAGGAAATCGACCTGATGCCGTCCCTGCGGGAAACGGTGTTCCACGGTCCCCAGAATCCAGCCGTTGCGTATGACGTCACACTGCCAGTGCGCCAAGTGGGCGATTACGTCGTCGTGGTCGAAGGCGGCCTTTTCTACGACGAGACCGCGGGCGGCTACATCCAACAGTTCACGAAGGCGGTCCTGAACCGGGGCGGTTTCCCGACTGATTGGAACATCCCTGTCGGCCTGCCGACCGAGATCATTCCCCTCACCAAGCCTTACAACGTGATGGCCGGTTCCACCTTCACAGGTATGCTGACACGCGACGGGGAACCCTTGCCGTTCTGGGAAGTGGAGATCGTGTACCTCTCCGCCGAGCCGGACATGGAGACCAACACGGTCGGCGAGGAGACAATTTCCCCACCGCCAGGCGGCTACCTGGTCGTGACAACCGATCCGAATGGCATCTTCACGGTCGGCATTCCAAGGGCAGGGTTCTGGGGTTTCGGTGCGCTCGGGTCCGGCCCGGAGACGTCGGTGCAGGCCGTCATGCCCACACCGGTTGACCAAGCGCCAGCGGCGGCGCTGCCGTTCGGATTGGAAGCCCCAGCAGCGATCGAGACCAGCACGCCGCTGTCCCAGGACGCCATTCTCTGGATCGAGGCGCACGACCTCGAGTAGTGGAGGGGAGGGCCGACGCATCGACGCATCGACGCATCGTGGATGGTGCGCTCTCGACGGGCCTCTAGACTAGAGCCGATGGCGGTGCCTTGCACGTCAGCACCACCTTTCTGGTGGCCGGCAACAGCGCGTCGGGGTCGCACGCCCCCTGCCGCATCAGAACACGACGACGGAGCGGATCGACTTTCCCTCGTGCATGAGGTCGAAGGCGGTGTTGATCTCGTGGAGCGGCATTGTGTGCGTGATCAGCGAATCGATGTCGATCTTGCCGTTCATGTACCAGTCCACGATCTTCGGGACGTCGGTCCGGCCCCGGGCGCCACCGAAGGCGGAGCCGCGCCAGACGCGCCCGGTGACGAGCTGGAACGGCCGGGTTGCGATCTCCTGGCCGGACGGGGCGACACCGATGATGATGCTTTCGCCCCAGCCGCGGTGACAGCATTCCAGGGCCTGGCGCATCGTCGTGGTGCTGCCGATGCACTCGAACGAGAAGTCAGCGCCGCCGCCGGTGATGTCCACCAGGGCCTGGACGACCTTGTCGCCGCCGACCTCGTCGGGGTTAACGAAGTCGGTCATCCCGAACCGGCGTGCCATCGCGGCTTTCGCCGGGTTGATGTCGACGCCGATGATCTTGTCGGCTCCGACCATGCGCGCGCCCTGGATCACGTTGAGCCCGATGCCACCAAGGCCGAAGACAACGACATTGGCGCCCGGCCACACCTTGGCCGTGTAGATGACCGCGCCGATCCCGGTGGTCACGCCACAGCCGATATAACAGATCTTGTCGAACGGAGCGTCTTCGCGGACCTTCGCGACGGCGATCTCCGGCAGCACGGTGAAGTTCGCGAAGGTCGAGCAGCCCATGTAGTGAAACACCTCGCCGCCATCGCAGGAGAAGCGGCTAGAGCCGTCTGGCATTACGCCCTGGCCCTGGGTCGAGCGGATCGCGGTGCACAGATTGGTCCGCCGCGACAGGCAGGACTTACAGTTGCGGCATTCCGGCGTGTAGAGGGGGATGACGTGGTCGCCCGGTTTGACGCTCGTGACACCCGCCCCGACATCGCGCACGATCCCGGCGCCCTCGTGCCCAAAAATGGCGGGGAACTTGCCTTCTGCGTCCAGTCCGCTGAGCGTGTAGGCATCAGTGTGGCAGACGCCGGTGGCCATAATCTCGACCAGCACCTCGCCCGGTTTCGGGCCGCCCACATCGATGGTCTCGATCGTAAGCTGCTGATTGGCTCTCCACGCAACGGCGGCACGCGACTTCATCCAGCGTCCTCCCGAATTTTTCCGGCTCTACACGCCGGCGCGCCCGACGACAAAACCCCGGCTCGCTATAATGGCAGCGCTGCCATTTTCCGCCGGCCCAGGCATGCAGAGTGGGCAGCTGGACATTGTGCGTTTGCAAAGCGCACCTCCACTCGTTCTGCGCCGGACCGCTCCCCGCGTGCTGACCAGCTGAGGTGGACTCAGAAGGCGGCGCCAGGCCAATTGCTGGTGGGCTCAGTCAAGTCGCCGACAGCACAGCCGGGAAAGACACGTCATCGAGAGACTCGTCGTGGATCGACACGTCGAGCGATCTAGTTCAGCTGCCTCCGGCTCTTCGCGAACGTAGCCTTTCCCATGGCTCGGCGGCGGGCGAGACGAGCTAGGCGGTCAGTGATGACGGCGAGGGCAATATCGTCCTGATCGAACGGGCGGCCGTACCACTGCAACATGCGTTCGTGCTCTTCATGGGCCGGGTCGTTCATGGCCTCGATGAACTCCTCGAACCCGGGAACGCCGCCGACGTCCTCGGGCGGGGCGCGCCGGCCACCATCCACAAACCGCGGGTAGTCGAGAGCGGGATCGGCGGCACCAAGGTGCTCGACTGAGACGGTCAGCTGCCAGTTGTCGCCGAAATCGTAGGTGTAGGAAAAGGTGGAGACACCCCGGTCGACGAGGGTGCCGAGCCTCGTGTTCCGGGCATCGTAGAGGCGACCCTCCCATTCAGGGTCCGGGATGCCATATCGCTTGCCGCCGATGTCGAACATGAAGAGGTGCCGGTCCTCGAAAAGCATCACGTCCTGGATCACCGCGTGCAGCGCCCGCAGGGTTGTCGTCAGCGGCACTTCGACCCGGCGCCAGATCTCGGGCCGGATATCGTCGAAGGCGATGCGCAGCACGGCGAGGCGGTCGGCGGGGCTCATGCGCCGAACCTAACGCCGGCGACGGATCACGGCCAGCACCCATGCCTCTGTAAATCGGCCGTGGGGTCCCGACGCCGATCGGCATCGCAGGACCTCACGAAGCCGTTGACTTGCAAAGGTGCACCCTCGCGAGGAGGGAGTCCCGAAGCGACGCCTATTCACAAACTGGTTTTGAAGCGTCGATTGCGGTCAATGGGGAGCGCCCTGCATTGACGCGCTCCTTTCATCCCACGTCCCTGTTCCGCAGTTTTCGTTTCCCTGTTCTGGCCTCAGAATTCCCTGTTCCAGCGAGCAGGGAATTCGCGTCTAAATAGCTGCAAGCACTGGCGCAATCTGGCCCCATCAGCGGCTGCGCGACCTAAGACAGTGTGGATTCCCTGTATTTTCCCGGTGAACAGGGAAGCCGTAGCCGGAGACGGGTTCGCGGCAGACTGCGCCCACCACCATCCTCTCAAGTCCTTTGCCGGGTGCACCGGTTTTCGGCTGCCGAAGAGCGTCAGACCGCGCGCGCAGAAGCGGCCGCGCGGTGGCCGCGAACCGCCCGCCTGCGCTCGTAGCAAGCAGGCTGCCCGCTTCCCGATCGCCGCCCGCCGCGCGGTGTGCACTCAGTGCGAGAGCAGCACCGGCATGGTGGCGTTGGCGAGCATGTATCGGGTCGCGCCGCCGAGGACGAAGTCTCGGACCCGCGAGTGGCCGAAGCCCCCCATCACGATGAAGTCGGCGCCGATTTCTCGCGCGTGGTCGCCGAGGGCCTGGCCGACGGCGGCCCCGCGGTGCGGGATCCGGGAGATCGCAGGCGTGATGTTGCGTGATTCGAGGTAACTCTGCAGCCGGTCAAGCATCATTTCGTCCGGGAGGGGCTTTTCGCCCAGGACGGCGGCGATCGTCACGCTCTCCGCGCGTTCCAGCAGGCCGAGCCCGTCCGCGAGCGCCCGTGCCGCGGCGCGACTGCCGTCCCAGGCGATCAGGCCGTGCCGGAACGCCGACGGGGCGTTCCGGGAGGTCGGAAGCAGCAGGGCGGGCCGTCCGGATCCGAAAAGCGCACCCTCGGCGATGGCCTGGACGTCGCGGGAGGCATTGCCGAGCGGGATCACAGTGAGGTCGTGATAGCGCGCTTGGTATCCGACAGCGTCGGCAAAGCCGAACATGGGAACTTCGACCTCGCTCGAGGTCAGCCGGCGGCCGGACTCCGCCAGGGCGCGGGCCAGCGTAGCGACGAGGGCGCTGCCATGATCGCGGCTTTGGCTGCGGGTCGCCTCGATGAGCTCGGCCACCCCGCCGACAGCGCTGCTCAGCGGGGTGGTCGCCAGCGGATAGATCAGATCGAGCACCAGAGCGTGGACGTCGGCCGAGAGATGGCGTGCCACATGCGCGACCCGGGGCGCGAGCGCGTCCGAGAGATCGCCGGGAGGAAAGGTGAGCAGCGGAACCAGCACGCGCATCGGTGTACCTTCTCAATCCGCGCCGGGACGTTCGCACCCAGCATCTCACATCTTGTCGGTCCTGCGGAACTCGTGGCGAGAAACGAACCCGCTCGGGTGGCAGCCGCGCTAGGGCAGGTATCGCGCTGCCTGCAACCCTGATTTGCCCGTCGTCACGACGTACACCGTCACCAGGACCGAGGATAGTTGCGAGCAAGGGACGGCTTCGTTGACGGTGTCGCGAACACGCCCGTAGAGTACGCGTGGCGTCCAAACGGTTCGCTTCGCGAACATTGCTGCGGTCCGTGCCGGGCGGCCGACCTTACGGTGCATGCCGTCGAGGTGCCGAACCAAAAGAACACGGGATGGGAGGTTTACGGAATGAAGAGGAAAGTTGTCGTGACCGCGCTTCTGCTGGTCACGTCCGCCCTCGCGCCGACGACGGCCTGGGCTCAGGCCGGCACGCCGGCATTCGACCCGCTGGACCCGTTCGCCGGCCTCGCCTCCGCGGACGATTGGCTGGCCATGTTCCAGACCACGGCGGACGCGGACCCCGACGATGCGTTCCACAACATGACCTCCGGCGAATGGTGGCGGAATACCTGGAACAACCAGTGGACCGACGCTGCCACGGCCGGAATAAGCTTCGCGGAGTTCTGGGACACGCTGCAGGGACGCAGCGGAAACAGCGTCCTCATCGAGAGCCCGTACCCCTTCACCTCGGCCGAGGAACACTGGAATGCCTGGCTGGAAGCGGCCGACGGCGGCACGCCGCCGTCCGACGTCCAGCTCCCCGACTGGTCGGAGGACTGGGAAGGCGGCGCGCGCCTGGCCACCAGCGGCGCGGCGCAGGTCGGCGACGTCTACGCGGCGGTCTCGGAGGAATATCTGCCCCGCTTCGAACAGGCGCTGCAGGCCGAGCTGGAAGGTCGGCACTGGTGGCCGGCGGACACCTGCCTGCCGAACGGCTATATGCGCGACGGCTGGACGGCGCGGTTCTTCGCGGTGTCGCCGCAATACATGGTGATGATGGAGGACCAGCCGGTCAACGAGTACCGGATCACCTTCACCGACGGCCGCGGCTTCGTTCCGGACGAGGTCTCGTTCCCCGGCTGGTACGGCCAGTCCCAGGGCGTCTGGGACGGCGACGAACTGATCGTCTGGGTGAAGGACATCATTCCCTGGTTCGGCGGTCACGGCCTGCCCGAGTACAGCGACCAGCTCCAGATCATCGAGCGCTGGAAGCGCATCGGCGACCAGCTGCTCGCCGACATCGTGATGTACGACCCGGTCGCTTTCGCCTTCCCCTGGCACGAAGTCGCGCTCTACGACGTGCGCGAGGACTGGACTTCGCCGCCCGCGACCCACAACGAGTGCGCCTCGACCAACAACGTCTACCACGACGAACTTGGGCGGATCGCCGAATTCGGGAACAACGATCCTCGCTGGTACAACCTGTTCGATCCTCGGCCCTGGGCGACCAATTTCGACAGTGCCGACGCGGCGAAGCAGACGGGTGACCTGCCGGACGCCCCGTCCTTTCTGAGCCTCGCCGCCGATCGGTAGTTCGCGTTCACCGTTCAAGGATCCACATCATGAAGATCACCTCTCTCACGGCCGCAGTCCTGGGGGGCACGCTGATCGCCGCGGCAGTCCCTGCCGTTCCGGCCTTCGCGCACCACTCCCACGCGATGTTCGACGACAGCCAGCAGATCGAGATCACGGGCACCGTGCTCTCGTTCCGTTTCGCCAACCCGCACGTCTATCTTTTCATGGCGGTGCAGAACGCGAACGGCGAGACCCAGAACTGGGCCGTCGAGATGTCGCATATCGGCAACATGCTGAACCGCGGCGTCACCGCGGACACCTTCAAGGAAGGCGACATGGTCCAGCTCGTCGTGGCGCCGCTTCGCAGCGGGGACCCCGGCGGAAGCTATGACCGCATCATCTCGATCAACGGCGTAACGAACGCCGGCGAAGGCGCAAACTGGGCTCCGGCCGCCTGAGGCCTTCCGGCAGGGAGGGCGCCGCCCTCCCTGCATTTCGCCCGGCCCGGGCATTTGCCCGGGACCATGTCGTGACTTTCGGCCGGCGCGCGGTCGCCGCGGCACAGCAGGACGCGGGCGCTGGACGCAGCCGGGCAGACGCTGTGATCGTGGCCCGGCAGTCCTTTGACAGGGGCCGCAGGCGAGGCCTGCCACACCCTGCTTCGCGCCGAGTTCGCGGCGCCGTTCCGAGAGGGCCCGCCGGCCGACGGCGGCGACGACCCTCCGTTGTCGCACGAAAGTCCTCGCCCCCGATCATGGGGAAAGCGGGTATTCCGGCGTCGATCCGGATAATTCGAGCGGCTCGGTTCATGGTCGGATAGGCCCCGAGCCGCGATGGGTCTCCCATGAACGGGGAGAGACCAGACCCACGCGATCGCCGGCCCACGGGCGGATGCCTGTTCTGGGCTCTCGTCCTCGCCGCACTGCTTTGGGCGCTCGTCGTGCTGACGCTCGTGGCGTTGGTCTAGGCCGCGCGGCCGGATCGGGTGAATGCGGGGCCCCGTTTACCCTTCGGTTGCCGGCGCGGGTGCCAAATGGCGGCTCGCGGCGTTGTCTCCCGGCGACGGCTGCGCGCCTTACGCCCAGGCTTGCGAGCGAGTGCCCCGATGAAAGTCCTGCTGCTGATCTTCGCCACAGTTCTCGCGGCGCTGACCGCGGGGAGCGTCGCCGCCCAGCCTCTGCCTGCCTACGTGACGCCGCCGCCTTTGGTGCTGAGCCCCGATCTCGGCGCGCCTTGGGTGCAGCAGCTGATGCCGGCGACCGGAGGGCTGATCGAGTTGCCAGCCCCGCCGAAAGACGCCGTCGTTGCCCCAGCTCCCGCCGTGCCCGGGCTGCAGACCCTCGCTCCGGCCGTGAGCGCGCCGCCCGCGGCCTCCGCGCAGGCGGGCATGGACCCGCGTTTCCTGCCGACGGTCGTGCCCTATGACGGCCCCGAGCCGGCCGGCACGATCGTCATCGACACCCACGCCTTCTATCTCTATCTCGTCGAGCCGAACGGGCAGGCCCGGCGCTATGGCGTCGGGGTCGGCCGCGAGGGTTTCGCGTGGAGCGGCACGGAGACCATCACCCGCAAGGCGGAGTGGCCGGCCTGGTATCCCCCCGCGGAGATGCGCCGGCGCCAGCCCGAGCTGCCGACGATGATGCCGGGCGGCCCGGACAACCCGCTCGGGGCGCGCGCGCTCTATCTCGGCGACACGCTCTACCGCATCCACGGATCCAACGCGCCCTGGACGATCGGCCACGCCGTCTCCTCCGGATGCATCAGGATGCGCAACGAGGACGTGATCGATCTTTACGGCCGCGTCTCGGTAGGGACGATCGTGATCGTGCGATAAGGGTCAGGCCCCGCCTTCGAGCAGGGCGCCGACGCGGGCGAGTTCGACGTTCATGGTCGCAAGGCGCCGGGCGATGTGGGTGCGGATCGCTTCGGCGACGCCGGGATATTCCTCGAGCATGCGCCGGAACAGGTTGCGGCGGATTTGGATCACTTCGGACGGTTCGACCGCCGTTGCGGTCCCCAGTCGCTGGGTCTCGACGACGAGGCCGAGCTCGCCGATCAGCGTGCCCGGGCCGCAGGTCTCGCGGCCGCCGCGGCCGTCCTCGAACTCGATCGTGCCGGCGGCGACGACGAAGCCGGCATCGCCGCGCTCGCCGGAGGCGAACAGCCGCACCCCGGCCCCGAGCCGCCGCGTCTCGGCCGAGAAGGCGAGGAGCCGCAGCTGATCGTCGGTGAATTCGGCGAACAGCGGCACGAGCCGCAGCAGACGGACGTCGGATTCAAGGCTCATCGGGGCTCATCGGGGCTCAGGGGGTGCGTACGCTCGTCTGGGGAACGGGCGCTCACGGGACGAGCTTGTAGCCCCCGCCCTCGGTGGTCAGCAGCTCGGCGCGGGTCGGGTCGCGCTCGATCTTCTGCCGGAGGCGGTAGATGTGAGTCTCGAGCGTGTGGGTGGTCACGCCGGCATTGTAGCCCCACACTTCGTGCAGCAGCACCTCCCGCGTCACCGCCTGCTCGCCGGCGCGATAGAGGAACTTCAGAATCGCCGTCTCCTTCTCGGTGAGGCGGATCTTCGCGCCCGAAGGGTCGATCAGCAGCTTGGCGCCGGGGCGGAAGGTGAAGCGGCCGATCAGGAACGAGGCCTCCTCGGTCTGCTCGCGCTGGCGCAGCTGGGCGCGGATGCGCGCGAGCAGCACCGCGAAGCGGAAGGGCTTGGCGACGTAGTCGTTGGCGCCGGCGTCGAGGCCGCGCACCGTGTCGTCCTCTGAGGCATGGCCGGTGAGCATGATGACCGGG
>Ga0182738_1000987_pt1 | contig 37282 bp, 24 predicted proteins | sample eDN5th30CBELigMG_FD_128876 | JGI IMG/M metagenome (GOLD analysis project Ga0182738, IMG submission 128876) | Enriched Miracle-Growth compost microbial communities from Emeryville, California, USA - eDNA 5th pass 30_C BE-Lig MG (version 2)... ...
CAATTCCCCGCTTGTGATAGAAAATGACGTTGACATCAAATATTGCATCAATCCTTGCCCCCAATCAGCACAATACATTTATCCTGACTCTGCTTGCAAATCAACATGCGATGCTCCTTTTAAATTGGTCACAACCTCAGAAAGCACATTTTGCGAGTCGCCTTGTTCTTCTCCTTCCGAATTTTACTGGGCTGCAAATCAATCTTGTCTTGCAAGTTGTTCACTACCTTTGACGAGCACACTCACACCAATAGGAGGTCTGAAAATTTGCCAGAATCCCTGTCCTTCAGCATCTGATGATTATCTTTACGAAGATGGTTCTTGCTCATCTTCTTGTGATGACTTATTTATAAAGAAAATAGAGGCGGGAGCCAAGTTCTGCTACAATCCTTGTGACTTGAGTACTGAATATTTATTTGACAATGGTGATTGTTCTTCACAATGCAGCCCTCCTCTTGGAATTAAGGTTGACCCAGGTTTGGCTCGATATTGTCAGGATCCTTGCTATGCTAATAATACCTTCCTTTACCCTAATGGTTCCTGCATGAGTAGCTGTCCCGAACCTCTTGATCAGAAGACACAAAATGGAGTCAAATACTGCTTTAATCCATGCCCTGACGTCAATTATTACCTATATCCAGATGGGGGTTGTTCAAATCAATGTCCATATCCTTTGTCAAACAAGATAGAGTCAGCAGCTAAATATTGCTTCCCTCCTTGTGCTGGTTCGAACTTTTTGTATAAGAATGGCTCTTGTCTTCCAGCCTGTGATGCACCATATATAAAATCTCAATCATCCAATGTGAATCAATGCTTATCTCCTTGTGAAGACCCCCAGAAAGAATATTTCTATGAAGCAAGTCAAACTTGTAAATCAACCTGTCTCTCTCCATATGAATCCAAGATAATAGAAAGCGTGAAGATTTGTGTTTTGATAGACCAGATTAGTCCTGAAGAAACTGAGAAAACTAAGAGCACGGTCTCAATGATTGCCTCACAAGGGCAAGCAACTCAAGTTGGTCTCAAGGCGACCAGTTCATTTAATTCGGCAAACCCTGCACTTGCACTTTTGGCTGCACAGGCTTCAATGTTGCTTTACATCAGGTATATAGACTTGGATTATACAGCGAAATTGAAGTTGTTCTTTCTTTTACAAGATGCGGCACCGTTTTCTTTTACGCTGGGAATTGATATGCCGCAGATTTTAGAAGAGAGATTGAGGGAGAGAGGATTGCCAAAGATGTTTGAAGAGTATAATTTGCATTCGAATTTCCTGTTTAATTTTTGGGATACGTTGAGCAGTTTGCTGCTAGCTTTGGTGTTAATTTCGTTGGTGACAGTATTGAAGATATTTACAGGAAGGTGGAGAAGAATTGATAAGATTGTAGGAGGAGTTTTAGGGGTGCTAAAATGGAATATCCCTTTGATGATTGTTTGTGGTGGATTTGGTGATATCTATTTTTATGCTTCTTTTCAGCTTCAGCTGACTTCTTTTGGATCGATTTTCGATGTGCTTTGCTTTGCTCTTTCAATTGTCATGATGCTGATTGGATTCGGAATTTTGTTTGTCATAGTAAAAATCGTGAAAGATCTCTTGAAATCCCAACAGGAAAAAGAGGATAAATGGCAAAATTTCGAGTTGCTTTATGAAAGTTATGAAAGAGGATCGTTTTTCTCTTTTGTCTACATGGCCCTATTTCTTCTCAGGACAATCATTTTCAACCTGATTATCGCAAATTTATACAATTACCCTCTTGTCCAAAGCATCCTTATTAATATTCTCACAATTCTTATGTTTGGCTATCTGGTGATAAAAAGGCCATTAAAGGATATTTTAGAGCTTGTGCAATTATTTTTGAATGAGATTTTCTTGATAATTGTTAACATTTGTGTGCTAATTCTGGCAATAATAGATCATCTTGAGATAAAAGGAAGAGATCTGAGAGATGGAATCTGTGAAGCAATTATTAAAGTTATCGTGATTTTCTCTTCTTCTGCTTTAGCGTTTGTTGCTCTGCAAATATTGATTTCTTTGTATTTATTTTATAAGCTTCTAAAACGCTTGAAAGCTGAAGGAAAATTGAATCTTCCTGGGATTGTAAACGCCTGGCTTGGTAGTCAAGAAACGAAAACACTAGACACTAACGAAGAAAAGAAGAATTCAGAGCCGGTACCGACAATAAACTTTGGTCGCAGGCGTTATAAAAAAGTCAATAGAAATCTTGGCCAGCTGAATTTATTTGATTTTCAAACTCAAGAAAAAACAACTTCAAACATTACCCTACAGCCATCAGAAATTAAAAAAGAAGCAATGAATCTATCACATTCTGAGATTCAAGATAATAGTTTGATTTCGGAAGCTCCTATGCTAAATACTGCTCCAAGGATAAGACCTGGACCTGAGGAAGACTTGAAAGACAATTCATCGTTTGAGATTAGTCAGCTTATTATGGAGAGTAATAATGGAAATTCGAGGATTATTACGCTTGATCCGTTGGATTTCGCAGGAAATATAAAGGAGATTACGAGCGTGGCTCATGTGATTGAGAAAGATCAAGAAAGAAGAAATTATCTGAGAAGATTTGGGATTATGAATTTTCGGGATAAACGTTGGAAGAATCAAGAAAAATAGTTTGAGAAAATACTGTGTTTGAACGATGGTTTTAATTTTTTAAAAGTGTTTAAAAACTTTTCTGTAAAGTTTTTTTTTCAAGAAGTCTCAAGGAAAAAGTTTTGCTTGTATGAAAAATAATCCCCAAGTTTTATTTTTTTTCATTATTTTATTATTGTTGTTTTATCGATATCTTCATAACAATAATATATTTGCTTATTTGACCCCTAGAATGTTTTAAATCTTCTTATTGAAGGTCATACTGAACTCTTATGAAAAAGGGATTAAAGCCTTGATCAAAACGCACAATCAAGAAGTTTTTTTCAAAGACAAGCCATTCAAAGAGATGTGAATAATCAAATATTTTTTTTTTGTCCTCTGTATTTGCTCCATTGAAGATTTTCAAAGATATAATTTTTTAAAAGAAACCCCAGGCTTGAATTTTGAGATTTTCACCTTCAAAATCAAATGCAGAAGGCCTTGGATAAAAATACATAAAACACTCAATTTCTTTAGAATGTGAAGAATTCATTTTTGAAAAAAAAAAAATCAGGAGAAATTTTTTTCATCAGAAATCATATGGGATGGGTTTTCCGAAAACCTGCTATTTTTGATGGAAAGAAAATCCAGGAAAGATAGCACGTTCTCAAACTTGTTTTCAAGATCTTGAAAATTAAAAAATAGCAGGTTTGAGAAAAACTCGGTCCATGTTGTTTTATCCGACAGTTCCAAAACTCTGGGAATTACTCTCCGGCTCCCTCAATATCAAGTCTCTCATCTATTGATTTTTTTCAACAGAATTTCATGAAGGTTGTTCATCCATTCACAAATAAAATATTTTAATGAGTCCAAAAATGAGGAAATTGGTGTCAAAGTCCGCGTGTTTCTGAATCTAAAATTTGAATTAACCAAAATAATGAAATCAGACGCGAAATTAAATTTGGACGTTTTTTCTGAAAGGTTGAACCGGAATTAATTTAGAGGATCTTATCAAAGATCAAAACTGAAGAGGGAATGTAGTTTCTCAAACTCTGAAACTGAGCCAAATACCTCTTTCTTGAAAATTAAGGTTCAGTATGATGTTGAGAATTTTGCCAGAAACTCATTTAGAAAAAATTTGTTAATTGAAATGAATATGGACCAGTCACGTCACTCAAATTGCCTTTCCTCAATTTAGGAATCAATTTTTGGGGAATATGCAAATCCGTCACTTTTGAAGAAGAAAAAAAAACAAGAATGAGAAGTCTTGACCCTAGATTGATGGTTTCAGTAAGCAAAAACGTCTGAAGAGATTCCAAAAATAAAGGGCTCGTTTCACATGACTTAATTTCTTGTCCAACGAGAGAATTTTAAAGTCTCCTTCGAAATGCCCAGACTGTCAACTTTTGAGAAAGAAACGCCCATTTTTTAAATGTTCGATACAGAATTTTGAAAAAGGAGGTCGGCTGTGTACGGACAAAACGGATTTTTAGTGAAAAATGTCCGTATTTTCCATCCTTATTTTTTCAGAAAAAGTGAAAATGATCGAGGACGTGAATTTAATGTTTTGTGGTAGAATATTAAAACACTTCAGCCGTTTACCTATTATCCTCTGTTGTCTATTTCAGAAAATTAACAAGAATGGGTTTCTTCTTACTTTGAACTTTGATGAATTTCAGAGTGGTCCTTAATATTTGACCAAGACTCTCAAAGGCCTGTCCTTTTTCTTTTTAAACTCTTTGACAATCAAACTGTCATCAAATGAGACAGGATTAGATTTTGACATTGAATATTCGACTTTCAATCAGACCTTCAGAAAAAAAGGGTTGTCGATTGTGGGATTTTAGAAATGTAAAAAAATATTCCGAATGAAGACTGATATGTCATTAATGATTCAAAAGAAGAATTTTCATCGACTCTAAGGAATTGGGAATTTCTTAGAAGGTTTTGGTTCGATAAAATTTTTATCGGTTTTTTCTTTTTAATTTTAAAAATAAATGTGGAGAAAATAGGAAGAAAAATTGATTTCTTGAAAATTCGGGCGATTCTGACTTCCACTCACAAAAAATCCAATAAAGATTTTTCTGTTCAAATAAATACCATCTTCTAAGAAGAAATTTTATGGAGGAAAATGTCTCAAAGAAATCTGGAGGTCCAAATCAAATGAAAATGTGCTTTTTGAGAGTCAACAAAATTTTGACTCGGAATTCAATATCCCTTTTTTCAAAAGGCTCAAATACAAATGCTATGTCCAGCCTCGAATTTTCTTTTTCAAAAAATCGAGAGATTTGAGAGTCACAATTCCAAAAGGAGGGAGTCTCAAATTCAAAAAAGGTCAAGCAGGACTAAAACATTTAGCGAAATTTGAGGAAGAGGATGGAATAGAGAGAATGACAATTAACTCAAACAGTTTGCAAAAAGACGAGAAACTTTAGGATTTTTTGGGGGAGAATATTTTCATGATTTTTAAAATTATCCTTGCTCAGCTGAGAAAATTCCAGAACCTCAAAAGTCTTCTTGAAAATTAAAGAAATATCCTAAATTCAAGCAGCTTTTTTCCTCGACTGATTTGCTGCTTTTGAAAGAGTCTGATTCATATAAAACCATGAGAATTTCCCTTTTCATCCTAAGAAACAAAAAGTAAAATATTTAACTTTTTTCAATCATCATTTTTGAGGAAGATTTTGTCATGATAAAATCTCTCACATTTTTTTTTCTTTTCAGAAAAAGCGTTTTCCCCTTTAATACACTCCAAAAATAATTTTGTCAAGAGCCATCAGTTTCCAATTTCCTTTGCTTGTCCAACTTTTTTTTTTCTGAATCCCAAAGAATCAAGTTCTCAAAATGTCTGAGTTCTCCTCATTCTGAGTCTCTTCCTTGAAGCTGTTTTTTCCACGATGGAATAAAATTAATAATCCTCTCAAAACACACAAATTTTTAGAAATGATTTTTTGGGAACAAAAAATTTCACATTTCACATGAATTTTCTTTCTTTCGAAAGAGAGAGAGAGAGCTAAAAACCGTCTGATAATTTTGAAGTTACTATATTTTTAATTTGGGATTTACCAATTAACCAAAAGATTTATTAGGGGACAAATTTCTTGAAATGTTGTTTGGAAATATGGCAAAACAGCAGACCAACTTTGGAGGAGGTGGTCAGCAGGGTCAAAGACCCAACACTATGAACAACCGAAATCAAAATACTGGTTTCAATAATCAAAGAAACTTCCAACAAAACTCTTTTTCTGGAATGGGTCAAAAACAACAAGGTAATTTTCAACAAAACGCCAACCGAGGTGGCGGAATGGGCCAACAAGGCTTTGGAAACCAAAATACTTTTCAAAAACCAAATTCTTTCCGACAAGCAGGCCAAGGTTTCAATAATCAAGGAAATATGAATCAGGGAAATATGAACCAAGGCTTTGGAGGCCAGCAAAGGAACCCAAGAGGATCCTCTTCCTTCCAACAAAATAGAAGCCAAAGTCCGAATCAGGCAGGCGGAAATAATCCTGCTCAAGGATCTGGCTGGGGAGGCGCAGCTGGGCCAAAAAGATTTCAGATGAACCAAGGACAGGGAAATCAAATGAATCAAGGAGGCCAAGGTAACGAAATGGGCACCCAAGGAAACTTTGGAAATTCCTTTGCAAATAATACCGGGTTTAACCAGAAACCTACCAATGCTCAGGCTAGAGGTGGCTCAACGTTTGGCCAGAAACAAGGCTTTGGAGGAAATAAAATGAATCAAAATACTGGACAGTCCGGAAGCTTCTTCCAGCAACAACAGCAGCAGCAATCTGGAGGGTTCTTCCAAAAACAAATGCAACAACAGCAACAGCCGAATAATACTTTCCAAAGACAAAATAGAGCTCAAAACTTTGGAAACCAAAATCAAGGAGGACAGAATACTTTCCAACAGGGAAACCAAAATCAAGGTGGCGGAAGATCATTTAATGCTGCCGGAGGCCCTGGAGGAGCAAAGTCTTTTGCCATTAGAAGAACTCCTCAAAAGAGCTTCAACAACAATCAGGGCAATTTTGGAATGTCAGCAGAAACTTCTCAAGATCAAAGCAATTTCGGACAACAATCAAGTAGGGCTTCTACTTCATTTTCCCCTCATCAAAATAAATCGTTTAATCAAGATGACTCTGGATTTGGATCTGGAATGAGAGGACAGAGAGGAGGCAGATTCCAAAGAGGTCAAAGAGGAGGTGATAGAGGAGGCGATAGAGGATCCAGAGGAATGACTAGAGGTATGACCAGAGGTACTTCTCGAGGCTCTTTTAGAGGAGGAGATAGAGGCTCCTCTAGAGGTTCTTCAAGAGGGGATAGAGGATCTAGTCGAGGCGTTCCTAGAGGAAGCTCAAGGGGATCTCGAGGTGGTCGTGGAGGATTCAACACTGAAAGAAGTTATAGAGAAAAACGAGAGAATGAGGAGGAATACTCTCCTCAAGAGGAGGATTATAGTGAAGAAGAAGAGGCAGAGGATTATGATGACGAAGAAGATGATCAGGGAAGCTATTATGATGAAGACGAAGAGGAAGATGACTATTCTCAAGATGAGAGAGACTATGACGACGATGAGAGAGATGACAGGAGGTCCTCTCCTGCGAAAAGCCGTGGCGGAGATTTGAGAAACAAAATTAGTGGAGCAGATAAACCTTCAATCACTTCAAGAATTGTTTTGAAGGGAGATAGAGGAACTGATGCCGACAGCAAGCCACAAAGTAGACCTGCCCCTCCTAGTATTCAAAATGCCAAGCCTCAAGGCTGGGGCGGTTTGGGAAGCAAAATGACAAATGGTGATAGGAAAAGATTGATTGCAAAATATGGAGATGTTACTGAACAAGAGCTTGAAGATTTGTTTGCGAAGGAACAAGCACAGGGCGGATTGGATGGACCAAAGCCCGCAGCCCCCAAGAAACTTGAATCCAGCCCAGAAGCTCCACGAAAAAGAGAGAAACCCTATGAAATTAACAAAACCTTCTTGAACAATGTCATGAACATCAGACCAACCAAGCCTCAGGCAAGTGAAACCCAAGCTCCACCTCCACCAAAAGAAGTTGTCCAGACTCCAAATTTGAAAATCACAAGACAACTTTCTCACCAAACAGAGTCAAACGTCCAGAGTCTCAAGGAAAAACTGAAAAAAGCTCGCCAAGGAAGCAAACAACCTCAAATTGAAACTGAAGACTTTAGTACCGACCTTGTTGAAAAATTCAGACGAATTCTCAATAATGGTATTAAAAGAGAACAAGAGCTCATTTTGGGTCAGTGCCAGACAATGTGCCCGATGACTGGCAACCATTCAAGTGATCTCTTCGAAAGAGAAAGAGGAACTGAACGCTCAAGACCAGATTGGTTTGTCAAAAAGTATGAAAGAGCTGCCGCTGACAGAGACTTTACGGATGAAAAATCGCTGAGACCTCCTGCTGTCTTGAGAGAAACCATGGACTACCTCATCTTCAATATTATTGATGTTGATAAAAAGAAAAATGCACCATATGCTCTCCCTAAAGGTAGAGATTATTATCGTTTTGATGATATCCACAACTTTGTCTGGGGTGCCATGAGAAGTATCAAGCAAGATATCTCTGTTCAAAGATGTGATACTGATCGATTCACCATTGAGTTGCTTGAAGAGATTGCTAGGTATTATATATTGGCAATAAACGAAGGACGAGATCCAGAGATTAAACAATTTGATGCAAAATTGAATATGGATCAACTGACTGATACTTTGACAAGTTTGAGACTCTCATACAAGGCTTCTAGAAATATCGCTTTTCAGGCTTATCATCTTCTGAAAGACCAGCCTGGATTTAATGTCAAGGTTCTTAACCAGTTTGAGGATATCTTTTATCTCAGTCCAAATGAAGCTGAATTTGCTGCATATGATCTCATAGTCCAACTTGAAAACGAAAAAAATTACATTGACATCCATCAGAGAATCTGCTTGCTCTCGAATGAAGTGCTTGCTTCTAAAGAAGTCAAATTTGCCACCAGAGTCATTTCAGCCGTCAAAGAAAATAATTACAAACAATACTTTAAACTACTTGACCAGGCTGATTACCTCACAAGCTGTATCATGTATACTCTCATCAAGAAGATCAGAGAAAAAGCTCTCGAAGTCATGAGAAGATCTCAAAGAAGATCAAACATTGAAGTCATCACAGTCGACAAGTTCTATGAGCTTCTTTCTTTTGAAGACCTGCAGGAAGCTGAAACTTATCTCAGATTATACGGCTTAGAAGAAGTCCCACAAGAAATGGAAAGAGATGATCGCATTGGTGCTGAGGGGACTGCTTTTAGATTGCAAAAAATCAAATATAATGATGATGAAGAAAGAATCAATGCAGTCAAAAGATATGCTGCTCTGAAACCTGTCATGAACACAAGAATTATTGAGGCCAAGAGAGATATTGAAAACTTTAAGGGTATTTATCAGCATGAAAAGGACATCCACTTCAACAACACTCAAGTCCCTAGAAAGTTCCTCATCAAAGGCCAGTGGAAGACTTTTGACAAAAAATTTTATCTCAAAGCCTTAATCTCAATGCTCAACCTACCCTTGGCTGTCTTTAGAGAAACAGTCTCTGTGAAACCAGGTGCAGTCCAAGAACAAGCAGAAGTTGAAGAAGAGGAAGAAGTTGAAGTCCCAAAAAAGACAGAATTATTCGCCAAACCTGCTGAAAAATCAGCAATGTCAGCATTGACTAAACAAGCCCCAGCCGCCGAAGAGGAAGGGTCTGGAGGTCTATTGGCTCTCAAGAGAAAAACTTCTGAAGTAGTCCCAAAAGAACAGCTTCTTTCGAAGCCTGCAGCAGAAGCTGTGGATGCTAAATCTGCCAGTCAAAAAGAAGCTGAAGAAAAGAGGAAAGCCCAAGCGGAAAAAGAACGCAAAGAACAGGAAAGACTGGCTAAAGAAAATGAAGCTAGAAGAAAAGCAGAGGCTGAGGAAAGAAAGAGACTCCAGGCAAAGAGAGAAAAAGCTGCTCTGAATTTGTTCAAGGTCCTGGGTACTACTCTAGAAAAGAATCAAAAAGAACTTCTTCAACATTTCGAAGCTGCTCTGGATTATGATAGAGAGGTCAAAGAATTTAGAAAAGCTATCCTCACCAACAAATTTGAATATGGGCTCAACTCAATGAAACTCAAGGGCCTGCCACCCACCACTGATCTTTACTTGATGGAGGAAGAAAGTACCTACAAATTCTTCAACTTTTTAGTCGAGTCATTCTCAACAAAGGAGCCAGAGTTGGATAAATACTGCTTCAAGGCATCTCTCTTTTACCCACTCAAGAAGGATTTCCATTTCGAACTCTTTAAAATCCTTCTCCAATTCCTCACAGACAACCAAGAGAGTCTTGAGCAACTCGACTTTGATCAATTCCCCACCTTATATGAAAACAAGAACATTGAGTTTTCTTCTGGAGACCAAACCAAGCAACTTTGTGTGTCTTACAAATTGTATGACGAAAGTTATAGAATCCAAAGCAAGACCGAGATTGAACAAGAGTCCGACAGTGTCATAGACTCTGCCAATATCAACTTTGTCCTCCCCAATGAAGTCCTCAGCTCCAACGTTATTCTCTTTGTACTTACTGGCAAAAACAAGACTGACAGACAACGTTTTGAACCCATCTTCAATGCCATCAACAACAGGCAATCAATCGAAAAAGTCTCTGTCGTTTTCATGCAATTAATTGAAACAAAACAGGATAAATCCAAGCGCCGATTAAAGAAGGATGAAATGATTCAGCTCTTCAGCCTTGAGGAATTGTATGAAAAAGGTCTTCGCCCCTATTTCATCAGAATCCCTTACACTGAAGTCACTGAACAAGCAAATGGTCACTTTTATTTCAAGGGTATTGACCATTTCTTGCAAGATAAGTTCACCACTATTGTGAATCAGAGCCTTCAAGACAAGATCTCGGTTAAACTCCCAAGTTTCTTCACTCTCAAAGACTTGGCAGAAAAAGTTAGAAACAGCCTTGAAGACTTGGACAATCTAGAAATTGATTACGAAAGTTCAGGAATGGAGGTTAAAGCTAAATTATTCCATGAAATGATGTCGACCAACTCCATCGAATCCTACTTTTACGTCAAGAATTTCTTGAATCATGCTGTTGAATCAATCAAGTTAAACTTTGATTATTGGTATCACAATCTCGATGAGATCCCTCAAGAATTCTTGGAAAATTTCAATCAAAAGGCCTTTGATAAAATCAAAAATGCCAAACAAGAATTTGACGAAATCCTCGAAGTCATGTTCAAGTTTAACGATTTTGATGAAAAATACACTCAAAAAATCAGAGCCAAAGTCACCAAGCCCTTTAATTCCAGTCTTGTCTACGAATTGATTTCCAGGAAGATTCAAAAGGTATTCATGTCCAGAAAACGAGAATTCAACCTTCAAGAGCTCAGTGACTTTTTATTGACTGATTTCAAATACAATTCAGCCCTCGGTAAGTTTTTATTTTGGGAGCTCTTTACGAAAAACTTTTTCTTTAGGTGTTGGAGGAAATTGGAAGGGATTATTCAAACTTGTCTATAAATACTATATTCAATTCTTGGATGATCTTCAACCTTTAAGCATCCTACTGGATGAGGATTTCAAAATTACCATTGACATCGATGTAACAAAGAACTTCTCTGTTTCTCAAAATTAACCATGTCACTTTAGGTCCTTTATAAAGATGTTGAAAATGATCTCTTGTCTTACAATCAATGGATGCAAGGGCTCGATATTGGAGGTTTCAACTTCCATTTCGATGAGCCTCTCCTCGAAAAGAGATCTTATGATACTTTCAGCGCTTCTTCTGCTCCTGAAAATTCTTTCATTATCATTGAGAATCAACAAACAATATTACAAGAACCTGATATTTCCAATGTAGCTGCTGGTGTGAATGAAGAAGCAATCGGCAGTATTAGAAAATCAAAGAAACAAAGTAAACTTTTTGATATGGAAAAAGCCTCATATTAAATTTCTTAGCAAACCTTCCAATTGTTGAAAAATCATTATCAAGCTGGAATTTTGATTGGGACTTTGATAAACAATTCCAAATCATGAAAAAGTAATTTTCTTTCAAGATACAATTCTCATTGTAAAAAATAGGATTCATTTGGAAGATGAATTTTTCACCATCTAAAACTGGAATTTTTATAATATATTATCAACAAATGCGTATTTGAGTCTGATCCTTGTATATATTTATATATTAAACAAAATAAACACATCGTTCATTCATCCGTCATTATGTAACTGAAAAAAATAAATTTTTAATAAAATAAACCAACTCAAATTTGTTTCTTGACCCACTCAATCAACTTGAATCAATACCACTATTTCTTCCCCAATATTCACTTGTTTTTTCGATGATGTAAAAAACCTCACCTCACGAACAGACAAGAAAAGTTTTTTTTTATCAGAAATAAACCTAACTTCCTTCCCTTCATCTTATTTTTTAATTAATTAATTGAGATTAGAGTACAAAGAAAAAAGTCAGACAGATGGTTAGACGAGTAAGCTTTTCTTTCATTTGACTTGATTCTGATAATCATCTGAAGGAGGGAAACAAAACTATAGTCAAGGCACGAATCATTTATACAACCATTATTTTGTGCATTCTCCTGGCATTCCTTTCTTTTCAAAATGACCTGAAAAAATCAATCAAAGAAAGCAACTATTCATATGCTATGGTCTACTTTACCCTCATCTTGGTCTCATTTTGGCTCTTTAATATTGCTGGAACAAATCCAGGATATGCTGATTCAACTCCAAAACACCCAAACCCACGAAAAGATATTGAACTCATTGCTGCAAATCACTTTGGCGAGAATCGCGCGAAAAACCAAATGCCATTACTTCAAGTTGATGCGCAACCTTCTGAACAAGACGTTGAACAAGAAAATCACTCTCATCCTCCAGATGCCAGCAGCAGACAACTCAATCAATCATCGAGATCTTTAAACTTTTGGCCTCCTGAACAAAAATACTGCGAAGTCTGTCGCATTTTACAACCCTTCCGAACCAGACATTGCATTTTCTGTGAAAGATGCGTTAGCAAGTTTGATCATCATTGTGCTTTGATCGGTAAAAATTCAAACTGACTTTGTGTATATCTGACAAAAAATAGGCGGCTGTGTTGGTGAACTTAATCACAGAAAATACTGGATCTTCCTTCTCTCCCAAACTTTACTTCAACTTTGGACTTACGCTATCGCCAACTCTGGAATTAATTATGTCTATACAAAAACTGTCGATGTTGTTGATAATGAAGGAAATCCAATTGATTATTTCGAAGAAGACAACTACAAAAGACTTGATTACTACATCTATTTGCTTATTGCCTTTTTAATTTTTGTTAGCACAATCTTCACAGTAACAACAACACATTCTCTTTTCTTATTAATAATTTTAAGGGAGCTCTATTGTTATTCCACACAATGCTCATACTCACTAACCAAACAACTTGGGAGTTTACCAGAAAAGATACCCTCAGTTATCTTAGAATGTATCCAAAAAGCTACCACCCTTTCAGTAAAGGAACATTTGGGAATATTAAAATGATCTTTTTCCATGGAAATAAAATTAGGTACCATTCTTGACTTTTTGAGACAACTCTTCTAACTCATATCTAGACAATGGGAACTCCCTCCTATTCCTGAATCTGACTAATCTCTGAATTAATTGTGATGAAATTTAATTGTGTTTTTTTGTTTTAAAAACTAGATTTATTGTATTATTGACTGTTGTTTTTATTTTTCTCAAAATAATATACTGCCGCTTGAAGAATTTCCATTTTTTTTTCAACAAAAACTGTATCAAATGAAATGGGATTTCTCCTTTATTGTCATGAAATATCATCCAATTTTAATAAATTTATCCAAGCAAAAATTATCCTTATTTTCAGAACTTGCTCATGGATTTCATCAGTGCTAGCCAGTGCCTTCCAATTCTTCGACTTGTGATCTCATTTTCATTCATCATCCTTGGGCTGTATGGATTAATAACCTTAATTATTGTTCCATTACTAAAGATGAGGAGCTATCAGAAAAAAGGAGTTTTGTGCTCTTTTACTCCTCTACTTGGGGTCCTTTCTAGAATCATAGTTGGAGAAACGCAACATAATGATGCCTATTGGTATTACAAGACTCTTTCTAAAAAAACTGTAGATCTCAACATTGAGTTGACAAATCTTGGAAGCCATTTGACTTGGATCCTCTATAGCCCTAAAATCATCAAGGAGTTCTATTCGAAACAAGCCTACTATCGCAAAGTAGAAGCTCCAAAATCAATCGCAGTTCTTATGGGAACAGGTTTGATCTCAGCAGAAGGCAACCTTTGGAAAAATCATCGAAGAATCATCTCGACTCTATTTCACTTTAACTTCTTAAAACAACAAGTGCCTGTCATTGTCGAGACCGCAAGAGAGTTTCTTAACAAGCTGGCGCCAAACCGAGAAAAACAGGTTGTCGTTGTTGATGAAATTCAAAAGATTACTGGTGAAATAGTTGGGAGAATTTTTTTTAGTGAAAATCTGAATCAATACCTTATCAAGGGCCTCCCAATGACGCTCTTCCTGGCAGAACTCACAAACAAAAGCTCCCTATCTTTCCGTCACCTTGGAGTCATTTTAGCCTTTGGAACTGGAGTTGATCCCGAGTGGGTTCCAAGTTACAATGACTTGATGAATGATGTCAGACATTTTAGAGAGTCCTGCTTACAAATTGTTCAAGATCGAAAAAATTCCAAAAACAAGGGCAAAGATCTCTTGGGACTAATGTTGGCAACGCAAGAGTCTCCAAAACCAGAAGACCGTTTCGCAGATGAGGATATTATCAATGAATTCATCACTTTATTTCTTGCCGGAATGGACACAACTGGACATCTAATCACGATGGCTCTGTATGAGTTGGCTAAACATCCTATTTGCTTACTCAAGGCGGAAGACGAAGTCAATACAATCTATAAAAACAAAACAAACTCAGTCGTGACAATTGAGGTTCTCAACCAAATGGATTATTTGCATGCCATTTTTAAAGAGGTTTTGAGGTTCTACATCCCTGTTCCAGGAGTATTCCCCAGAATAGCTGAAACTGACCATGAACTTGATGGAATCAAAATAAAAAAAGGCATGTCGGTCACAATCAACCCGCTCTACAATTACTTTAATGAACAATATTTCCAAGAACCTGAAAGTTTCAAACCGGAAAGATGGCTCAACAAACAAATCAACGACATCGATCCTTATGTTTATACCCCTTTTTCAGCTGGTGCCCGTAATTGTATTGGCCAGCATTTTGCCATCATCCAGGCAAAAATAGTCGTGTCAGAATTTCTGGATTTATTCAAGTACAAAATTACTCCTGAAAACTACAAACTAGTTTTGACTCAAGCATTCCTTTATGCTCCAAAAGAAAAATTCTTACTCAATCTTCAACCCAAAAAATAATCTATCTTTAAATAAACATTTTATGTATTTCATTCGCCTGAATTTCTTTTTCCTATTTTAGAATCAATTTAAAATTCAAATAGGTTGTAATTCCCTACCAATTTTAAAAAAGCCATTCGTCGATAAATTCCAAACTAATACTTTCAGGATTTATGTTGTTCTGTGAGAAAGACCAATAAGTCACCAATTCCTAGTGATAAAGTTAAAATCAGAAAGAACGTTATATTATTACTTCATTATTTTAAATTTAGCAACAACAATTCCAAAATGGTTTAAATTATTGTCATTTTCAATTCACATATCCGTCATCAAAGACAAAATAGCTAGCTCGTTATTTAGTAATTTTTAAATTTCGAGAGACATATTGACCTTTCGATCTGAGTATCATATTTTACACTTGTTAAATTCAACACCCTAACTAGACCACAAGGTTTTTCTCCTTTATCAACCCTTTACTTTGCATTCAAAATCTTCAGGTTTTGAAACAAACAAATAACCAATTCAAGGGATCAATAAAATAGTTTGTTTAGCCCTCCCTAATTTTAGAATCAAGTTATATTTGAAAGTAATTTACTTAATACTTATTGCCAAAAACCGTGATGGGCCGAACGCACTACATATCAGCTCTTGTGACTTTCATTTTTGCCTTGCAGTTATGCCTCCATCCTTGTGATTGTTTCTCTCCAACAAAGGAATTCTTTATGAAACACAAATGGGATAATATCACAAACTCCTTAACATCAGGAACAACAGTAAACTCTCTTCATAATCAACCAAATGAACCAATCTTCCATCTTAGAAAGGATTCTTTAATGACCACGAACTCACTACTTACCTCAAAAATCTTCATAAAAATTTCCCAGATCTTGTAAATATTATGCAAACCCTCTTGTCTCTCATTCAACTTTAGGTCTCCAAACTCGAAACCATTGGCAAAACTGTCGAAAATAAAGATATCTACAGTCTTGTCTTAACATCGCAACCTCCTTGTAATCAATCCTTCTCTCCTCAAAGTTATTGAAATTTTAGCAAACCCTTCAATTGAAAAGAAACCGAGAATATTGTTCACAGGTATAAAAATTTTCACCCTTCTAACCTCAACATTCCAGGATTCCTACATGGAACGGATTTTATGTCGACTGCTGCTCTTTTACATTTAGCAAATTATCTCATCTATGGATATTTGCATAAACAGCCTGACGCAACTTATTTACTACAAAACAGAGAAGTTTGGATTGTTCCAGCTATCAATTTAGATTCCTACACATACGTCTCTGATTATGTAAAAACCCATAATCGAACATACCTCATCACAAAAAACAGACGTGAAAATGACCCTGCCGATATTTGCGGAGAGTAAGCAAACTTCTGACTGACCCTTAGATTAAACTCATCTTCAAGTTCGGCTATTGGAGTTAATTTGAATCGAAACTTTGATATCAACTTTGATTCCTTAGATGTCATCCCTGGAGCCCAAACAAAATATGACCCAAAATCAGCAGAGTATATTTGTCGACCATATTATAGAGGAGATAAACCTTTCTCTGAACCGGAAACTGCAGCTATCAGAGACCTTTTAAATCAATACACTTTCGAATTGGGAATAAATCTTATGGGGTAAAAACTGCTGAATTCCTTAACTTACTGACTTGTTGCAAAAGGATTGGACCAAAATTTATTCTCCCTCAAGCTTTTGCAGAAAATATCAACACCAGACTTTTCTATGAATCAATTCAAGCTGAATGCCCTTTCCCCACAGGCACTGCGTAAGTCCTCCTCTTGAGAAAATAACTTTCATTCTTCTCATTAGATTTGGAACTCGATATGTGATTTCAAAAGAAGTTTTTAATGGAGAGATGATGGATTATATGTTCCAAAAGAAAAATGTTATTTCTGCTTCATATATGATCGGTATCAATGAAAAAGGATACGAAGGATACTTCCCTACTATTCCAAAAATGAAAAGATTACTCAACGAAAATCTTGATTCTTTGCTTTATTTCATTTATAAATCTGGGGAAAACCTCAGAATTGAAGAGTTATGGCAATCGAGTTGTTATGCTGATACCACTCAATGTGGTGAATCCAAAGATGCCCGCTACTATTTCCAACTTAAAGTCTCCAACTCTGGATTGCAAGACTTCTCACAAAATCCAAGCATTCTCCTGCGTTTCTCAAACGAAGAAGCCTACAATATTGAGCAAATATTTTTGAATACGAGCAATAACGAGAGGAAACAAATTGACTTTACAACCATTACTCAAAATGATCAGTTATTCTATAAAATAGAAGGCCCATCTCTGAAAAAAGGCGAATCTTTCGTTCTTACTCCAATTATTGTCCGAACATCTTCAGCATCCTTTGGTAGATTTAGTGAAATACCGAGTGATGAACCGCAGCATTTTCTTGCATACATTCAAGAGAATCCAAATACTCACATCTCCCACTTAAAAGGTACAATAGAATTATTATCTTTATCCTTAAAACTCGCTCACCTAGCCCTGATTAAACATCCAAATTTTGATATTGAAGAGATGGTGGCAAAGAAATTGGCAACAAAAAAGCTTATAATTACTTCGGGAATTTGTTTGATGTCAACCTTATTTATTGGTTTGGGTGGCTGGATAATTGTCAAATATTTCAAAAAACAGCCAAAGTCCCATCATCAATTCACAAAATTAGATGACACTTCTCAATCATCTCGCGATATCGAAGGCCAAATTGAAATGACTAAGCAAAATCGCAAAAATAAACATAAAGAAGATTTTGATGATGTCCATGGTGGTGGGCATGATCGACCAAAGAGGAAATCCAAGAAAAGAAGTGAATCAGGATCAGGCTCCAGCCAGAGTCGAGAAAGATCTCCTGATAAACCCAAATCCAAAACGAAACAACCCAAAGAATCAAAGAGTCGTGAAGGTTCCAAAGAAAAGAGATCAAGAAAAAAATATTCCCAGTTAAATAAAGAAGACGATGATGACCTCAGAGATATTGAAATTCACCACAAAAAAGCAAATTAAATTTTTTGGAAACATATTATTTTATACTATTCATTGTAAACTCTATATTTTTGTAAATCCCAACTCTTCCCAAATTGGAAAATTTGAAATAGAGGAGTAAAGAGAAATATTTGATATCTATGAAATATAAAATTAAAAGTTCGATTGTTTGTTAAAAAGGACAACAATAATCTCCCATCCCACGCTATGATTTCATCAATTCAATATTCAACGAAAAACCTTTTTGGGATCCTTCTCAGTTTAACATTCGCCTTATTCTGTTTTATCATTTTCAAATTTATCATTAAGCCTCTGGCTAGCCTAAGTTTCTATCAGAAACAAAATCTATCATGCCATTTTTATCCGGTTCTAGGCACTTTTAAACGATCCCTTATTGATCAACACTCTCATTTTGATGCTTTGCACGCCTATAAAAAAGACATGGGACTTAAACAAAATCCTCTTGAAGTGGCAAATTATGGAGAACATGTTATAGTCTCCCTTTTTGATCCAAAACTCATCAGAGAGTTTTATGCCAAACAACAGAATTATCAAAAACTTGCCTTCTCCTCCACAGTCTCTCGCCTTTGTGGAACTGGACTCCTGTTTGCAGAGAATAGTTTATGGAAGCATCATCGCAAAATACTCTCAAACATCTTTCATTTCGAGTTCTTCAGACAAAATATTCCCTTTATGGTGGATACTACGAGAGAAGCTCTTGTTAACTTGATGATTAAACCTTTACAAGATGTTAATCTCATTGCAGAAATGCAAAATATCACCGCTCAACTTCTTGGAAGCATTTTCTTTGGAGCTAAAATTCTGCAAGGTTCTGATAATGAAAAGTCTTTGATATTGCAACTTTCTGGATTGGTACAAAACATCCAAACAATCTCCAGTAAACCTTCTCAATTCTTGGCACGAAGAACTGGAATAGACCCAAAATGGAGCTCTTCTTTCAAGCAGATCATCAGGGAGGCTCGAGAGTTAAAAACCGCTTGCTTAAAACTTATTCGGGACAGAAGAAACTCTCAATCACTCTCTGAAACTTCAGATCTTTTGGGATCACTTCTACAGCAAAAACCTCAAACCTATGACCAACCCTTCTCAGATGAGGACATCTATAACGAATTCATCTCTTTCTTTCTGGCGGGAATGAGTACAACAGGGTATATGATTGCAATGACCATCTATCTTTTGTACAGAAATTCTCCGTTTATGAAAAAGATTGAAGAAGAAATTACCCAAGTCTACAATCGAGGTATGTATGTGACCATCGAAGGGTTAAACCAAATGGACCAGATGCATGCTGCTTTCAAAGAGACATTGAGAATGTTTCCCTCCACTCCCTTCATCTTTCCTCGTGTCGCCCAAAATACTCATAAACTCAGCAACATTCAAATAAAAAAAGGGACACTTGTCAGACCCGCTCCGATTGTCAACCACACCAATGAAAAATATTTTAGCGATCCGTTCGTTTACATGCCAGACAGGTGGTTAAGCAAAAAAGAAAAAGAGATTGATCCTTTTGTTTATATTCCCTTCTCTGCGGGATCAAGAAACTGTATCGCCCAGCACTTTGCCATCTTAAAGGCAAAAATCATACTCTCAGAATTCTTCAAGCTCTATAGAATTCAAATTAACCCCCAAAAGTTTAAATTGATCATGTCTTTTAATTTCCTTTATCAGCCCCAAACAGAAATTATTGCCAATTTGTTTGTCAAATAGTCTTCCTTCTGATTGAGAATTTCTATCATTTGTATTTTCATATTTTACTCCACTATATTGAATCAGAAAACAACAAAATTGTTTGAATAAGGTAGATTTAACGATCAGCACGTACTCAAAATATATATTTTGATACCTGCATAAATAATAACCCTCGCAGTTTTTGTAATAATAATCTGCATTGATTGCTAAATTAATTATTTTATTATCTTTTTTCGAACTCTGATTATGCAAGACATTGACTGCCCTCACTTTAATGCCCAAAATATCGTCTCATCTATCCAAGGACGCTTTATTTACAAAGATGAATGCGTCAAATGCTTCGTCAACCAAGTCTCTTGCCACTCATTGTGCTTTGACATATAATTTTTTTCATAGAAAAGCGAAGAAGGTGTCAGCTTATGCTTAACCTGCTTGATTGGAGGTTGTGATAGACATTCCCAACTTCACGCCAAAACCTCTGGCCATCCCATCATCCTCAACTTCAAGGCTCGAGTTAAGCCTGTATAATCCCTCTTTTTGTTTTTTGGAATAATCTGTCAAAGAAAACTATGGAAGAAGAAGCTGCCAAACCCAAGGAAATCACCAGATTGGCTATTGGTAAACCAGGAGGTGCTGATTTCACTGATGAAGACTGGGAATTAATCACTGAAGTGAGATGTATCCCTTGTTCCAGAAGACTTGATCCTACCAAAGTAATGACGATATCTCTCCGCAGAATCTCTAAAACTTTTCAAGTTCCAAGGTGTTATAGAATCTATCATTAAGGCTGAATCTGCTTCAGTCAAAAGTGCCTTATCTGCTTGGGAGCAAGAAATCAAGCCTTGTGCTCATACAATGACCATGGAACAAACTACTAACCAAAAACTCGCGGCTCAATGTAATAAAAATAAAATTCCTCATATGATCTCATTTCCTTCATCTAGCTTTGGCTCATTGTAACTCATGTGAGCTTTCTACTAATCTTTGGCTTTGCTTATTCTGTGGAAATTTGGGTTGTGGTAGAAAGAATTATGATGGTACCGGAGGAAATGGTCATGCTGGTGAACATCACAAGCAAACTGGACATACTGTCGTCGTTAAGCAGGGCACTATCACTCCTGATGGATCTGCTTGTAATCTGCTTCTATTTTTGAATTTATCTAAATTGAATAATCATAGCTGTCTATTGTTATGGTTGTGATGATGATGTTGAAGACGAAAAATTGGCTGAGCATCTTGCAAACTTCGGAATCAACATTGCTAAATTAGAAAAAACAGAAAAAACTATGGCGGAATTGGTAACATTGACACTTGTAATTTAAAAACTCATTCTTATCCCAAGAACCTCCAAATGAATCTGAATCTTACACTTTCTTCAGTGATTGAAAAGGGAAGAAAAATCACTCCAATTTTTGGAGAAGGTTTCACTGGCATGCAAAACCTCGGAAATTCGTAATATTTTTTCTTGTTTTCTCTCCTAACAAGCCTCTCCAGTTGCTATATCAACTCTGTTCTTCAAACTTTATTCTCTATTGATGAATTCAAGGAAAGATATTATAAAGATGGTTTGAAGCATCTTGAAACCTGCACTAGTTATACTCCTGACTGTCTTATTTGCCAAATGTCCAAAATCGGTTACGGAATCTTCAGTGGAGACTATTCTCAAAGAAAGGAATCTGAACCAATGAAGGTTGAAGGACAAGAACCCATCGAACTTGAAGTAAATGCAATTTTTCCTTGGCCTAAACTCCCTCTTTCTAGCCTTATCAAGATGGTATCAGACCTTATATGTTCAAAATGCTTGTCGGCAAGGGTCATGAAGAATTCTCAACTGATAGACAACAAGATGCCAATGAATACCTCAGTCATCTCTTCAAACTTTTACAAGTAATATAATTTTTGTGAGTGTTCCCCCCAACCCTATGTAGAAAGCTGAGAAGAAAGCTCAATTGACTGATATTACTAATATCTTTAACTTCAAGTCAACTACCCACTTAGCTTGCCAAATTTGTCATGGGTACAAAATCAATGAAACAGTTTCTCAAGACATCTTGCTCCCTATTCCCAAGTCCAACAATTTCAGAGAAGAAGAAGACCCTACTGATAGCACCAAACAACCAGAAAAAATTCCTCTCGCCAATTTCGAAGATTGCGTTGATAACTTCCAAACCGAATTTGTCTCATTAAACTGCCCCAAATGCAAGACTAACAACACTTTCAAGAAGACAATCTACTTCAAAACTTGGCCCAAATACTTGCTCGCAACAATGAATAGAACTCTCCTTGATGATTGGGTTCCAAAAAAAGACATCAGTGAAATCGTCTTTAATTCTGAAGTTCAAGACTTTTCAAGATTTAAGCTCCCCGCTCTTGACCCTTCTGCTCGTCTCCAAGGTACTCATTTTGAGACTTATTTCCCTCATCATCATTGTTATAGAAGAAGAAGCTCAAGAAGAAGGACCACAATTCAGTCAAGAATCTATTGATCAACTCACAATGATGGGCTTCGGAATCAATAGAGCCAAGAGAGCACTTTTGGAAAATGGCCATAACGTTGAACAAGCAATGAACTGGCTTTGCGAAAGAATTGATGACCCAAGTAAATTATTCACAAAATCTGGTTTATATTCAATTTTCCTCTAGGCCTTGATGACCCTCTCCCAACTGCTTCCAAGAAGAAGGCTTCTGGGCCAGTCATTTCTGAAGAAATGATTGCAATCATTACCTCTATGGGATTCTCTGAAAAACAAGCTAAATTTGCTTTAATCGAAACTAATAATGATCCTGATCGTGCTGTCGACTATCTCTTCAACCACCCAGCAATCGATGAATTGATCCTGGCATCTGAAAAGGCTCAAAATGCTGAAGCAGGTGGCGAAAAAGAAATGGAAGTTGAAGATCCAGGTGTTTACAAGTACCAAATCAAGGGTAATATTGAAATTTTCTCCAGTTTTTGTTAAACAACTTCTTAGGTGTTGTTGTGCATCTTGGAAAAAATTATTCAAGTGGCCATTACGTTTGCTACGTTAAAAAGGATGGAAAATGGATCTACTTCAATGATGCCAAAGTCGCTGAAAGCACTGATCCTGCTATCGGTAAAGGTGTCCTCTTCCTCTTTGAAAGAGCTAGTGCCTAATCTCTTCATTCCTTTACTCTCGTTATTTGAATATAACAATTATCATCATATATAATAAACTCAACTATCGTTGTTGTCTCTTTATCAAATAAATCACTTTATTAAAGAGAAAAAAATTCTCTCAAATCATCAAAATTTTTCTTTAAGAATTTCCAAGAAACATTGGGTGATTTTTTTTTCTAGAACTGATGAGCTTGAATAACAACTCTGGCAACTTTAGCAAGAATGAGAAAATATTGTTTTTTCCAAAAAAATTCTTTTGATGCTATGCTGTTAAATTTTTTAGATGAGAAAATTTTTCCCAAAAAGATTCGAGGGACTTTTCAAAAACTCACTTTCTTCAAAAAACTCTAAAAATATGAATATTGCCACTGCTTGACCGCAAATAAATAATTAAAAACAAGAAAGTCTCTTGTCTGGAAAAAAAAAATATTGCAGATTTTGACTGAAAAGACAAACTTGAAAAATTTTGGAAAATTTTATCGGATAATAAAAAATATTTGAAAAGGTCATCAACTTAGGAAATTTCAAACGAGAGAATGATTTCTTTAACGAGTTTGGAATTTCAAGTAATTTCAAAACAAAATTTTATTTCCACATATTTTTGAGAAAATTTCCGGTGGAAATTTTTTTCCAAGATTTCATTGGAATGACTCGAGCCAGACTTTTTTTTAAAACTGTTCCAAATCAATACTTCCTTCAAAATGAGATCTAAAATAATTGAACATTCATCTTTTTTTTTTAGAAGAAGATCAACTCCCAACCGGTTGGTGTTGAAATTTCTCCAATCCAAACTCCCAAATCAAAGAAATCAAAAGGATGAGTTTAAAAATTCAACTCAAAGAGTGCTGCCGAAGTGCAATAAAATTAATTAAACCTCTTTGCGTCTTTGAGTTTATTTCACAATAATTTATTTAAACTTTTGGAATTACCCTAGCATGCTTCTTAATTCTCATCCTCTTGATACTTCCTCTCTCGGGGCTTCTCCAGGAAAAAATAAGAATCTTCTTGATGTGAGCGGCGTTCACGAACGGAGAAAGTCTTTTGTTTATAACGAAACTACCTTGGATAAAGGTCTTCATCATTGGGAAGAATACAAAGTCCAAGGCAAAAAGGTCCCAAGAAGAAGTTATCACAGCTGTGTCTTATACAACCAAGCGTATCTGGAATTCTCAATTTCTAATTATAATTCTTAGTCTCTATGTCTACGGAGGGTATGAGCTGAATCAGGGAATACTTCAAGATTTTGTTTCCATCAATGTTGAAGAAAGCCTTCCATACCTTCAGTGGGAAGATGTCGAAGCCAGTCAAGACGTTACCCCAGGTTCACACATCTCTGTTCTATTTTCGTAAACTCCTCTGTAGGCCCACTTTGCAGACACTCTGCTGTTGTTTACAAAGATAAGATGTATATTTATGGAGGTCAAGTTGCAAGCTTAAAAAATACCAATAAGTTTATGGCTTATGATTTCACAACAAAAAGTTGGGCCGATGTGCAGCCGACCAACCCCGAATTGTCAGTCCCTCTCGACTCTCATTGCGCTCTCATCTGGGAAAAAGATGCTGAAAACACTTCAATGATTGTTGTTGGAGGGTTTATTGGCGGAAATGTCGGAGACTATTCGAACGCCGTCCTAGAGTATAACCTTGAACAAAATACCTGGACCACCTTGTTTAAAAATAAAATCATTGAAACAGAAAAAGCTTCCCAAAAACTTGGAGTACCCCAAGGAAGAGTGGGCATGGGAGCCTGTATCAATCAGAATAATCTCTACATTTTTGGAGGAAATGAAGGTAACACCAAGTTCAATGATTTATGGAAGTTTGATCTCATCAACAAAACCTGGTCTTTCATCAAACCAACAGGAACTCTTATCCCCGAGGTAATAAACTTTATTCTTATTCAACCCATCTAACCTCGGCCATAGCCTAGGAATGGATTAACTATGGTGAATTACAAAGATATGTTGATTGCTTTTGGTGGTATTTTGGATATTACCAATGAAAAGAATGATATCTTTGTCTTTAGCCTTGCAAGCAGCAAATGGGAGAATGCTGAACAAGCCACAAAATGGGTTTTCCAACAGGAAGAAAAACAACTCAAACCTACTCCAATCAAAAAGAGCGCATTTGGGAAAAAAGAACCCAGAAATAAATCCCTCCATAAGTCTAATCACGCACACCACCACAGCCATCCCCATCTCAAAGTCAACATCCAACAGGCAGACTCTGATTATGGCAGCCAATACTCTGACCAGAGCCAAGACATTTCTTTTGCTTCCAACCAAAATACCACCACGCTCAAAGCAGTTCGATTTGAAAAGCTCAAACTCCCTTCAGTCTACCAAAACAGTGTCTCTCATGTCTCTCAATCAAAGATGGGTAGAGAAGCTGAAGAGCTTGGAAGAAGTGCCAGTCATAGAACATTCAAAAGTACCATGGCTGAAAACCACGTTAAAAGCAAAATGATGAAAAAAATGCTACTCTTAAATGAGTTCCAGGTCTCGGAAGCTGAAGCTCAAACCCTTCGTGCCCCCACTCCTGCTACTGACTCATTGATCAAATCCTTAAAGAATTTGACGATTTCCCCCTCGAATATTGATAAGATTGATTACAGTGTCACCACCAGAGATATATTGTTGACAACCAAGTCTGCAACCGAAGAAAAAATCAAAGTCGGTGTGAAACCTGTCGGTCGTGATGGTCATTCAGCAGTTGTCATCAACGATAGAATGTTTATATTTGCTGGTGATAGACATAAAATGTCATTCAACGATTTATTCGCTTTAAACCTTTCATATTTTGGTAAACATTAACTCGTAAATTTTTTTATTCTCTTCAATATTCATAAGAATCTGAACATTTATCAATTCAAATCATAGTAAAATTTCATATACACTCAACACATAAAACACAGACGCTTTAAAAATTATTACCAGTATAAATATACTTAGTTTAGTCATTTAAAATCTAGAATTCAATCTTCTTTTTTTATAAATTTCTTCGCCATCATTTGTATTTTTACTGCTCGTGGCTTTAATAAAATTCTCTTTTTTGCTAATATCAATATTCTCTTTATTTTCATTTCCATCAAATGAGTTTTCAAGTTTCAGCAACTCGCTCTTGGCATTTTTAAGCAGGTCCTCCAAAGAACGAAGTTGCTGGAAGAGACTCGTCATCCTTTGCTCACTATCATTCGAATTGATGTTTTCTTGAAGATTCCCTAATGCACTTGCAGCAGCACTCAAAACCTGCTGTTGACTCTTAAATCGCTCTTCTGCAGTATCATTTTTTGCGGATGCCTGTTGAACCTTGGTATTGGCATGAGAATTTTGATTTTCTATGGGTTTTAAATTTTTCTTTGGACCAATATGAGTAATAGGAATTGGAGCTGAAATTTGAATATTTTTAATCTTTTTATGATAAACGGGCCCACCACCACTTGTGACTTCCTCAGTATATCTGGTATTTGAAGTCGATTCTGGCTGCTTTTCTATCTTCTCAGCCAACATAGGCAGAGGGAGTTTGTGATTGTTAATGTTGTTGAATGCTTTGAGAGCACTGGCCAGGTTTTGGATATTTGAATTACAATAGTTTAAAATCTTGTCTTGAAGATCATCAAGATAGCCAAGATCCAAACTTCTTCTTGACTCTTGGACAGGAACGGGAAAATCTCGGCTCGAAGACGAGTTCAATTTCAAGATGAAGTTTTCAAAATTGGTATCGTATTCTTCAACCTCAATACAAGACATCTTATCAAATGTATGAGTCTCGTTTATTTGCTCAATATTCTGTTTATTTGCTTGTTTCTCGATATCCTTATTCTTCACCTCATTTAGATCAGGGATTTTTTTCCCTTGTAATAGCTTATATAAATTATTCTTATCTTGTTTTGCATCATTCACTGTTTCTTCTTGGTCATTCTCAAGAGCTTCTCCTTCATCATAGAGGTTTTCATTGATAAAGTCTTCTGATAATTTCTTTTTATCTGATGCTAACTTTCGAACTGTCGAGTAGAATCTGTTTTTTATGGCATTTTCAGTTCTTCCAGGGATAAACCTTGCAATCTTACTCCACGAAGAACCATACTTCTGGTAAAGGTCAAATATTATTTTATCTTCTTCCTGACTCCAGTTTCCTTTTTTCACATTTGGATTCAAAGTGTTGAACCATCTTTCCCTGCATTGTTTTCCACTTCTTCCATTTATGAACCCAGATGCTTGAGCCCACTTTGTTGGTCCTTCTCGGCTCACCCAAATCTTTAACTTCTCATCCTCTTCAGCTGTCCATGGTCCTTTGACTAATCCGGGCTTCAAAATCTTACTCCAACGATGCAAGCACTGGATGGAAGTCCTTCCTGGTATGTGCTGACTTATCTTTCTCCAGCTCTTCTCTCCGTATTTAGGAACATAAATATGCAGCAAACTATCCTCTTCAATAGTCCATTTTCCCACCTTCTTTTTTTGCTCTTTGCCATAATCTTGAGCGTTATCCAAAATATCAGAGAGTTCATCCTTTGATGAGTCGCAGTCATCAACAGAATCCACTTCTTCTATGCGCTTGGTCTTCATTGTTGCAATACTACCTCTTCTTATTTAAATTTAGGCGATGTTAAATAGAATTTTTAAATAGCCTCTCTAGTAAAGAATATTCGCCAAATCGGCATTAGTATTCATCATACAATCAATCAAATTTGAATTTTTGATACCTCTCAACCAAAATATCATTTTTAGCCTCTTTTCTCTCAATTTAAAAACTTGCTCTCCTCCAAGAATTTTGATACACTGGGCCGTTTGAAACTACTTCCCCTTTTATGAGATAAAATTTAAAATAAAGAAGCATGGAATTTAATAATCTCCATTTCAATTAAAGCTATTATGAGCTCGATTTCATTCCCTCCTTTATTCAAATTAATTCTTTTGTCGTCAAATCCAGTCCAAAGATAAATAAGTAGTGTATAAAGATTTTTTTATAAAATCTAAAATCGATCGATTATGCAAATTTCATTAAAATCTCCAAATCTTTGAGTTCTGCCTTGAGAGTATCTTTTCTATATAAAAATCTGATGTTTGGAATATTTGTCTTCTCATAAGCTTCAAAAAATGGTTTAAAACAAATTCACTCCAAATAATCAATACCATTAGTTGTTTGATAATCCTCGCCCAGCCAATTCTTTTTAACAATTTCTTCAAAACCACTTTGCAAAACTGAATTTCTTGCAATCTCACATAGATCAGTCGTTGATAACTCATAAATCTACAAATTTAATTGTTTATAAAGTTTATTTCACTTACTTGTGAAGCAATAGAGTATTCTTCCATTAAGGCATCATTTGTCATGTGGAATATGAGAGGATCATCGGTTGAGAGACTCACATTAAGCCCAATAGCAAAAAACTTAGGAAATGGATTCTCCTTATATTTTTTAAACAGCCTTTTTCAAAAATGACTATTCCAGAAAACCCGTCTAGTTTACTTGTTATTGGAGAGAGGTGACATAGCAAGGCCAATTTGCTTGAGATAATAAAGGTATTCCAAGACAGGAGCTTTGGTGAGTCGAATTCCATGGTTGATGCCATCTGCAAGCAAGTAAGTGCCCATTAAATGCTCGTAACTTCCAGCTTCACCGCTATGTGGTCTGAAGGCAAAACTGTTCAAACCTCTCGCTTTTCTCAGCTGATTCAAAGTGTGAATATTAGCCCACAAGTAGTACGCCCAGTAACAATAATTTGGGTTCTCTGGATAATTCCAGTTCTCTGGTGTCACTTGGAAGGTCGTTGCATGGGGTCCCAATTCGTAGATACTCTCATCATCGACACTATCAAATCCAACCACTTGAAGCAAAAATTTGTAAAGTTTTGGATTTGATTCTGGATTGACAGTAACTTCAAATAAGCATTTGAAAATATTGTTCAACATTTCCTGGAAATTTTGAATTAGCCCTGCTTTTCTATATGCTTCGTATAATCTGGGAATTTGGATGAGCCATCTGACTTGAGGATGGTAAATTTCATATTTATCGAACCATTGGGCCAACTTGTTCCATTCACCTGGGTTTCTCCCTTTGGAAAAATTTACTATCTACTTGGAAATTCTATCAAAATACCATAAATTGAAATTCTTGGTTCATAAAATTGAGATTTTGAGAGCGAGTATTTTTCAAACACTTCTTTCGTAATTTCAGCCAGGTACTGGCCTCCAATATGATTATCACTCTTCAAAAACACATCTCTGAAGTCTGTCTTGTTAAAGGGATTGTACTTTTTATTGAAACGATCAAATCGTTCAAATGTATCACTACCAGCTGCCATATCGAGGATTTCAACGTTCAAATCTTCTGGATCAAGTTCGTATCTTTCAAAAATATGCCTTAATTTCATTGGCTCCTTGGTCTGGCTATCAGTAAATACTTCTCTTTCTGGTTCACTCTATTTAAATGGTGAGATCATGTGAAAAACCGAATCCGTTACTTTTGCTTTTTTCTTAATGTATTTGAGCAATAAATTCACGTCCATACATGCTGAGTGATGAATATGTGTATCAACCTTTTTAACTTTATAAAAATCTCTTTGATGCTTGAATTTTTGCTCCATAATTTCTTTCTCTCGATTATGCCTTTATGACTGGGTAAGAACTTCAAAATCACCGAAAACAAATTTACAGGATGTGCATTTCGAATTTTTTCTCCAAGATATGAAGTCTTTTGTAACAAAATGATTTGATTGAACTGCTATATACTTGCTAATTTTGGTATGATAAAGATAAAATCCCAGTCAACTTTGGATACTTGGATAATTTGAGTCAAGTCTGCCAAGAATTCAGACATTGGAACAGGTGGCTTTAAGCACTTGCCGTCTAAGCAGGCAACAAAGACACCGTCCTCTAATTTGTATTCAGCCTAATTTTTTAAATGAGTCCGATTTATAAATTCTTACATTCTCAAGTTTAGGAGGCACTGTATTCACTTTCCAATAACTCACAAAAGGTTCTGATGTGACTGGCTTGATTTCGGTTACTTCTTCTATGCCCTCATCTATATTGATTAGTTTGATTCTCACCGATCAGATAGTTACATTGGCAATGCTTAAACATATATTTATCTCTCAGTTTTAAAAGTTCCCATATCGATTTTGCTGCACTCGCATATTCTTGGATGTACATGCTTTGAAAAACAGAGGGCATCTTCTCAAGCTTGATTTCATCATAGCCATGTGTAGCCTCCTCCATTCTCTTTGCATTCTGATACTTGTCATAGGGTTCGATCAATGAATGTTGAGCACGAAATTCGGGTAATTCTTGTAGTTTTACACTCACTGATGCATTGGGAAGTGATGAATGACGCTCCAAGTTCGGATTTATAGGTGGTAAATCAGTAAATTCTAATCTTTATCAAGAGATTGAAACTCTATGTCAAAAGATACCTTTCGAAAGATTGTGTTTCAATAAATGAATGTCATCAGAAGCGATATTAAAAGGTCCATTGTTGTCATCTTGTTTATTTTGATCTGAGGCCATTGTTTTCAATTCTTAGGGGAAAGTCAAGGGATGAAAACAATTTTGATTCGTAATGTTTATTTTTAGTTTTTAAGTTCGGAAATTTTTTTGAACCAGGCCGATTTATAATAAATCATATGAAAAAAGGAAGAAGAAAGTCATTCATCATTTTTTGGGGAAAAGACTTTTAATCCTCTTTGAGAAGAAATACTTCCTTGTTTAGTTTACTCGAACTTTGAAATTCTCTAGTATCAGACCAAAAAATATTTAATAATGAAATCTGAATCCCAAGATCAGCCGATCATATTGAGCGTAAACAAAAAACTGATAAATTTCTAAACTGACAAAAAGATTGTTGTCTTTTTTTTTGGAAAGAAAATATTGGGGAAATTGAGATTTTTTTGAATTTTCTAAAAGAAGAATTGTAAGTTTGGTTTAGGACTCTGAGATGAAAAAAGTGGTTTTTCCCCTTTCTAAGGATATTTATCAAATTTTCAAGACTCTCTCAATCCTCAACAAAAAAATCAGAAAATGCTCATCAACAATGATGGGAATTGAGGTTCCTCCAAAATGGCTTTCAATAAAAAAGGCTATAGGGGCTGGAGCAACTTTAAAATTTCGAAGTTAGAGGCTTTGAAAAATGACTTTTCTTTCTGCCACCCTCCCCTTAATTTTGCTATTACAATGGTCTGAAGGCTCAAATCTCCTCAATTTTTCATAATCAAGCCTCTAGGTCTTAAGGGCGAGGAAAATATTGAAGTTTTCCACGGAAAAAATTTTTCAAGTAAAATCTTGAGATCTTTATTGTCAAAAGAAAACATTGAGGGAAAGTATTGGATTCAAAAGGATAATGGGTTCCTGTTTTGAAAATAGTTTTGAAAAAAAAAAAAATAGAAATCAAAACATGAACAGATGTTGACTCATTGCAAATCCTTTAATTTTTCTCTGAAATTAGTTTTGGAGAAGAAAATAACTGTTTTGCAGACGAGCACAAAGGTAAGTCTAAAAAAAAATCCAGTTCATAAATCAAGGAGATGAAGTGGACGATTGAATTAAAAAAATTCACAAAAAAAATTTTTTCATTTTCAAAAATAGTCTTTGATTGGGACATTAAAGAAAAACAAAACGGCTTTGAGTCGTAAAAAAAACTTTAAATCCCATCACTACTCGTCAGTGATTTTTTTGTTTTTGATTTCATTTCGATGCATTTTTTCTCCTTCTGGGAAAACAATTTTTTTTAGGAATTTATTTTGAGCTCTCACATTTTTATCTTGATTCCAAGATGTTCAGAGATTTTTTGGAAGAGTAAATTTTTTCATTTTTTAAGAAATTATTTTTATTTGGAGAAAAAATCAGGAAAATTTATTTTTTTCGAGATCAAGCAAGAGTCTCTCTGTAGTTCGACATAAACTAAAGCCTAGAAATCAGTTTCTCACTAACTTTATACCTTCCTTCACCCATCTTGACATCAGGATACATTTTTCTTGTCTCACGATCAAGGGATATCAGCAAATCCAGCTAAATAATTAGTTTAACTTTTAATACACACCTTAAATAATTTCATTTAAATCTATTTGCTCCTTCTAAAAAATGAAAGCAATGATCCGCCTCCAAAATCATGGGTGCAGAGGCCACCCATACTGGTATTTTATTTGGATTCCAACAAAACTGACCTGATCAAAGGTGGATTGTCATCCAAGGCAGTTATACCAACGTTAAGGGTCGTTTCATCGAACATGTTGGCTACTATATTCCCAGAAAAGGCAAAACCGTGCAACGTGCCGTCATTTTCAATAAACCCAGAATAAGATATTGGCTTGCTGTAGAAATTCTTTTCTTCTTGTTGAATAGCAAAAAATGTAGGTCGGCGCTTCACCAAGCAGATCTGTTCAAAGAATGTTGAGTTATATTGACTATATGCCCAAACCTATGCCCAGCTTTGGTTGAGTATTTGTCCGAAAAATTGCTAATCTCATTTAGGTTTCAAGTATAACTACGAGAGACCTCCCAAGAATTACGAAAGACCCGAAAACCCCGAAAAGGCCCAATGGGGACCAATGAAATCTGAGTATATAGTCAAGTCTGTGAATTAAATCTCACCTTCTTTTTCCTATAGATTTGCCAGAATCAAGGAGAGAGACGAATTGAACCTCTTGGAAAGAGAATTGAGAGCTCAAAATGAAATCTCCAAGCAAGTTAAATTCAACGAAGAAAATCAAGACGTTGAACTTCTTGATAGCGATGTAAGCAATCTCTAATCATTCGACCAATAATTTATTTGTCAGATCGAAGATGAAGCAGAAAGAACCCAAACCTTCCATTTATTGAGAAACCAATTCTTGGAGTTGGAAAAAGACACTCAAAAGTTAAATACCCGCAAGAGAGAATTGATCTTTAGAAAAATGAATAAATTGGCCGAGAAGGGTTTGGTTAACATTGACCAAATGAAGCCCAAGATTGACCCCGAAGCTGGCGATACCGGTCTTTACGGAACTACTGCTAAAGAACGTGCTGAAAAGTAAAATTAGAGGCCTGGCTGCTGATTCACATTACTCTTGTTAGGCAACTCAAGTTTGCTAAATTGCTCGAAAGAAAGAGGGAACAATTCAGTCGTGGACTTCATATGGAAGACAGTAACCTGAATAAATTTTCACTCATCATACTAACCCTCCAAAGTGCTTAGACCTATTTCTCATGAAGATTACGTGAACTACATTGTTGAGCATAATATTATGCCTGTCAATAAAGCAAGAAGAGTATCGATCGATTCCTTTAAAATTGTCAAAAACATTTCTCTCCATAGGAAGCTGATTCCGTCTTTGCTTATGCTAAAAATAATGGAACTTATGTCACCAGACAAGATGCTTGGCAAGTTGTTCAAAAGTTCCCTGAAGACAAAATCACCGCTGCTGAAGCTATAAAACAACAAAACAAGTAAACAAATCAATCTGTTTGGTCGAGATTCTAAAATTACCATCCAAGGAGCGAGATCATCTTCCCCACCAGAAACACCATCACCCCCTTCCCCGATCTTAACACCTTCGATCCCTACAATTACTATGACACCAAGGTCGGTCCCACTGAAATTGACAATCCCAACAAAGGTGATAAATACTCTTTTTGATCGCTCTATTATAATTTGTATAGCTTATGAAACCATGGCCTTCAAGCCCAAGCCTGACGTTATGCGCAAATTCAATTTCAGAAAGAAGCAAAACAAGGGACGTAAGACTCCTGTCAGAGTTAGTTTCAGTACTGTCAACGCTGCTTCCAATAGAATCGCCACCGCAGCCCATCCCAACTTGGCTGTTGTTTACACTGGCGTAAGAATTTTCAAATCTACTTTTTTCTCATTGTAATTCTCTTAGTTGATGAGAAAGATTTCCAACAATTGGTAATGAAGATCAAGGATTTTGTTAGATTTATTTGATTATTTGAATGTTGTTTTATCCTTTCTCATTCATTCATATCTTGTAAAAAAAAACAGTGTAATTTGAAATGCTAATAAACATCAATCATTTCCCCTTTTTTTTTTCAGCGAGAGAACAAGAGATAAATTTAAAAACGGTTTTCTACGTGAATTTTGGAAAAGTTGTAATCCAGAAGAAAATCATTCAATAAGGAATGTTCGAGTGAGTCAGAAAAAATAATCTAAATGAATGCCTTTTTCAGTCGAAGAAATGCGAAAAATAACTGAAAAACAATTTATCTTTTTGAGAAAGACCGTTCAACCTCGAGATTTTTACAATTATTTTGACAGATGACAGAGATTATTTTTGTTGCAAAGTTATTGTAAAGTCTCAAATAAAATATCTTACTGCAAGGGTAATCAGTTTTAAAATTTTTATCATAACTTGGAGAATAGAGAGACGATGAGCTTTAGTTATTTTTTCACGTTAAAATCTTCATAAAGAATAAATAATATTTAATATTAAGTAAATTACGAAATCTCTAAATTTTTATACAAATAAACACAATATTTTTATATTTAAAATGCAATAATAATAATTTATGAATTAAACTTCTGAGATCTGTATCTTCATAAGCTCAGAAAGCATCTCTTGCTCTCAAACCAAGACTTTCATGAAAACAGGAGTCTCAGTAATTTTTTTTTCACCTAAAAACCTATCTATCAATCTAACATCTCTTTTAAAAGGAAAGAGACTATCGAAAGTTATTATACAAAAACAAAAAAGTTCGTTTTGTTAAGGACTTGTGGCTAACTCTCCTTCCAAGAGTTTGACCATCATGTTTACAAACTCGGAATAAGAAAGCTAAAACAAATTTAGTTTGAAAAACTCTTAAAAAAAATTACTTTTCCATCATCGTCCTGATCAACTTCTCTGATTATGTTGAACCAAACTCGATCGTCAATTTCAATTCGTTTGTCTGGATTCAATATATCTTTAATTTCATCCAATTCTAAATAACCATTTCCATTCTATGGATAAATAAGCTGCGAAAAATTCATCAATTGTACTTGGTCAATAAGTTTAAAAACAGCAGTAAGTTTATCTTCACATAGCATATTGTGTCGATTAATTGTTGCCATCAAAAATTCTAAATAACTCTCCTTAGATTGTGAAAAATCAAACTTCAAACCTGAATATTCAATGGTTCCGGAATTGTTGTTATCGATTGCTTTAAAAATCGCATCAACTTCACCCTCAGGGTCTTCTGAATTCATAATCTCTTTGAAGCCAATCAGTAATTCTTCTCTTGAAAGCTGTCCATCTCCATTCAAATCCAAAGCATGGAAAATTTGAAGTAAACTATCTCGCTCCTCACTTGGAACCATGTAACTAACCAAGAAAATCCAAATAGCTTCTTGCAACTTTCTTTGAGTCTAAAAAAAGGAGGTGAGTTTTTCCCCCCAAAAAAGTTTCAAATTACGCGGAATCCTTTCATCTGACTGAGTGTTCTTCTTGCAAAAGGTTTATCATAGGAGTCTTCTAAAACAATTTTAAACCATGGATCTTGCAGCACCTGCTCAGCACTATATCTCAACATTGGATCATATTCAAGCATGTGTTTAATGAGATTCTGGGCGTTATCAGAAACCTCGCTCCAGATAGGAGCATCAAAATTGTACTCTCCTCGCAAAACATTATCCATTATCTCTTCATTGTTGTCTCCATTAAAGGGTGGGGACCCTGAAAGCATAATATAAAGTATGACTCCACACGACCATATGTCACATTTTTCATTGTAATCTTTTTTCAGAACTTCTGGAGCAATATAGTAAGGAGTTCCGAATTTCTGCTTCATCTTTGCAAAGGACCTTTCAAAATATCTTGACGTACCAAAATCAATAATTTTCAATATCGAGTCACCTTTTTTGCTCTCATACAATATATTTTCTGGCTTCAAGTCCCTATTTTTTTTGAATGCGACTGGAATGGAAAAAATCAATACCTGTGGACAATTTTATTCATGTGACAATATTGGACTGCTGAGACAATTTGTCTGATTGTTTTTGCAGCCTTTTTCTCTCCGAAATTTCCGCTGCTTGAAATTTTTTGGAAAAGTTCTCCGCCACTCAAGAACTCTGAGACAATATAAAACTTTTCTTCGTCTTGATAAAATTCATAGATTTTCATTATATTTGGGTGATCCAGAGATTTGAGAATGTTGACTTCATTTGTGAGGCGTTCTTGCTCTTCTGGGGTTGTGGCCTTTTTGTAGATGACTTTCACAGCTCTTGTGATATCTGTTTTTTTGTGGACTGCTTTCTGAACCTCACCAAAAGAGCCTTTGTAAAAAAGTTATTATTGCCTCTAAAACTTGTTTAAATATACCCTTTCCAATCGGAGGACTGATCAAGGTGTAGTCCTCGTCGATTTTTCGATTCTTTCGACCAATTAGATCTGATTGAGTAAGTCGAAACTCCTCCATTGTCGAGATTTCTAAAAAAAATAGATGATTATGGCGATTTTCACCAAAACTACCTCGTGATGTATTTCCAATAAATAACTGAGCTGCAAGAAAGCTTCCGCGAGCAGAGCAGGGTTCAGAGTTTTTAAAAATCTGCTGCTGTTGCTGCTGAGGAGGGGCCTCTTTGACAACAAAACAACCCATTAAACCTTCTCTAAATTTATCTGAATAAAATAAACTAAGCAACGTCTTAATCGGTTTTCACACACTGGCTCAAGAAGTCAAGTACAACTCTAATATTTTCGTCGCATTTCATTGATTATGAGGTATAAATCTGAAAATCTTACTTAAACTGTCTACATTGAGATATTCCATCCCACCCTCTATGTAAATTTCCCAAGCAAATAAAAAATATTGCCTGGCTGGCAACTTTGAGCATTTCTCGAACAGCATTTTCATTCTTGACAAAAAATATTCATGTCCGAAATCCCCCTTCTCCTCAAATCTTGGGAAGAAGAAGGCAAATCTTAAAAGAAAAAGTTGAGACGGAAAAAAATTTCATGCTACCTTAATTTGATCCGAGTCTTCTGACTTTTTTCTTGAAAAAAAATCAAACAGACAAACAAAAAAATAAATAAACAAACCCACAGAAAGAGGGAAAGTGAAATTTCACAAAAAATTACGGTTTCTTATTCCAAAGTGATTTTGCAAAAGGACTTTTTTAATTAAAAGTTTAAGTTTTTGCTAAATTAAAGATTCATGGGTTGCTGTGCCAGTATCGATACAACTGACCATCCTCGTAAAGATCTTTCTCTGTTTATCTCTCTTACCAATCTCTAGTTCCTAAAAAGAGAAGTACTTTAGAAGAAAACAAAGGTGCTACTCAAGGTGGATCTCGAACCAACAGTGGTGTTGAACAAAAAACTCTCCAGGACAAACAGAGCAAGGTGCCAAAACTCGACTTAACCAAGGCTGTCAGCAATGCAGCAAGCACCAATGTCCCCAAGAAAACAAATAGTGCTATG
>Ga0182738_1000989_pt1 | contig 37274 bp, 35 predicted proteins | sample eDN5th30CBELigMG_FD_128876 | JGI IMG/M metagenome (GOLD analysis project Ga0182738, IMG submission 128876) | Enriched Miracle-Growth compost microbial communities from Emeryville, California, USA - eDNA 5th pass 30_C BE-Lig MG (version 2)... ...
CAACCAGACCATATCCCAATTCCCTCCCTGGTACCACCCATATTCCCACTACCAGTACTTTACATACCCATAAGCCCGTAAAGACTACTCCCCGTCCTGCACTTAAGTCAAGAAGTTTGTCAGCAATTCAGAAGTGAGCATTTACTTCGCAAGAGGCTCTGGATTACTCGGGAACTGGTGAATTACCATCGTGACAATATTCCATCCAGTTGTTCCAGACTCTCGTAATGAATCAGTATGGTTCCTTTACCTTTTTTTCCGGGTGTTATCACGACCTCTGCTCCGAGTTTTGCCGAGAAATTCTCCTGCAATCGTAGTAAATCACGGTCACGCTGGGGATGATGTTTTACCACCGGATGTTCGATCTGATATACCAGCTTTTCTGTTTCACGTACTGAAAGTCCTTTATGCACTACAACATTTGCCGTCTCTATCTGCTTGGTCGTAGAGAGTGATAGCAATGCGCGAGCATGCCCCATGTCGATCTTTCCCTGCATCAGCAGTTCCTGGACAGGCGCGGCAAGATTGAGCAATCTCAGGAGATTGGAGACCGCGCTGCGCGAACTCCCCAGGGCTTCGCTGGCAGCCTGATGTGTCATGCCGAATTCCCCGATAAGCCTCTGGATTCCCTGTGCTTCTTCCAGTGGGTTGAGATTTTCACGCTGAATGTTCTCGATCAGTGACATCGCCAGCGCGGCCTCATCCGGTACCTTGCGGATCAGGGCCGGCACCTCCCCCAATCCCGCCAGTTGCGCTGCACGCCAGCGGCGCTCGCCGGCGATAATTTCGTAATTTCCACTGCCGACGGGTCGCACGAGTATTGGCTGCATCACACCCTGGATCTTGATGGATTCCGCCAGTTCCCCCAGCGATTCCTTGTCCATGCGTGTACGCGGCTGGTATTTCCCCGGCTGCAGCAGCGAGACCTTGATGTTCTGAAGCGCCTCCTCGGCAACAACGTTATCGCCGCTGCCCGCCAGCAACGCATCCAATCCTCTCCCCAACCCTCTCACTTTCACTCTTCTTTCATCCGGCTTCATGTCTGGCTTCATATCTTCTAGGCTTCAAGTGTCTGTTGATGCTGCTGGTCCGGCTTGGCGCTCTCCGGAAAGTATCGAGCTGATATTTCACGCGCCAGCGCCAGGTAAGCCTGTGTACCTTTGGACAGCCTGTCATGGTACAGCGCCGGAATTCCAAAGCTGGGCGCCTCGGCTAATCGCACGTTACGGGGAATTACGGTACGGTAGACCCGGTCTCCAAAGTACTGCTGCAACTGGTCTGAAACCTGTTGTGCCAGGATATTGCGTGGATCGAACATGGTACGCAATAATCCTTCGATCTCCAGGGTGGAATTGAAGTGAGCGCGCACTTTCTTAACAGTGTTGACGAGATCACTCAATCCCTCAAGAGCGTAGTACTCGCACTGCATCGGGATCACCACTGCCTTAGCTGCGCACAGACCATTCAGCGTGAGCAGATTGAGAGCAGGCGGACAATCAATGAGAATAAAGTCGTATTCCCGCTCGACTTCCTGCAATGCTTCCCGCAGGCGTGTTTCCCGCCCCGGCAAATCAATCAACTCTATTTCCGCCCCGGCAAGCTCGCGATTGGCAGGGAGCAGATCATATTTGCCACTGGGGGAGGACACTCTTACGTCCACCACGCCCACGCTTCCCAGCAAGACCTGATAAACCGTGTGCTGCAACCCGCCCTTGTCTACACCGCTGCCCATCGTGGCATTACCCTGCGGATCAAGGTCTATCAACAGCACTCGTCGCTTCACAGCTTCAAGGCTTGCCGCCAGATTGACGCTGGTGGTCGTTTTACCCACGCCACCTTTTTGATTGGTTACTGCCAGAATTTTCGCCATCGCCACTCCTAGAACCGAAATACCGGAAGCCGATCAATACGAGGTGGAACACTTGGCGAAAAGCCAAGGAATCTTACTTTACCGTTCGGCATGCTTGAGCACAACCAGATGACGCTTCGCCCTCAGACCGGGAATCGCCAGCAACAATGTTTTGTCGACAATGAATGTCTCGGGTAACTGTGCAAGCTCTTCATGGGGATACACACCTTTCATCGCCACCAATCGCCCACAGTCAACCCCTTGCTCCTCCCCCAATGCGCACAAATGTCCCGCGAGCTTGATGAAGTCCGCCAGATCGGAAAAAGCGCGCGAAATAACGGTATTAAAGCCGATGTTCGAACGAACGCTTTCCGCACGCTCGTCGATGATTTCCACGTTTTCAAGCTCCAATTCAATCCGCGCCTGCTGCAGGAACGCGGCTTTTTTGTGGCTGCTTTCCACCAGCGCCACGCGCCACTCCGGGCGGGCCAACGCCACTGGAATTCCGGGAAGGCCGGCCCCGCTGCCCACATCAGCAATGCGCGGTCCGCTGATATGCGGCAGAACAGCCAGACTGTCCAGCACATGCAGTGTGAGCATCGCTTCCGGTTCACGCACTGCCGTCAGGTTGTGCACCCGGTTCCATTTCTGGATGAGCGCCAGGTATTGCAGAAGGCGCCCCTGATTTGACTCGGAAATAGACAGTCCCAATGCTGCAATTCCGTCAGCGAGTTGCGTAGCGGGATTCACGCGCTTTTCTTTGTATTTGTGCCGGAAAAACCGCGCTTGACATGGACCAGCAATAGCGAAATTGCCGCGGGGGTGATTCCGGAAATGCGGGCTGCCTGGCCTGCCGTTTCAGGCTTGAACTGATTAAGTTTCTGCTGGACTTCATTCGAAAGGCCGCGCACGGTTTTATAATCCAGGTCCTGCGGCAGGCGAATGTCTTCATAATAAGCGTTACGTGCCACTTCCTCTTTCTGGCGCTCGATGTATCCCTGATACTTTGCCTGGATTTCGACCTGCTCCGCCACGGCGAAATCGGCAACAGGATTACCTGCCCCAGGCAATGTCATGAGTTCCGCGTACGACACATTAGGCCGGCGCAACAAGTCATGGAGAGAGCACTCATGCTCGATGTTTTTCCCGATGACACGCAATGCATCGGTTTCGGAAAGGCTTTTCGGACTGAGCCATGTGGCCTTCAACCGGTTTTGCTCTTGCGCGATAGCCTCCTGTTTGATATTGAACGCCATCCAGCGCGCGTCATCCACCACCCCCAGCCTGCGCCCGGCTTCGGTCAGCCGCAGATCGGCATTATCTTCCCGCAATTGCAAACGGTATTCCGCACGGCTGGTGAACATGCGATAGGGTTCAGTGACACCCCGGGTAATGAGATCATCCACCAGGACGCCCAGATAGGCTTCATCCCGGCGCGGACACCACGGTTCCCTATCCTGCACTTTTAGCGCGGCGTTGATTCCCGCAAGCAACCCCTGGGCCGCAGCCTCTTCATAACCGGTGGTGCCATTGATCTGTCCCGCAAAGAACAAGCCTTCGATCATCCTGGTTTCAAGCGAGCTTTTTAGGGCACGCGGATCAAAATAATCATATTCGATCGCATAACCCGGTCGGGTGATATGGGCATTTTCCAATCCTCTGATTGAATGCACCAGTTTCACCTGCATGTCGAAGGGGAGGCTCGTGGAGATTCCGTTGGGGTACACCTCATGGGTCGTGAGACCCTCCGGCTCGAGAAAAATCTGGTGCGATTCCTTGGCGGAAAAGCGCACGACCTTATCCTCGATAGAGGGGCAATAGCGAGGCCCGATACCCTCGATCGCGCCGGAGAACAAAGGGGAGCGATCCAGGCCGCTGCGAATAATATCGTGCGTCTGACTGTTGGTATGCGTGATCCAGCAAGATACCTGCTTCGGGTGGGAAGCAGCATTACCCATGAACGAAAAAACGGGCACAGGCGCATCGCCGGTCTGAGCGGCGACAACGGAATAATCGATGGTACGACCATCTATGCGCGGTGGAGTCCCTGTTTTCAACCGGCCGACAGGGAGCTTCAATTCGCGCAGGCGGCCGGCAAGACTGTTGGAGGGTAGATCTCCCGCTCGCCCGGCTTGAAAATTTGCCGCGCCTACGTGGGCCAGTCCAGCCAGAAAGGTTCCGGCGGTAAGAATTACAGCGCGCCCATCAAAGCGGATGCCAAGCTGTGTGACAACCCCGGCCACACGCCCCCCTTCAAGCACGAGATCATCCACCCCTTGCTGAAACAACCAGAGATTCGGCTGATTTTCCAACCGCTGCCGGATGGCTTGGCGGTAGAGGACCCGATCAGCCTGGGCGCGTGTTGCGCGTACCGCGGGTCCTTTGCGCGAGTTGAGGATGCGAAACTGTATGCCCGCCTCATCCGCCGCCTCCGCCATCACGCCGCCGAGCGCATCGATTTCTTTCACCAGATGCCCCTTGCCGATCCCGCCTATGGAAGGATTGCACGACATCTGCCCCAGGGTTTCGATGTTGTGTGATAGCAATAGCGTCTTTTGCCCCATGCGAGCGGCAGCAAGCGCCGCCTCAGTACCCGCATGGCCACCGCCTATAACTATCACATCAAATATTTCAGGAACGGCCATGGAAGCAATCGGACAAAAATGAAAAAACTGATGGAGTAGCGCCATTCTACGGCAAAACGTGGAGCCATGTAAGAATCATGGAGAGGTCTTGCAATAAAGGAATTCCGGTGTCTCTTTGTTTCACGTGAAACAACCAAACAAAACTGTTAAAACTGTTTCACGTGAAACAAAAGCTAGTGAGAAGCCCGCAGGGGAAAATCGAAAGGCAAGGGAATTACACTCTACACTCTATAATGGAGTACTGAAATTCTTTTCCAGCTCCCTGCAGTATCCACATTATGCCTCCCACTAATTGTGCATCTTTGGCGGCGAGTATTGGAATCGCCATTCAGGAGGATGCGCGCCTGTGATCAGCCCAGGCTGCCGCTTTAACCAGCAGCGTCGATCCAGTAAGGGTGCAAATACAATACCGGCAACTGCTCGCTGCGAAACACATACAGCGGTAGAAACGTTAATGGTCTTGGTAGATTGCCTTACCCCGCTTAAAATTGAACCTGTTTCGATCTGCACTAGGCCACTCAACTTCTTGTTCAATTACTGTGGCCTCTCCAGCCTCTCCATTGAGCTCTGGTTCCAGCCTATACCCATGCCTCAACCCATCCAAAATAATCGATTATAGAGCTTCTACGCTTGCCGCTTTTTTGTGCAACCGACGAACATTTCCTTTAATCCGAGCGAATGAAGGTAACTATGGGGGCCTCGCTCTCCCCTAGAGTCAGGTTATGCTTCCGGGACAATCCGAAGCTGTACTCGCCATCGCTTACAGTATCGGAGGGATGCAGTAGACGGATCTATCGACCAAACAAGTCCTGTTGCTTCCATGCATCGGCTCTCCGATGCGTCGAAGTCCAGGGTGAATTCGACAGGGGCTGTGTGAACAGAACTGAGAAAACTCACGAATGACCCCTTTGCATCGCGCAGATACTCATCCAGTCGTGCTGCCGTTTCTCCAGGCAGTAATCTAATACCTAAACTCAGCCCATTATCAGATGCGGTCACGATTGTTCAAACAACGTGACACGACGCATTGCTTATTTCGGATCTTCACGATCCAAATACAGGACGCGTCCTCTAATATTGCCGCCACACCAACGTACCCCGTTGCTACTCACCTTTCCACGTCAAAATCCTCGATCCAGCTTCCTCATCGGTGGAAACCCGATTATTTCTCCGATAACATCTGCTATTCGCGCAACCTTCCTTGGAATGGGTCTGAAAACAGATTCCAGGGAGTTGACATGCATTTTCTCGTTCCCACTTCCATCATCCGGAATATTCAGATCGATCGTATGGCGACTCACAAGTACCATATGGATTTGAGAGTTCGGTGACTTAACAACCGAATCGCATGCTGGGCAACCACACGGCAACCTCCAAACCCTACCATGCTGACACGCTTGGCCGATGACGGCATTCAGAAGCATCTTGAGGTAAATCTGCTTCTCCGCCTGTCCCTATCAATAACCCTCCTCAAATTGGAGTACCGGCGACGTGAGCGAACGCTTGCTCCTGCCGTACTTCTCCTTATTTTTTAAGGGGCCTGTTCTCAAGGACGCTTCCGCCTGTACTTTTGAAAAATATGTACTACCATGAAATTAATCCATGACTACGAAGCGCTCCACTTCGGGCTTCGACAAAAAGGCCGCACGGTATAAGCCGTGCTTGAACTGGAACTATCTGCTGCACAGGATCGATTGCAAATCTATACGGCTAATCAAGTTCGATTAATGCAGAAAATTTGATGAGAAGGAGACGAAGATGAATCTACACTCGACTGGCAGAGCAAACTGGTTGTTCAGCGGGCTCGCACTCGGCGCGCTCACCATGTTTCTCCTTGATCCCGACAAAGGAAGGCGCCGTCGCGCATTGGCAAGGGACAAGATATACAGCGCTGGCGTTAAAACCCGCAAGCGCATTGATGCAAGGTCACGCGACTTGACCAATCGTGCGAAAGGGTTGCGCGCGGAGGCACGCCATATGATGTCCGGCGACGATAAAGGCGGCGAGAGCAGATCGAGCGAGAGTCAGCCTGAAACCTGAGCGAGGGGAGGAATTCCCGGAGAGCGAGAGGGAGAGGTTCTGCTACTTCCCTATGCAGAAGCGGGAAAAAATTTCGCCCAGCAGGTCGTCCGCACTGAATTCCCCGGTAATCGACGATAAAGCCAGCTGAGCAAGCCGCAACTCCTCAGCAAAAAGATCGACCTGATCCATGCTGTTTGCCAACGCACAGGCAGCTTCGAGATGCGTCTGTGCAGTTGTCAATGCAGAAAGATGGCGTTGGCGAGCCATAAAGGCTCCTTCTCCTGCTGACGACTGCCATCCAATCATCTCCAGCAGCCTTTGCCGCAGCAAGCCGATTCCTGCACCCGTTTTAGCCGAAACCCGGATATCGGCGGTGGCAGAATCCGATGCCGGTTCGAGCAGGTCGGTTTTGTTATGAACGACAATGAGCCGCAGGCCTGCGGGAAGCGAGGCGAGTATGGCCTGATCTTCTGGCGTTACTCCCACTCGGCTATCCACAACCAGCAGGACAATACTGGCTTTATCGATCGCGGAGCGTGTGCGTGCCATACCCATTTTTTCGACTGCATCCTCCGTCTCCCGCAAGCCGGCTGTATCCAGAAGATGCAAGGGCACACCTTCAATCTCTATGGCTTGGCGGATAACGTCCCGTGTCGTGCCCGGAATTTCCGTAACGATAGCAACTTCCTCTCCGGCGAGACGATTCAGGAGACTGGATTTTCCAACATTCGGCTGCCCGACCAAAGCAATCCATATTCCTTCCCGCAGCAGGCTACCCTGTCGGGCCGAGTTGAACACCTGTTCAAGTTGACGCCGGATACACTCCAGCCTGATCTCCAGTTCCTTTCCAGAAACAAGCTCAATTTCCTCCTCCGAAAAATCAAGAGAAGCCTCCACAAGCATTCTCATGTCAGTAAGTGCTTGCACTAGAGCATGAATAGCATTGGAAAATTCTCCCTGGAGGGAACGGATGGCGCAGCGGGCAGCTTCCTCGTTGCTGGCGTCAATAAGGTCCGCCACGCTTTCAGCCTGCGCCAGATCAAGCTTGTTATTCAGGAATGCACGCAGGGTAAACTCCCCCGGCTGTGCCAGCCGCGCGCCAGCGGAAAGACAACTCGACAGCAACAGGTTCATGACTGCAGGGCCGCCGTGTCCCTGCAACTCCAGAACCTCTTCTCCGGTATAGGACTGGGGAGCGGGAAAGTAGAGCGCTATTCCCTGATCGATAACGCGGCCATTTTCGTCACGAAATCGGGTGAGGGTGGCGCGTCGGGGCTCTGGCACACAGGCTGCGACCCTGAGAGCAAGCGATTGCAGATTTCTGCCGGAAACACGCACCACCCCGATACCTCCCCGGCCTGGGGGCGTTGCAATCGCGGCAATCACATCAGAATGAATCATCCTGAGTTCGATGCCAACCCCGTTTGTAAAGGCGGGAAGGGAGGGGAGCGGCGGCGATTCCCCTGAACGCTAATTTGCTTTCTTCTGCTGCTTGCTCGTATTCGCGGCCGAACCTTCGATCATGCGCGTGATCTGCCACTGCTGCGCGATGGAGAGCACGTTGTTTACCAGGGAATACAACACCAGGCCCGCGGGAAAGAAGAAAAAGAAAACACTGAATGCCAAAGGCATGATCTGCATCACTCTAGCCTGGATGGGATCGGTCGCCGGGGGGCTGAGCCGCTGTTGCAGGAACATGGAAATGCCCATGATCACCGGCAGCACGTAATAAGGATCCGGTGCGGAAAGATCCTCTATCCACAACGCAAAAGGCGCGTAGCGCAATTCCACGCTCGAGAGCAGCACCCAGTATAACGAAATGAATACCGGAATCTGCACCAGGATGGGCAAGCATCCCCCCATCGGGTTGATTTTTTCCGTTTTATAAAAATCCATCATGGCCTGGTGCATGCGCTGCCGGTCATTCCCGTGTTGTTCCCGCAAACGCTGGAGTTTGGGCGTCACTAAGCGCAACTTCGCCATCGAACGGTAACCTGCCGCAGACAGGGGAAAGAATGCAAGCTTGACTGACATGGTGAGGAGAATGATGGCCACCCCCCAGTTTCCAGTCCAGGAATGAAACAACGACAACAGCCAGAACAATGGCGCGCCGATCACCGTCAGCCAGCCATAATCCACAACGAGATCGAGACCCGGCGCGACGGACGCGAGCTTGCTTTGCTCTTCCGGTCCCGCGTAGAGCGGGACGGTGACGGTGGCGCTACTGCCCGGTTCTATCTGACCCACCGGTACGATTACACCGGCTGTATATTCGTTTTCTCCAAGGCGTTTTGCATAATATTCGCGCGACAGCTTGTCCTTGGGCAGCCATGCGGTCAGGAAGTACTGCTGCAGCATGGCAATCCAGCCGTTATCCGCATTCTTGGGATAGCTGGCATTGCCCTTGTCCAGCGCGGAAAACTCGATTTTCTTGAATTTTTCCTCTTCGGTATAAAGCGCCGCGCCCGTATAGGTCGGGATCATGAAGAATGACCCCACGGGAGGCCGGCTGTCGCGCAGCATCTGAAAGTAGGAAAATGGCTGGATGGCGGCGTTCCGCTGATTGGCGACCTCGAAACTGACATCGATGAGATAGCTCCCACGATGAAACGTATAGACTTTAGTCACCTGTACACCGTCGGCCTCCGGTGCACTCAACCGTATCTGGATTTTATCCTGCCCGGCTGCCAACTCGTATGCGCCCGATTCCGCCGTAAAACGCGTCTTGTGGGTGGGTAAACCTTCACCGATCAACCCGGATTGTGCTACGTAGACACGCTCAGGATCGTTTTCCAGTAATGCGAAAGGCTTGTTTTTATCCTCCTTGGCGGGTTGATGCAGCAACTCGAGACGGCGAATATCTCCACCCGCCGTGTCGATTTCAGCCAGCACCATGTCGGTCTTGACCGTGATTTTGTCCCCGGATTCAAGCTTGGCCGCTGTCCTGACAGGAGCGCCGTTTTCCGCGGTTGCACCCCTTTGCGGTACTGATGAAGCAAGCTGATCTCCTGGCACCGGAGTTTCGGCAGTATCTGCACCGGCCTGCTTTTCCGTGCCCTGTACTGCCGTTGTCGGCGCCTGGGTTGCAGGATATTGTTCTTTCTGCCACGCATCCCACAGGAATAACAGCGATGTGGCAAAAATCAGGAAGAGTACGAATCTTTGTGTATCCATCTTGCTCTGCGAGTTATTTTTTTACGACAGGTAAAAACCGTTCAGAAACATTCAAACATTCAATGGGATGATTCCGCAGGAACCGGGTCATACCCCCCCCTGCTCCAGGGATTGCATCGCATTATCCTCCAGACGCTGAGAACGAGTCCCCGCGCGGCCCCATGCCGGGCCAGCGCTTCACAGGCGTAATGCGAACAAGACGGACTGAACCGGCATGAGGGTCCGAGGAAAGGGCTCAGGCAGTATTGATAGAGCCTGATAAACGCAATAATTATTCGCGACATTGCTGCAATTGAATCATGAGACGTCGTGCTTCCTCCGCCAGCTGCACCGAACTGCGATCACTGGCGCGGCACCGCAGACGCATCACCAGATCAAGGCCCGCCATATCCTCCTGGCGTGCACGAAACACTTCCCGCAACACCCGTTTCACCCGGTTGCGGTTTACGGCAAGCCGTTCAATTTTACCTGCCACTATCAATCCCAATCTGGAATGCAATAAACCGTTGGGTTTAGCGAAAACCTGAAGCAGTTCTCCGCTCTTGGAACACCTAAACCGTATGACCGAGGAAAATTCTTCTGCCTTATGCAGTCGATGAGTTTTAGGAAAACGAATAATACGGTCCCGGGTTGCGGTACGTTACTGCACTCCGAGGCGCACCCGTCCTTTGGCGCGCCGAGCCCGGATTACCGCCGCCCCACTCGCGGTTTTCATGCGGACCCTGAAACCGTGGGTCCGCTTTCTGCGCGTCACGGATGGTTGGTAAGTGCGTTTCATTATTTCCCCTGTGCCTGATAATGATAAATAAAAACTCGACATTACAACTCTTTACGACGGCCCGTGTCAACCGATATTTTTTGCTATTCCTGTGGATAAGCTGTGAAGAACGGTCTAGAATATTCCGCTCACCTCGCCCGCAACTTCCGTTTCTTCCCCAACGAGTCATTAATATCATGCTTGCACCGGATACCTTTTGGCTTGCCTGTCTCGAATATTTTGAAAATGAGCTGAGCGCGCAGCAATTCAATACCTGGATCAAACCATTGCGCCTGCAACTGTCGCACGACTCGCCTGAGCCTGACCTCACGCTGATCGCACCCAACCGTTTTGTCCTCCAATGGGTAAAGGACAACTTTTTGAGCGGCATCACGCAGATGGCGGAAAACCACTTCGCGCGCCCGGTTCAGTTGCGGCTGGAACTCGCCGGACAGGTCCCGGCCAGCGCATCTCCTTCGATTGGCGGGAATAACGGAATGGATTCCCGTCCGGTTACCGCGGTGTTTGATGCACCGGCAGAATCAGCGCAAAAGGCGCCGAAGGATACGAAAGATACAAAGGATGCGAAGGAAAAACAGGAAAAAAATCCAACCAGGCTGAACCCCTCTTTCACCTTCAACACTTTCGTCACAGGAAAAGCAAACCAGCTGGCGCGTGCCGGGGCTATTCAGGTTGCGGAACGTCCCGGCGTTGCTTATAACCCCTTCTTCATCTATGGGGGGGTAGGGTTGGGAAAAACCCATCTGATTCAAGCGATCGGCAATTTCGTCGTGGAGCACAACCCAGCTGCCAAGGTTCGCTATATTCATTCGGAGCAATACGTTTCCGACGTAGTAAGGGCTTACCAACATAAAGCGTTTGATGAATTCAAGCGCTACTATCATTCGCTGGACCTGTTGCTGATCGACGATATCCAGTTTTTTGGCGGAAAGAATCGCACGCAGGAAGAGTTTTTCTACGCATTCAATGCCCTGATCGAAGCGCACAAGCAAGTCATCATCACCTGCGACTCTTACCCGAAGGAAATCGCCGGCATGGAAGAACGGTTGATTTCGCGTTTCGGATGGGGTTTGACGGTAGCGGTGGAACCTCCTGAACTGGAAATGCGCGTCGCGATTCTCCTGAAGAAAGCATTGATGGAAGATATCATCCTGGATGAAAGCGTCGCTTTTTTCATTGCAAAACACATTCGCTCCAATGTGCGTGAACTGGAAGGCGCATTGAAAAGAGTGGTCGCTTACTCACGTTTCACCGGTCACGCACTGACTCTGGATTTGGCGCGGGAAGCATTGAAAGATCTGCTGGCGGTACAAAACCGTCAGATCTCCATTGAAAACATTCAAAAGACGGTGGCGGACTACTACAAGATCAAGGTCGCTGAAATGTATTCCAAAAAGCGGTCTCGCGTTGTTGCCCGCCCACGCCAGATGGCCATGGCCATTTCTAAGGAACTCACTCCTCTGAGCCTGCCCGATATCGGGGAAGCCTTCGGGGGTCGGGACCATACCACAGTACTGCATGGGTATCGAAAGATCGCCGAATTGCGTGCTTCCGATCCTGCCGTCAATCGCGACTTCAATACCTTGCTGCACATTCTCCGCGGCTAACTGCAAACTGAATGAATAGCAAACTGAGGTTAAAAACAGGATGAATTGGGGATAACTCGTCGCTTCTGTTCGGACTTTAATTCTGCTCACAAACTATCCACAGTCCATACCTTATTGATACAGAATTAGAAAATGATCTAATATACTGATATCAGGCAAACTTTCCTACTTTTACCGGATTTCGCCAGTTCTTATCAACTATTATTAGATTTACAATTAAAAAATGAAACTGATAGAAGCCGACAGGGATACATTGCTGAAACCTTTGCAGACAGTTACCGGTATTGTCGAGCGACGTCATACCTTACCTATCCTTTCCAACGTACTCATTGAACGCAAGCAGGAAAATATTTCGTTTATTGCTACCGATCTTGAAATCCAGATTACTACCTCCACTACGGATGACGGCAAGGCAGATGAGGAGTACTCCGTAACGGTTGCTGCAAAAAAACTTCAGGATATATTGCGTGCACTGCCCGAAAAAGTGCAGGTAACGCTGGAAACCAGCGACAGCCGGCTTCAAGCCAAAGCGGGAAAAAGCCGCTTCAATCTGCAGACGCTTCCTGCTGAAGATTTTCCAAAATTTCCTGAAAGTAATGAACCACAGGGAACAGTCAAGGTACAGCAGAAGGAATTGAAGCACCTCCTGTCGATGGTCCAATATGCCATGGCCCATCAGGACATTCGCTACTACCTGAACGGTTTGCTGTTATTGTTGGAAAACAATCAACTGAAGGTGGTGGCAACCGATGGCCATCGGTTGGCGTTCGCCCTGATGATGCTTGAAACACCGTTGGAAAAAAAAGAGGTCATTCTTCCTCGCAAAGTGGTGCTCGAATTATCCCGGCTATTGAATGAAACCGAGGAGCCGGTAACCATAGAAGTACTTCAGAACCAGGTACGTTTTACCTTCTCCAATGTCGTTCTGGTATCCAAAGTGGTCGATGGAAAGTTTCCGGACTATAACCGCGTCATCCCCGCCGGTTACCAGAAACAATTTGATATAAACCGGCTGCTGCTGCTACAGACACTGCAGCGCGCCGCGATCCTGTCCAATGAAAAATTTCGCGGAGTTCGTCTCATTCTTACCACCGACAATCTTCGTATCGTCTGTAATAACAGTGAACAGGAAGAAGCACAGGAAGAACTGGAACTTCAATATGACGGAGAAGGACTCGACATTGGTTTCAACATCACTTATTTGCTCGATGTGCTGAACAATACGGCGAGTGAAACAGTAACGTGCGCCTTTGGCGACGCCAACAGCAGTGCGTTGATCACCATTCCGGGTAATGACAGTTTCAAATATGTGGTCATGCCCATGCGCATATGATGTAACTATCAGGTCATTTTCACCTTTCCCTTTCCTTAGCTGGAAGCTGCAGAAGCGTCCATTGATGCGGTTATGGTATAATTGATTAATTACTGCGCGGCATTTTCCGGCATTGCAGACTCAGCTACGACCTTCGTTGAGTTTCCTTGAGCCTTTCCCGAGTGGCCTCCTGAGCCTTAATCCCACAGGCGGGTGAAAACCGGCTCCCCGTAGCGTTTGCTCCAGATGTTTCCCGATAGCAGTCAGCAGGATTCGCAATAATTTTATTGCGAATCCATCAGTGTGGAAGCGATTGGATATTCCGGTTCAAATAACTGAAACAACTGAAGACACAGCAATGAACGAAAAAGAGCGTTCCCGGCAGCAAAAAGTCAAAAGCTCCACCGACTATGGCTCGGACAGCATCAAGATCCTGAAAGGGCTGGATGCGGTGCGCAAGCGCCCTGGCATGTACATTGGCGATACCAGTGACGGCACGGGTCTGCACCATATGGTGTTCGAGGTATTGGATAATGCGATTGACGAGGCGCTGGCCGGCTATTGCGATGAGATTTCGGTCATCATCCACCCCGACAACTCGGTTACGGTGCAGGACAATGGTCGTGGCATTCCAACCGGCATAAAGCAGGATGACGAGCTCAAGCGTTCCGCTGCTGAAATCGTCATGACCGAACTTCACGCCGGGGGTAAATTCGATTCCGATTCATACAAGGTATCAGGCGGCTTGCATGGCGTTGGCGTCTCGGTCGTGAATGCCCTGTCGGAATGGTTGCGCCTTTCCATTCGCCGGGATGGAAATATCCATCAGATCGAGTTTCGCATGGGCGTGCCGGTGGCGCCCCTGGCCGTGACCGGAAAGACCGAACGGCGTGGTACCGAAGTACATTTTCTGGCGAGCAAGGAAATATTCGGAGACATCGAATACCATTACGACATATTCGCCAAACGCCTGCGGGAACTTTCCTTTCTCAACAACGGGGTCAAAATCCATCTCGTAGACCAGCGCAACGCCAAGGAGGAAACATTTGCCTTTGTGGGCGGGGTCAAGAGTTTTGTCGAGTACGTCAATCGCACCAAGTCGGTGCTTCATCCCAATATTTTCTATGCAGCGGGAGAAAAAGACCACATCGTGGTGGAAGTCTCGATGCAGTGGAATGACAGCTATACCGAGCAGGTACTGTGTTTTACGAACAATATTCCGCAAAAGGATGGCGGTACTCATCTCACGGGTCTGCGCGCGGCCATGACACGCACCCTGAACAATTACATAGAAAAAAACGATCTCGCAAAAAAAGCCAAAATCGAAACCTCAGGCGACGACATGCGCGAGGGCCTGTCGTGTGTTTTGTCAGTGAAGCTGTTCGAACCCAAGTTTTCATCTCAAACCAAGGAAAAGCTCGTATCGTCGGAAGTGCGTCCGGTAGTGGAAGAAATCGTATCGCTCAAATTGGCGGAATTCCTCATGGAGCATCCGGTCGATGCAAAAATCATCTGCGGCAAGATCATCGAAGCGGCCAGAGCCCGCGAGGCTGCGCGCAAGGCACGGGAACTGACCCGGCGCAAGGGTGTGCTGGACGGCATGGGGTTACCCGGCAAGCTGGCGGATTGCCAGGAGAAAGACCCGTCCCTGTCCGAGCTTTATCTGGTGGAAGGGGATTCCGCCGGAGGCTCCGCCAAGCAGGGACGCGACCGCAAATTCCAGGCCATCATGCCGTTGAAAGGAAAAATCCTCAATGTGGAAAAAGCCCGTTTTGACAAGCTGATTTCCTCGCAGGAAATTGCATCCCTTATCACAGCGCTTGGCACCGGCATCGGCAAGGACGAGTATAACCCGGACAAATTGCGCTATCACCGCATCATCATCATGACGGATGCCGACGTGGATGGATCGCATATCCGCACCTTGCTGCTCACTTTCTTTTACCGACAAATGCCGGAACTGATCGAGCGCGGCCATATCTTCATTGCCCAACCGCCGCTGTACAAGATCAAGCACGGCAAACAGGAACGCTACGTCAAGGACGATCACGAGCTCAAGCAATACCTGCTGGGCCTGGCGTTGACGGATGCGGAACTGCATACGGGAGAGGATAAATTGCCTCTGACTGGAGAAACGCTGGAAAATATTGCGAACGAATATCTTCTGGCGGAAGCCGTGATCGAGCGCATGAGTTCGCTGATCGACAGCGAAGTCATGCATGCGTTGTTACGCCATGCCGATATCGATCTGAGTAATGAGGAGTTGGCAATCGAAAGCGCGGCTCGTCTGGCGGAACAGGTCAATGCGGCAAATATCACCATCGTACCCAAGTACGATGCCGTCACAGAAGAGTACCGGTTGAAAATCTCCCGCGTGCATCATGGCAACGTTCGCAACAGCTACATCGACCGGGATTTTCTGCAAAGTGGCGATTACGCGCAAATCAGGCAAACCGCTCAGGTGCTCGATGGCCTGATAGGGCCGGCGGCTTATGTGCAGCGCGGCGAAAAGAAACAGGCCGTGAGCGACTTCAAGCAAGCACTCGACTGGCTGCTGGAGGAAGTCAAAAAAGGTATCGGCACCCAGCGTTACAAAGGTCTGGGTGAGATGAATCCGGCCCAGCTCTGGGAAACGACCATGGACCCGAAGGTTCGCCTCCTGCTGCGCGCCCAGATCGAGGACAGCATCGCCGCAGACGAAATTTTCACCACCCTGATGGGCGATATCGTGGAACCGCGGCGCGCGTTCATCGAGAACAATGCGCTGGGGGTGAGGAATCTCGACGTTTAGCTGATACGTCAATCGCTCGAAGCCAATACCTGAAGGCGCCACCGGCTACTTCGCATCATAAGTGGCGTCTTGACGCAACTGGCATCTTGAGATGGTAAACTCGCAATTTTCAACAAAAATTATTCACAGGTTTTAACGACATGTTGTCCTCACACAATACTCTCGAAAGCGCAGACCCTGATCTCTGGCAAGCCATCAAAGGCGAGATGCAGCGGCAGGAAGAATATATCGAGCTGATCGCCTCGGAAAATTATGCGAGTCCTGCAGTGATGCAGGCGCAGGGCTCGGTGCTGACCAACAAGTATGCGGAGGGTTATCCCGGCAAGCGCTACTACGGCGGCTGCGAGTATGTGGATGTCGTGGAGCAGTTGGCAATCGATCGGGTAAGGGCGCTGTTCGACGCGGAGTATGTCAACGTCCAGCCGCATTCCGGCTCGCAGGCCAACGCCGCGGTCTATCTGACTGCATTGAAACCGGGGGATACCCTGCTCGGGATGTCGCTTGCGCATGGCGGGCATTTGACACATGGTGCTTCGGTCAATCTCAGCGGCAAAATTTTCAATGCCGTTTCCTATGGCCTTCGTTCCGATACAGAAGAGCTTGACTATGATGAGGTTGCGCGCCTGGCGCACGAACATAAGCCCAAGCTGATCGTGGCGGGGGCTTCGGCTTACGCGCTGGTGATAGACTGGAAGCGCTTCCGCAAGATTGCGGATGATATAGGGGCCTACCTGTTCGTGGATATGGCGCATTACGCGGGGCTGGTTGCGGCAGGGTACTATCCCAACCCCGTCGGCATCGCCGATTTCGTCACGAGTACGACCCACAAGACGCTGCGTGGCCCGCGGGGCGGCATCATCATGGCCAGGGCGGAACATGAGAAAGCGCTCAATTCCGCTATTTTCCCGCAAACCCAGGGGGGGCCGTTGATGCATGTCATTGCCGCCAAGGCAGTGGCCTTCAAGGAAGCCGCCAGCCAGGAGTTCAAGGACTACCAGGAACAGGTAATCGACAATGCGCGCGTAATGGCGAAAGTGCTGCAGGAGCGCGGATTGCGCATCGTCTCGGGGCGTACCGATTGCCACATGTTTCTGGTGGACCTCCGTCCCAAGCAGATTACCGGCAAGCAGGCCGCCGAATCGCTGGAGCTGGCGCATATCACCGTCAACAAGAATGCGATTCCCAACGACCCGCAGAAGCCATTCGTCACCAGCGGGATTCGTATCGGCTCTCCTGCCATCACCACCCGCGGCTTTACCGAAATTGAATCCGAACAACTGGGGCATCTGATAGCTGATGTACTGGAAGCGCCGACAGATTCCTCGGTGCTGACAGAGGTTGCACATCAGGCAAAAGTGCTATGTGCAAAATTTCCAGTTTATCAAGGCTGATCGCGCAATGGAGCGGCGCATCCTGACGTCGCTTCCATGTCTCGGCATAGTCGATCTGGTCGATCTTCACCTGGATCGATTTGCTTCGGCTCCGGAGTTGAAGTCAGCCGACTGGTTCCAGGTTGACGCATGAAGTGTCCTTTCTGCCATACGCCTGATACGAGCGTGATCGACTCCAGGGTGAGCGAGGAAGGAGACAGGATACGCCGCCGCCGGCGCTGCCCCAACTGTGACAAACGCTTCACCACCTATGAAACCGTGGAATTGCGCTTGCCGCAGGTCGTGAAACAGGATGGCAATCGCGCCGAGTTCGACCGCGAAAAATTGCGTACCGGCTTTATGCGGGCATTGCACAAGCGTCCGGTTTCAGCAGAGGATGTGGAGGCAGCAATGAGCCGTGTCGTCCAGAAGCTGCTAAGCCTGGGTGAACGGGAGGTTTCCTCGCAAGAGATCGGTCAGATGGTCATGGAAGAACTCTATAAACTGGACAAGGTCGCGTATATCCGCTTTGCTTCTGTTTATCGAAGTTTTCAGGGGGCTGCCGATTTCGATGATGCAATCCGGGAACTGCAAGGATCAGATAGCAGGAAAGAACCGGACAAAGCCTGATTCACACGTTTTATCTTCTGTATTCCGTTTTTCCGGCAAATCCCGGCAAGCGACGCGGCTGCACTTGAGTTGCAAGCTGAATTTGCAGCTTCGTCTTTGAACAATGGAGTTCCAATGTTCTCGCCAACCGATTACCGCTTCATGGCCCAGGCGTTGCGGCTCGCGGAAAAAGGCCTTTATAGTACAAGCCCGAATCCCCGGGTGGGCTGCGTGCTGGTGCGTGATGGGCAGGTGGTGGGTAGTGGCTGGCACGAGCGCGCAGGTGAGGCGCATGCGGAAATAAATGCACTCGCTGCCGCCGGCTTGGCGGCACGCGGCGCGACCGCTTATCTCACACTGGAGCCATGCAGTCATCATGGCCGCACTCCACCTTGCGCCGATGCCTTGATCCAGGCAGGTATCGCCAAAGTCATTGCAGCCATGCAGGACCCGAATCCGCTCGTGTCCGGCCGCGGCTGCGCGCTTCTGGAAGAGATGGGGATAGAAGTGCAAACCGGCTTGATGGAAGCGGAAGCGAAAGCATTGAATATCGGATTTGTCTCGCGCATGACCCGCGGTCGTCCCTGGATCAGGACCAAGATCGCAGCAAGTCTTGACGGCAAGACGGCGCTCAATGACGGATCCAGCCAATGGATCACGAGTGAAGCGGCACGCCGTGACGGGCACCGCTGGCGCGCCCGTTCCTGCGCGGTAATGACCGGCATTGGTACGGTGTTGGCCGATAATCCGCAGCTCACGGTGCGCCATGTCCATACATCCAGGCAACCCCTGCCGATAGTGGTGGACCAGGGATTGGATATACCGATCGATGCTGGATTGCTGCGTGGCGCGGGTGAGCTGATTTTTACCGCTGCCGCCAGTGAAGGCAAAATTGTGGCGTTACGGGATGTGGGCGTACACGTCATCCTGTTGCCGGATAGTGCTGGCAACGTTGATCTGGCTGCAATGATGCAACGGCTTGCGGACCTTGAAATAAACGAAGTGCTGGTGGAGGCAGGGCGCGGCTTGAACGGTGGGCTTATCCAGGCGGATCTGGTGGATGAACTGGTCATTTATCTTGCTCCCTGTCTGATCGGAAATGCGGCGCGGGACATGCTCAGATTGCCGGAACTCTCGAATCTGGAAGACAAGCGCGCCCTCAAGATTCACGATGTACGCGCCGTGGGACAGGATATCCGCATTATTGCCCGTTTCGCTGACAGGAGGGCTACATAATTTGGATCAATTCTTCTATTTCTTTCTGAACCTTCCAGGTTAAGTAAGTACATACTTACTCAGCGGCCGGCGGAACGAAAGAGCCATTTATGTTTTTGCCGGATACTTGGTGAGCTTGCGCTGCAATGTCCGCCGGTGCATGTTGAGGACGCGCGCCGTTACAGAAACATTCCCCTTGTTCTCGTTGAGTACGCGCTGAATGTACTCCCACTCGAGCCGCCCGACGGACAGGGGGTGGGCGCTGATCTGCACGTCCGCGTCCCCGGTCGTGCGCTCGAACGCCGCCATGATTTCATGGACATCGACCGGCTTCGCGAGATAGTGGGTGGCGCCGAGTTTGATGGCCTCGACCGCGGTGGCGATGCTGGCGTAGCCCGTCAGCATGACAATACGCGTGCCGGGATCGATTGCTTTCAGCTTTTCGACCAGGGATAACCCCGAAGGACCGGGCAGTCTGAGATCGATAACGGCGTACTCCGGTGTGCAGGCCTCCGCCAGCTCCAGCGCCTGGTCCACGCTATGCGCGCAGGTCACGTTGAATCCGCGTTTGGTCATTGCATTGGCAAGAACCGTACAAAAGGTCTGGTCATCGTCCACAATCAGCAGGGTGGGACGATCATCCAATTCCGTCATGGGTAGCGTTGTTGTCATATTGATGGCTGTATCAGAGGGAGTATGACTTGGGTGCAGGCCCCGCCTTCACGATTGGTCAGGCGCACTTTGCCGCCAAACCGCTCGATGTTGGCATTTGCCAGAAACAGGCCGATGCCGAAACCCTGCCCTTTTGTTTTGGTCGTGAAAAAGGGCTGACCGGCACGCTGGGCCGCCTCTCCGCTCAGTCCTTCTCCATAGTCGAGTATCTGCAGATGCAGTTCCTGATGACTCCAGGTAACTTCTATTTCGATGTGTTTCAAGGAGGCATCCGCCGCATTATTCAACAGATTCAAAATGGACTGGCTCAGTAATTGTGTGTTCAGAATCTGGGGGGCCGGCTGCACCCCGCTGCCGCGATAGGTAAACTGGGCGGAGGGCCGCATCAGTTGCCATTTATCCAGAACCTGGCGCAAAAAAAGATCGACTGTCTGGCCACTGACATCTTCGGCGCGTGCCTGGCCCGCATCCGCCAGCAATTGCGTCAGGGTGCGCTTGCAATGCGCGATCTGATCCCGCAATATACTGATGTTGCCCTGAAATTCAGTGTTGTCGATATATTCGTCCTGCAATTCACCCGTGACTATCGCCATGGTTGCCAGCGGCGTGCCCAGTTCATGCGCCGCGCCGGCGGCCAGCGTTCCAAGCGCAATGATCTGTTCATTACGCAATGCCTGCTCACGCGCCAATGCCAGGTCCTTGTCGCGTTCGCGGATTGATATGCCCATCTTGACAACGAACCACGCGATCAATACGGTGCTCAGTACGAAAGCCAGCCACATCCCGGATACGTGCATGATGAATTCGCTGCCGTGTTCTTCATGGTTATGTGGCAGGGGCACATAATAAAACAGCAACAGCGTATAGCAACTTATGGTGATGGCAGCCATCACCCAGGTATAAGCCCAGGGCAGCGCCGCCGCGGCAATGGTCAGAGGCAGAAGGTATAGCGAGATAAACGGGTTGGTCGAGCCGCCGCTGAGATAAAGCAGCGTGCTTAAAGCAAGCACATCCACCAGGAGTTGTGCAAAGAACTCCATGCTGGAAACCGGCCATTTACGATGGAGGCGTATCCAGGTCGCCAGGTTCACCACCCCCAGCAAAACCGCTACCGCGACCATTTCCGCCCAGGGCAATTCCAGCTCGAGCCCCCAGTAAGCCAATGCAAAAGTCAGGCACTGCGCCGCGATGACGATATTCCTGAGCAGGAACAAACGTTGCAGATTCTTGCGGAGAGGGGGCTGGCGGGGGTTAGCAAGCATTTTTGTCGCTGATCTTCTCATGCCAGATGAGGAGCCTTATTGATCCGGCCAGAAAAAATACTATGAATCTCGTCATTCCGGGCCGGACCCGGAATCCAGCTCAAACCAATAATGGGGTGCTTTGAACGTCACTGGATACCAGCTTTCGCCGATATGACGTTTGTACTGTTTGCTCGCCGAATTAATAGTAACTTCCATGGGCTTCTCTAGGGGCTTCTCCAAGGCTTCGCTATATTATCCCCGAACATTAGCGTATATTGCCATGCAGGGCCATGCGGCAAATTGCCGCATGGCCCTGCAAAAGGAAAAGGGGACAACATCGATATGGATATTTGAAAGCAGGAAAGACCCGATGTTCACAGGAATTGTCGAAGCCGTCGGCGAGATCAAAACGGCCAGTCCGCAGGAAAATGGCTTAAGCTTGCGCATTGCGCCAGGCAAGCTGTCTCTGGCAGACACAAAAATCGGCGACAGCATCGCGGTAAATGGTGTATGCCTCACCGTTACCGCACTGGCGGACAATCTGTTATCTGTAGACGTCTCGCGCGAAACACTTCAGTGCACGCAAGGACTGGATAAGCCGGGTGGAAAGGTTAATCTCGAAAAATCGCTGCGCCTGTCCGACAGGCTGGGCGGCCATCTGGTCAGCGGCCATGTTGACGGAGTTGGAGAGGTGATAAAGTTTCAGCCCCTGGGCAAAAGCTGCCTGCTTGCGATCCGGTTGCCGGATCCGCTGCTGAAATATATTGCCAAAAAAGGTTCAATTACGGTAAATGGCGTGAGCTTGACGGTCAATCGGGTAGAGCGTAACGAATTGGAGATCAACCTCATCCCTCATACCCTGGCCGAAACGACGCTGAAAGAATTGAAAGCGGGCGCCAGGGTAAATGTGGAAGTGGATATGCTGGCCCGCTATGTGGAGCGCCTGCTGGCAATGGACGACAAGCGCGGGAGCGAGAGCCCGATTCAGACATGATCATCAGTTCAGTTCAGGAAATCATTGCTGACATCAAGACCGGCCGCATGGTCATTCTCGTCGACGAGGAAAACCGCGAAAACGAGGGCGACCTGGTTCTGGCAGCGGATTTCATTACACCGGCAGCCATCAATTTCATGGCAACATACGGGCGCGGCCTGATCTGCCTGACACTGATGGAAGAACGCTGCCGCCAGCTCAATTTGCCTCTGATGGTGGCGGCCAACCGGTCTCCGCTCGGTACCAATTTCACGGTTTCCATCGAGGCTGCGACCGGAGTGACCACTGGCATTTCCGCCGCCGACCGGGCCCGTACGGTACAGGTTGCCGTGAATCGGGATGCAAAACCGGATGACCTCGTCCAACCGGGGCATATTTTTCCGCTCATGGCCCAAAACGGGGGCGTGCTCGTGCGCGCCGGCCACACAGAAGCCGGTTGCGATCTGGCGCATCTGGCGGGACTCACACCCGCCTCCGTCATCTGCGAAATACTGAACGAAGACGGAAGCATGGCGCGCCTCCCCGACCTGGTCGAGTTTGCGGCAAAGCATCAACTTAAGATAGGCGCCATTGCCGACCTCATCCATTATCGCAGCCGTACGGAAAGCCTGGTGGAACGCATTGTAGAACGTCCCATCCAGACAGCGCACGGCAGATTCCAGCTCGTTGCCTATCTGGACAAAACCGCCAATACCGTCCACCTGGCGCTGGTAAAGGGAGCGATCGGTCCGGACGATGAAACGCTGGTAAGAGTGCACGAACCGCTTTCGGCCATGGACCTTCTCGATCTGGAGGATGATACCCACTCCTGGAACCTGAACGAAGCCCTGCGTATCATCGGCGACACGGAACGCGGTGTTATCGTACTGCTTCATCGCAGGGAAAGCGGGTCGGAGCTGATGGAAAGGGTGCTGCCGGCGAAACTGCCGCACCATTCGGCCGCCAAGGCCGATCTGCGCAATTACGGTATTGGCGCACAGATCCTCAAGGATCTCAACGTGAGGAAGATGCGCTTACTGGCTGTTCCCCGAAAAATGCCGAGCATGACAGGCTTCGGACTTGAAGTCACCGGATACCTGGAGCCGGAAGATAAAAGCCGGCTGGCGGAAGGTCGCCAGGCGGTTCGTTGATAATTTTTTTGAACCCGCAACTCCCTGCAATCCGCTAATGGATAATAGGCGGCGGATTGATACATGGAACGTTTCTCCAACCTTTGCAATCAGATCTTGTTACAGGAGCGAACATGGCACGATACGAAAATATTCTTGAGCTCGAACCTAACCTCGACGGTGAAGATCTCAGCATTGGCATTGTCATGAGCCGCTTTAATATCGAGGCAAGCGAGGGATTGCTGGGCGCATGCGTGGAGGAACTGATGAAGCAGGGTGTGGATGCAGGGAATATCGTCCTGGTTTCGGTCCCGGGAGCGCTTGAAATCCCTTTGGCATTGCAAAAGATGGCTTTGACCGACCAGTTCGATGCGCTGATCGCTCTGGGCGCCGTCATACGGGGAGAGACATACCATTTCGAAGTCGTTTCCGAGCAATCCACCGAAGGAGTCGCCACGGTGCAACTGGATACGGGTATTCCCATCGCCAACGGCATACTCACGACCGACACCGACGACCAAGCCCTGGCGCGCATGAGCCAGAAGGGCGCTGAAGCGGCGCGGGTCGCGATAGAGATGGCCAACCTGCAAGGAACGCTCGATGAAATGGAGCAATGAAGCACTGGAGCAAGGGGCCAGGATAAAGCAGCAATCAACGATGTAGCGAGTGAAAGAAGCAGAACGCGATGCAGAATCAGGTGGGAAGCGGGAAGTGAAACGGGCGGAGAGGCAGGCGGAGAAACAGGGAAGGGGTACTGCGCGAAAAAGTCGCCGGCGCCTGGCGCGTGAACTGGCTTTGCAGGGGTTGTATCAGTGGTGCGTAGCGGGTGGAAGCGCCGGTACCATCGAAGCGCAGCTTCGGGACACGGAGGAGTTCCCGAAAACGGACGAGGAATATTTCTCCCGCCTGCTCCACGGCGTGTTGACGGAAGCGCCTGAGCTCGAGAAGGAAATCCAGCCCTGCCTCGATCGCCCGTTCAACGAACTCAGCCCGGTGGAAATTTCAATATTATTGCTCGGTACCTATGAGCTGGAGCGACATCCGGAAATACCGTATCGGGCAGTCATCAATGAAGCGGTGGAACTCGCCAAAGCCTACGGCGGCACGCACGGCCACAAATATGTCAACGGCGTGCTCGATAAATTGGCGGTAAAGCTGAGAGCGGTCGAGATCGGGGCAAAACTGTGACTGCGGGGCATACTCGGAACTGTTCGACTGTTTCCGCCGCTTCTGGCGTGAAGTGACGGCATGAATTGATCCTGTAGGCTCAAGTAAAGTGCTGTCGGAATTTGACATCATCCGGTCTTTTTTCACCCGCTCCGCTCCCGCTACGGTATTGGGTGTAGGGGACGATGCGGCGCTCATCAGGCCTGCATCCGGGATGGAACTGGCAGTTTCAACCGACATGCTTGTTTCGGGGCGTCATTTTTTAGAAGATGTGGATCCGTACAAGCTTGGCCATAAATCCCTGGCAGTGAATCTTTCCGATATGGCGGCAATGGGCGCCTGTCCCCGTTGGGCAACCCTTTCGCTCGCGCTGCCAGAATCAATGGTACGAAAAGGTGAGCCATGGTTGCGGACCTTTGCTGACGGGTTTTTTGCGCTTGCTCATGCCCATCAGGTTGACCTGATCGGTGGCGATACCACCAACGGTCCCCTGAATATCTGCGTGACAATCATTGGCGAAGCGCCGGAAGGAAAAGCCTTGCGCCGCAGCGGCGCCAGGCCGGGTGATGATATCTGGATTTCGGGCTACCTTGGGGATGCCGCCTTGGCACTTGCTTACCGAAAAAAAAAGATTATGCTGGAATCGGGCGGAGTGGAAGCCGCGGAAGTGGAAGCCCTTATGGCCGCGCTTGAGATGCCCACTCCCCGCGTGAAGCTGGGGCAACGGCTGATCGGCCTTGCTCACAGTGCCATCGATATTTCAGACGGTCTGCTGGCAGACCTCGGACACATTCTGGAGTGTTCAAAAGTGGCGGCTGTTGTCAGAATCGATCAGATAAGGCGTTCGGCGATGATGGAGAAACATTTTTCTCACCCTTTGGCGATAGAATGCCTGCTTGCGGGAGGAGACGATTATGAGTTGTGCTTTACCGTGCCGAGTTCGGAGCGAACAAAGGTGGAACTGCTTTCGCGCGAGGAAGGCATTCCATTAACATGTATTGGCAGCATCGAGGAAGGAGAAGGTTTGGTCGTGCTCGATTCGTCAGGCAGAACAGTCGCTATGGAGGTCAAGGGCTATGACCACTTCCGAGCCTGACAGCCGAAGCGATAATCCACCTGACCGCGAGCCTGTCGCGGTGGAATCCACACCCGCGCCTTCTATCGACCGAGGGGATGAAACCAGACGAGAAACTCTTCCACCCCTACCTTCTCTCTGGATCGAACGACCTGCGCCTGACAAGGCATTCGTTCGCAGCAGCGCGGCACATTTCATCGCCTTCGCGGGAGGGGTCGGATTGAACCCCGTCGCACCCGGCACAGCCGGGACCCTGGTCGCGTTCCCCCTGTTCTGGGTACTCGAATATATTTTCGATTCCTCCGGTTTTCTCCTGTTTCTTGTTGCCGCGTTTGGTGTCGGTATCTGGGCTTGCGAGGTGACAGGCCGGGCATTGAGGAATCCCGACCACGGCGGTATCGTCTGGGATGAAGTCACCGCTTTCCTGCTGGTGCTGTTCTTTACACCCAAGGGCCTGATATGGCAGGCATTTGCATTTCTGCTGTTTCGTTTGTTCGATATAATCAAACCGGCGCCTATCCGTTACTACGAAAAAAAACTGCATGGCGGATTCGGTGTGATGTTCGACGACCTGCTGGCGGCTTTCTTCACGCTTTTGTGTCTGGCCTTCTGGAAGGCTTATGTGATCGGTTAGCCAACACGCTCTAATAGGCTGCCCAGATGTGGGCATTTTTCCAGCAAGTATCGGGGAAATGGATTTCAGAAGGAGCAACCGACATGGATGATATGATGCTTCAGGACCTGGCGATGCGGGTTGGAACAGCGCTTGCCCAGCAGGAATTGATGCTCGTCACGGCCGAATCCTGCACAGGCGGGTGGCTGGGTCAGATCGTTACTTCAGTCGCCGGGAGTTCCGGCTGGTATGAGCGCGGCTTCATTACTTATGCTACGGCTTCGAAACAGGAAATGCTGGGCGTGAGTAACGCCACCCTCGAGCAGTACGGTTCGGTATCGGAACAGGCAGCCTCCGAAATGGCCGCGGGTGCGATTGCACGCAGCCATGCCCAGGTGGCGGTGTCAGTAACCGGTATTGCCGGACCGGAGGGCGGCACCGAGGAAAAGCCGGTCGGAATGGTATGTTTTGCCTGGATAATGAAAGAGGGAATGGCGCTCGCCGAAACGCGATATTTCAGCGGCAGCCGCGAGGAGATAAGGCGCCAGTCTGTATCGGGAGCGCTGCAAGGCCTGATCGATCTGCTACACAGTATCCCGCCTGCCGTCGCATAACTTCCCGTTGCTCAATGATCGCTCTCATGCGCGCCATGACGGGACATCAGCCGGTCACTATAGGCGATTGCAATTGCGGACAACAGGAAAACTATGTGGATTCCGGTCTGGGCCAGGATCGTTTTCTCGTCATATGCATTGGCATTGATGAACGTCTTCAGCAGATGAATGGAAGAGATGCCGATAATAGCAGTGGAGAGCTTGACTTTCAGCACTGTTGCATTGACATGTGATAACCACTCCGGCTGATCGGGGTGTCCTTCCAGATTCATACGGGAGACAAAAGTCTCATAACCTCCGATGATCACCATGATGAGCAGGTTGGAGATCATCACCACGTCGATCAGACCCAGTACGACCAGCATGATCGTCGTTTCTCCGATCTTCTTGGGAGGAGCGGCACCCTCGATCGAAACCGCATCCAGGGTGTGCTCCAGCGCCTCCTTGTTACCCATCACTGCTCCGATCAGGTCAAGTAATTCCACCCAGAAGTGATAAACGTAGACGCATTGCGCAAGAATCAGCCCAAGGTACAGGGGCAATTGCAGCCAGCGTGTGGTAAATATGAAATATGCCAGTGGCTGGATCTTTCCTGACCTCCCGGGGTAGAGGGTGGATGGGGTGTCGCCGGTGTCGTTAGAGTCCTCGTTGATTTTCATTCAATTCTGTGGATTTTGCGGTGAAAAATACCCGCTATTTTACACGCCGTCTGTTTCGTTGCGCACGTCGTTCATGTGGTTTCGACAGTCCATCGACGTACTATGATTTGCCGATGCCCATCCCGAATAAGAATACGAACATGACCGCGATTTACCCCCTCGCGCTGGTGGCTCTTGCATCTGCCTCGTTTTTGCCGCTCTTGCCGCGCGCCAGCGCGAAAACTCCCGAGCAGGTTTTTACGGAAGAAAGGGGCCACATCGTGTCCGTCGATATGTTGAATGCACGAGGTGAGCTGGTCGCTCAGGGCAGTGGCGTCGCGCTGGGTGCGGATCAGGTCATCACTACCTGCGATGTCGCCATTCAGGGAGGAAGTGCACGGGTGGGCTGGTCGGGAAAGGCATTCAAGGGCACGCCAGCGCCACCGCAGACACATCTCAATCTTTGTCGCCTCCGTGTTGCTGGTATGCACGCTCCATCGCTTGCTTTAGGCAGCGTAGAAAAGCTCAGGGTGGGACAACCGGTAAATGCAATCGGTGTGCCCCACGCAAGGCTCGGCGGCAGGTTGAAAGGAAACAGCGGCGAGGAAAGAAGGAATGGGCACGACAGGATTTGCCCGATGTGCGATGAGAGCAAAGCCACCGGATTGCACGAGGAACATCGACGCGACCCGATCCTGAGCGAAGGTGCGGTGGCGGCAATGCGCCCCTATGCAGGGTCCCGCTACATGAGAATCTCGGCACCCCTCCTGCCGGGTTTCAGCGGCGGCGGGCTATTCGACGAACAAGGCCGGCTGATCGGAATTCTCTCGCCGCAGCGTGTAGAAGGCGAATCGCTTGCTTTCGTACTGCCGTCGGATTGGCTAGCCAACCCTTCGGAAATAGCCGCAGGATCAATGGACTCAGGGTCAATGGACCTGGTGTCAACGGATTCAGGGCATGGACTCGCCTGGCTCAATCAAACGCTGGCGCTGGAAAAGAAGGCTGAGTGGCGCAGGCTGTTGAAACTCTCGCAGCAGGAGATCAGGCGCGAGCCGTCGAATGCCGCTGCCTGGTTTAACGTTGGAATTGCTTCCTGCAATCTCAAGCAATATTCACAGGCGGTCAACGCATATCGGGAAGCCATTCGTCACCATGCCGGCTATGCCGATGCCTGGCATAAACTCGGAGCGGCCTACGCGAATCTCAAAGACTACGATAACGCAAGCCAGGCCTACGAGGATGCGCTTCGCATGGATCCCGATAATGGCGAGGCCTGGTACGGCCTGGGCAACACTTACTATAACCTCAAAAAATATGCGCACACCATTCATGCCTACCGGCACGCGCTCCAGATCGACCCGGAAAATTCCAGGGCCTGGTACAAGCTGGGAGTGACCTACGACGAGTTGAAACTGCACGGCGAGGCGGTCGAGGCATATCGGAAAACAGTGGCGCTCCAGCCGGAGAATGCGGATGCCTGGTACAACCTTGGGGTGGACTATGCCATTCTGGGTGAGCGCGACAGGATACGCGAGATCTACCAGACGCTACGCAGGCTGGACTCCTCCAGGGCCGAACGGTATTTCAACACTTATATCCTGCCATGAACGTTCCCGCTGAGTGCCCATTGAGTGTCCATTACAGCGGAAGAATGTTTCCGGTACGGAAAAAAACAGGTGCCCGCTGAACACGTTGTCATTTTTCCCCTGCTTTCCCGCGGGGGTCACGTATGCGATAATTGACCCATCTTCAAAGGAAAAAATTTCATGGACGAAAACAGAAGCAAGGCATTGGCAGCAGCACTTTCCCAGATCGAAAAGCAGTTTGGCAAAGGCTCGATCATGCGGCTGGGCGCAAGCGATGTCGGCAAGGACGTACAGGTCATCTCCACCGGGTCGTTGGGCTTGGATATTGCGCTGGGAGTGGGTGGCCTGCCACGCGGGCGGATCGTGGAAATCTATGGGCCGGAATCCTCGGGCAAGACGACACTGACCCTGCAGGTAATCGCAGAGATGCAAAGAATGGGCGGCACGGCGGCATTCATCGATGCGGAACACGCCCTGGATTCGCAGTACGCGCAAAAACTCGGCGTCAATGTTCAGGACTTGCTGATCTCGCAACCGGACAACGGTGAGCAGGCGCTGGAAATAGCCGACATGCTGGTGCGTTCCGGCTCGATCGATGTGGTGGTTGTGGATTCCGTCGCGGCCCTCACCCCGCGGGCGGAAATCGAAGGCGAGATGGGCGAGCCGCAAATGGGCCTTCACGCCCGGCTGATGTCGCAAGCATTGCGCAAGCTCACCGGCAACATCAAGCGCAGTAATACCATGGTGATTTTCATCAATCAGATACGCATGAAAATCGGTGTCATGTTCGGCAGTCCCGAAACCACGACCGGAGGCAATGCGCTGAAATTCTACGCGTCCGTGCGTCTTGATATCCGCCGCACCGGTTCCATCAAGAAGGGCGAAGAGGTGATTGGCAGCGAGACCCGGGTGAAGGTGGTCAAGAACAAGGTGGCCCCCCCTTTCAGGCAGGCGGAATTCGATATTCTCTACGGAGAAGGCATTTCGCGCGAGGGTGAAATTATCGAGCTGGGTGTGCAGCACAAGCTGATTGACAAATCCGGCGCCTGGTATGCTTACAAGGGAGACAAGATAGGTCAGGGCAAGGATAACGTGCGCGAGTATCTGAAAGAGCATCGGGACATTGCCATGGAGATCGAGTCGAAAATCCGGGCGGCTGTCGGCGTTTCCAATCCGGCCGAACCTGCTCCCGTGGAATGAGCGCGGCAAGCGGCGGAAACGGGACAGTTTAGCTTTTTAGATCCCGAAAGTAGATTCCCGAAGGTGCCATGACGCGCGCGCCGAGTCTCAAAACCCGGGCATTGGGTTATCTGGCCCGCCGTGAGCATTCGCGGTTGGAACTAGAAAAAAAGCTTGCGCCTCATGCCGAAACTCCGGAAGAACTTTCCTCTGTACTGGATGAGCTCGAGCAGCGCGGATTTCTCTCGGCGACTCGCCTGGTCGAGCAGATCATGCACATGCGCAAGGCCAGGTTTGGCAGTTTGCGAATCGTGCAGGAGTTGCGCGAAAAAGGCATTGATGAGAATTTGATTGCTGCGACCCTGCCCGGTCTCAGGGAAGCCGAGCAGCGCAGCGCGTACGAAGTATGGCGGAAAAAATTCGGCGCAATCCCTGCGGATGCGAAAGCCTTCGGCAGGCAGACACGGTTTCTGTTGGGGCGCGGATTCCGGCCGGAAGTGGTGCGCCAGGTGTTGCAACACCCTGATAAGGAAGAAGGTTGAAAAATCGCTTGTCTCACTTGTCTCGTTTGTCCCGGCGCACGGCTCAATTTTTACAGGTTGTGTTCCCTGTGTTCCTTGTGGCCGCTCTCGGGGTTCTGCTCGGCAGTTGTGACCGTCTTCGCGCTACACCCATCAACGAAGTCAATACCTCTCCTGCAAATTTTGACGGGAAGGAGGTCGTACTTCATGGCGTGGTAACGGAGTTGACGCGGATTCCGCTGATCGATATGAAGTCTTTTGTATTGAAAGACGACAGCGGGGAAATCGCTATCCTCACCGATCACGATTTGCCGAAAAGCGGCCAAGAACTGAGCGTTAAGGTGAAGGTCCAAAATCTTGCAATCATTAATGGCGAGCCTCTGGGAACGACCATAACGGAAATAGAGCGGCACGAATGGGCCGTCAAGGATTGGATAAACCAGACAGTAAGCCAGGCAGCAAGCAATCTGTCCCGTCTGATTAAATGAAGCGAGATGAAAAGCAGCGAAATACGCCAAAAATTTCTTGAATTCTTTGAGACGCACGGTCATACGATCGTCGCATCCAGTCCCCTCGTGCCCGGTAATGATCCGACATTGCTGTTCACCAATGCCGGCATGGTACAGTTCAAGGATGTATTTCTCGGTCAGGACAAACGTCCCTACGTGCGTGCGGCAAGTGCCCAGCGTTGCGTGCGTGCGGGCGGCAAACACAACGACCTGGAGAATGTGGGCTATACCGCGCGCCATCACACATTCTTCGAGATGCTTGGCAACTTCAGCTTTGGAGACTACTTCAAGCGCAACGCCATCAGGTTCGCATGGGAGTTTCTCACCGATATCCTGAAAATTCCCCAGGAGAGATTATGGGTTACGGTTTATGCCGAGGATGACGAGGCCGCCGATATCTGGCTGAACGAGGTGGGCATCGATCCTTCACGTTTTACCCGCATCGCCACCCAGGACAACTTCTGGCAGATGGGCGACACCGGACCTTGCGGTCCCTGTTCCGAGATTTTTTACGACCATGGTCCGGAAATCCCTGGGGGTCCGCCTGGAACACCGGGTGCGGACGGCGACCGCTATGTGGAAATCTGGAATCTGGTATTCATGCAATACAACCGCGACAGTGCGGGGACCCTGCACCCGCTGCCGCGCCCTTCGGTCGATACCGGCATGGGCCTGGAACGCATTTCCGCAGTGATGCAACACGTTCACAGCAACTACGAAATCGACCTGTTTCAGGAATTGATCCAGGCTGCGGCGCGGGCGACCCGCACATCCGATTTGTCCAATAGCTCGCTCAATGTCATTGCCGACCATATTCGCGCCTGTTCTTTTCTCATTGCCGATGGCGTGATTCCAGGCAACGAAGGTCGTGGCTATGTGCTGCGGCGCATTATCCGGCGCGCCATTCGCCACGGTTACAAGCTCGGACAAAAGCAGCCTTTCTTCCACCTGCTGGTGGAAGACCTGGCAAGCGTCATGGGGCAGGCCTATCCGGAACTGGTGGAGGCAAAAGCGCGGGTGGCAGCGGTACTGAAGCAGGAAGAAGAGCGCTTTGCCGAAACGCTGGAAAACGGCATGCAGGTACTGGAAGCTGCGCTGCGGCGTGGCGACAGGATGCTGGATGGCGAAACCCTGTTCCGTCTCTACGATACCTTCGGCTTTCCGCTGGACCTTACCGCCGACATTGCGCGCGAACGCGGGATTGCAATAGACCAGGCCGGATTTGACCACGCAATGGAGCGCCAGCGCGAGCGTGCACGCACCACCAGCAAGTTCGTCATGCAGGAAGCCATTGCTTATAGTGGTCCCTCAACCACGTTCCATGGGTATGAAAGCCTACAACATGAAGGACAGGTTGTTGCTATCTATAAGGAGGGCAGCAGGGTCGAGTTTATCGAGGCGGGCGATGAGGCGGTGATCGTGCTTGATAAAACCCCTTTCTATGCCGAGTCTGGCGGCCAGGTAGGGGACAGCGGCGAACTGCTCGTTGCCAATGGCACCTTTGCCGTTGCCGACACCCAGAAAATCCAGGCGGATGTGTTCGGGCATAAGGGATTGCTGCGCAGCGGACGGCTCGCAACAGGCGATGCCGTGCTGGCGGAAGTCGATCGCATCGCACGGGCGCGAACGGAGCGCAATCATTCGGTCACTCATCTCATGCACAAGGCGTTGCGTGAAGTATTGGGTCCGCATGTCCAGCAGAAAGGCTCGCTGGTGGATTCCAGCAAGACGCGCTTTGATTTTGCGCACAACCAGCCCCTGACGGATGCGGAAATCCGCAAGGTGGAAATGTTGGTGAATGCCGAAATTCTCGCCAACGCTGCGACCGAAGCGCGCATGATGGCAATCGAGGATGCAAAGAAATCGGGCGCCATGATGCTGTTCGGCGAGAAATATGGCGACGAAGTGCGTGTACTGGATATCGGTACTTCGCGCGAGTTGTGCGGTGGCACCCATGTCAAGCGTACCGGCGACATCGGCCTCTTCAAGATCGTGGCCGAATCCGGGGTGGCCGCCGGAGTTCGGCGTGTGGAAGCAGTAACCGGAGAGCGGGCGCTCACTTACATCCAGGAGCAGGAACTGCAATTGCAGCGTGTCGCGGAAGCGGTGAAAGCGCAACCCGAGGATGCCGCTGCGCGCATTACCCAGATTCTCGATAACGTGAAACACCTGGAAAGAGAACTGGGGCGCCTGAAATCGAAGTTGGCCAGTTCACAAGGTAACGACGTTGCTGACCGGGTTCGTGAGATAAAAGGTGTGAAAGTACTGGCGGTGTGTCTTGAAGAGGCAGACCCGAAAACCCTGCGTGAAGCAGTGGACAAGTTCAAGAATAAATTCAGATCCTGCGTCACAGTGCTCGCTGCGGTTGAAGACGGGAAAGTCAAGCTGATCGCAGGCGTAACCAGCGACCTGACAGCAAGGCTCAAGGCGGGTGAGCTCGTTAATTTTGTAGCCCGGCAGGTGGGCGGCAAAGGGGGGGGCCGCGCCGATCTGGCGCAGGCAGGCGGAACCGAGCCCGATAATCTCCCCGCTGCCCTGGAAAGCGTCACCGGCTGGGTCGAGCAGCATCTATAAGCAAGTCTCTTAACAACCCTAATAATTTGATCAGGAATGACCAGTAAACACGCACGCCTTCTCATTCTCGGTTCCGGTCCTGCCGGTTATACCGCCGCAGTCTATGCCGCCCGCGCCAACCTCAAGCCCATGCTCATTACAGGCCTGGCACAGGGAGGTCAGCTCATGACCACAACGGATGTGGACAATTGGCCTGCGGATGCGACCGGCGTGCAAGGCCCGGAACTGATGGAACGTTTTCAGAAGCATGCGGAACGTTTCGATACCGAGATCATTTTCGATCACATACATACAGCGCAGCTCACGGAAAAGCCTTTTACCCTGATTGGTGATCAGGGTGCCTACACGTGCGATGCGCTGATTATTGCTACCGGCGCTTCCGCGCGCTATCTGGGGATTCCTTCCGAGGAAGCGTACATGGGCAGAGGGGTTTCAGCCTGCGCCACCTGTGACGGCTTTTTCTACAAAGGGCAGGATGTGGCCGTGATAGGAGGCGGCAACACAGCGGTAGAAGAGGCGCTTTATCTTTCCAATATTGCCCGCAGCGTGACTGTCGTTCACCGGCGCGATAAATTCCGTTCCGAAAAAATCCTGATAGACAAGCTGATGGACAAGGCAAAAAACGGCAACATCAAGCTGGAACTCCACAATGTGCTCGATGAAGTGCTTGGCGACGATGGCGGTGTTACGGGAATGCGCATAAAGAACGTTCTTGATGGCTCGATCAAAATCCTCGACTTGCAGGGGGTGTTCATTGCGATTGGTCACAAGCCGAACACTGATATTTTTCAGGGCCAGCTAAAAATGGAAAACGGTTACATCACGACCTATGCGGGAACACATGGCAATGCCACGGCCACCAGCATTCCCGGCGTTTTTGCAGCCGGCGACGTACAGGACCACATCTACCGCCAGGCGATAACCAGCGCGGGATCCGGCTGCATGGCTGCGCTGGATGCCGAAAAGTACCTGGATGTTCTGGCCTGAGGCGGTGAGCGGCAATCAGAACAGGGCTTCTGCATAATTTGCCATTCCCGCGCACCTTGGAGGCTTCCGACATGGTCAATATCCGGGTTATACATGACCCGAGGGGAATTGGCCCGCGGGGAATTGGGCAGGACCGAGATGAGACGGCGGGAAAGAAAACCTGGCATCCATACCACGCTGCGGGCAGAAACCGCTGCCGAGGGCGATAAGCGGGAGGGAACCGCCGCATCCATCGGGGATAATGATGCTGCCCTGTTCCGTGACGCCATGCGTAACGTCGTGCCCCTTGCCCCAACCGATAAAGTCATCCTTTCGGCCAGCCATCCGCCGCCCATACCCCTTCAGTTTCAACCCGACCGCTCTACTCCCCATGACGCGCTATCGGACGATACCCGCCCGATGGAGCCAGGTGATGAATGGACTTTTTTGCGTCCCGGCGTCTCGCGCCAGACCCTGCGCCGGCTGCGGCGCGGCTACTGGAAAATAGAGGCGCAACTTGACCTCCACGGGCTTACGAGGGAGGAAGCAAGGCTCGCGCTGGTGGCGTTCATGGATGCGAGCGGCGAAAGCGGCAGGCGCTGCCTGCGGGTGATACACGGCAAGGGGTTCGGATCGCAGAATCGGGAGCCCGTCCTGAAAACCCGGATTGGCGGCTGGCTCTCGCAACGGGAGGATGTGCTGGCTTTCTGCCAGGCAAGTCCGGCGGAAGGCGGCAGCGGCGCTGTGCTCGTGCTGCTCAGGACACCCTCGGGCAGTCAGCCAGCAACTCCGTGAAGTATCCAGGAGCGTTGCTTAAAGCGACTTGCTTAAAGGGTGGGCTTGTTCTCGTGCATGTAAGTCTTCTCATGCACTTCCTGGCAGCGTACGCAACGTTGCGCAGTAGGATAAGCCATGAGCCGCTCAAACCCTATTTCGCCGCCACAGTCGATACAATCGCCGTAATCCAGGTCCGCCAGGCGTTTTAGCGCCGCTTCCACCTCGCGCATCTCGTTCACCTGGCGATCCACGAGGTTGGCATCCACGTCCACCAGCATATCCGCTACCGAAGCATCACCCGGATCAGCGACACTGCCTGCCAGATCGGCATAGTGCTGGTCGCCCGAACTCTCCAGTTCGTCCCGGACCTCTTCCCGCAGTTGCAGATAGCGCTGTTGCAGAACTTCCTTCAACTGCTCCAATTGCTCTTCAGTAAATTGTGCCATGATAAATTCCTTTATGATTGAGATTGCCGGCTGACAAACTCTCAGGAAAGAGGAAAACAGATGTCCCGCTCAAGCGGATCCCCAGTACAGATGTTTGCACCTAAGGCAGGGGAAACCAGCCGTCCAGGTTTGAGCGAAGGCGCAAATCCTCCCTCAGTCTTTTCCGAGAAAACAGAAATCCATTGACTGCTGATTTATTCCGGACAGCAGGGCGCGCAAGCGGAAGGCTATGATTTTCTACCAAATTTCCAGGCTGGAAATTCAAAATTCAGAAACCATTCACCCTTTTCAAATCCTCGATCACCTCGATAGGATTGCGTGAAGGGGTTACGGATAAATAAATTTTCGCGATCCTGCCCTGCGGATCGATTAGAAAAGTATTGCGTTTGGCTAAATTAGCCGGCTTGCCATCCCCCCCCAGCGAATGGTAGCGGGTCGCCGTCTCACCCGTGCTATCCGCAAGGAGCGGGAACGCAAGAGCGTACTTCCTCGCGAAATGAGCATGACTGGTGGAGTCGTCCACACTCACACCCACTACCTGGGCTCTCAGTGCGGCCAGCTCAGGGATATAATCGCGAAATCCGCGCGCCTGCTCGGCGCTTTCGGGAGTGTCATCCTTCACATAGAAATACAAGACCAGCCACTTCCCTCGAAAATCCTCCAGCGTGCGGGTTTTCCCATCCTGGTCGGGCAGATTGAAATCCGGCGCGGGCTGCCCTACTTTCAGTGTAGCGGATGGCTCCGCATTTGCCACATGATTCAAAAAAACCAAGGTCAGTGCCATGAGCGCCGCAACTATTTTTCCTGTTTTCATAGAATCCTCGCAAGGAAATCCGTGACTTCAGTCACGGAGGGGATTGCATAATTGTCACAAGATTCATGTATTTCTTGTAAAATGCTGAATGGAAGTTAAATGTGCCTATAAATTCCGGTTATACTCGACGCCGCAGCAAGCGGAAGTGCTTGCCAGAACGTTCGGCTGCGCGCGTTTTGCCTACAACCACATGCTTCGCAGCGCACGCACGCATGGTTTCAACGCAAGGAAAAAATCAGCTATAACGCGAGTTCCTCCATGCTCACGGCGTGAAGAAACAGCCCGAGTACGCATGGCTCAATGAGGTTTCGAGCGTGCCGGTTCAACAATCTTTGCGCCATCTGCAAACCGCGTTCGCCAACTTCTTTGCGAAGAGGACCGGATACCCGGCATTCAAACGCAAG
>Ga0182738_1000990_pt1 | contig 37198 bp, 33 predicted proteins | sample eDN5th30CBELigMG_FD_128876 | JGI IMG/M metagenome (GOLD analysis project Ga0182738, IMG submission 128876) | Enriched Miracle-Growth compost microbial communities from Emeryville, California, USA - eDNA 5th pass 30_C BE-Lig MG (version 2)... ...
ATTAGGCAAAGAAGCTGTAAGCTCTTCTCTTTTTTCCTCTAGCCAATCAGGTAGCATAAGCTTCTCCCCTAGATTGCTTAATGGCTCGTCTACAGCAAATCCAGGTCCATCTGTAGCTATTTCAAAGAGTATGCCGCCCTCTTCATGAAAATATAATGCTTTAAAATAGTTTCGGTCTTTAAGCTCAGTTGGATAATACCCCTTTTCTACTAGAAGAGCCCTCCATTGCTGAAGCTCTTGTTCATCTTTTGCACGCCAAGCAATATGATGGACCGTGCCTGCTCCCATGAGACCACGAACGGTTGGTGATAATCTGATATCAATCATATTACCTATATGTGATTCAGATGAAAAACGCAGATACTCGGCGTCTTCTCCAACACATGTAAAACCTAATATATTTTCAAGCACTTCTGCAGTTTTATTTGGCTGAGCAGAATTTAACGTTGCCCCGCCAAATCCCTTAATTGCAACAGATGAATGAATATCGCCGATTTTCCAATTATTTAGTGGACCTTCCTTTCGTTCAACTAATTCGATAAGAAGACCATCTGGATCAGCAAACTGCAAATACTTTTCGCCGAATCTACTGTAATTCTCCACTTTCACTCCAAAACGTTGAAGTCGACTTTCCCAAAAACCACTAGAACCAACTGGTATAACATAGCTTGTGACACCAACTTGCCCTGTGCCAATTCTGCCCTTCAACTGTTTTTCCCATGGAAAGAAGGTGATGACAGTGCCTGGATTGCCAGTTTCATTCCCAAAATATAGATGGTACACTTCTGGTCGATCAAAATTAATTGTTTTTTTCACTAATCTTAATCCAAGAATACTTGCATAAAAATCAATATTTCTTTGTCCATCATTCACCATAGCTGTAATGTGATGAATCCCTGCTGATATTAGCAACCTTATCCACTCCATTCAAAGAAATTATTTTGGTCTTTCTTTTGTGAAGTTTTCTCCAATTTTTGCATAATCATTTCCTGCTAATCTGCTGACAGCACCTAATCCTCTTGGATCAATTCTACCGTCCTCGTAAATTTCTTCCTCGATATGGTATTGCACCACTCTTCCGATAAGAAAATCACAGCCAGGCTGGGCATTTTTACCCCCCAATTCTAATGCGTGCTCTAGCACGCATTCCAAGCGAATTTTTGCTTCTTTGATGCCAGGCACATTGATTCTTCTGCTTTCCATTGGTGTTAGGCTAGCCAATTCTATCTCACTTTCAGTTGGTGAAAGGGATGCTGCCGTTTGATTAATCTGTCCGACATTTTGGTCATCCACAATATGAATAACAAATTCCTTTTTGTTTACTATATTTCTCGCAGTATCCTTCTGTTTTCCATTAGAGCGTTGAATAGATACAGACACCATAGGAGGTTGAGAAGACACAATATTAAAGTAGCTAAAAGGAGCTCCATTTAAAACGCCCTCCTCAGATAAGCTAGTAACAAAGGCAATTGGCCTTGGAATGATGCTTCCGATTAAAAATTTATAATTATCTCTTTCTGAAATCGTATTCGGATCTATGGCACGCATTAAAGAATCATCCTTTACAAAGTTAATCGAGATTTCTTACTTCAACTGGTATTAATCTTCGTTCTAACTGTTCTCTATATTGCTCATATTGACTTGGCAGCATTAAATTTTCTCCCATTGTTTCTTGAGATTCATCAATTGCAAATCCTGGAGGGTCTGTTGCAATTTCAAAAAGAATTTCCCCATGCTCTCTAAAATAGATTGCGTTAAAATAATTTCGGTCTTGAACTGGTGTAACTTGATATCCATTTGCTGAAACATGTTTTTGCCAATCTAATTGATCCTCATCATCCACTGCTCTAAAGGCAATATGGTGCACGGTTCCAACACCCATCGAGCCACTTCTACCTGCTGTTGTTTTAAGATCAATCACATTTCCAATATCGCTGAAAGAACGAAATCTAATATATTCTCCTTCTTCTCCAAGCTTTTCAAATCCCATTACCTTTTCTAAAACTTCCGCTGTCTTATCTGGTTGCTTGGATAAAAGAGTAGCACCGCCAAACCCTTTAATTGCGTACTCAGGCATTATCTCGCCAAACTGCCAGCTATTGTTTTTCCCTTCTTCTCTTCCCACAATTTCTAGCAATAATCCATGAGGATCCTTAAACGCTAAATATTCTTCTCCGAAACGCTCTGTTTTGGTAAAAGGAATAGCAAACTTTTCTAATCGATTTTCCCAAAATGGAAGTGCGCCTTTTGGAACAACATAAGAGGTTACTCCAACTTGGCCATCTCCAATTACACCTTGGCGTGCACCAACCCATGGGAAGAAAGTAATTATCGTTCCAGGGTTTCCTCCTTCATCTCCAAAATATAAATGATAGGTTCCTGGGTCATCAAAGTTTACGGTTTGTTTTACTAAACGTAAGCCCAGTACTCCTGCATAAAAATCGACATTTTCTTGTGGATGGCCTACGATTGCTGTAATATGGTGAATTCCACTTGTTTTTTTCGTCATTTCAATTCACTCTCATTCTTTTATTTATTCTGCTTTATTCTTAATATTAGATAATAGATGAAAAATCATTTGTGCGATTTTTATAAAATGTAATTATTAATATGAATTAAAGTATTATTAATTCGAGATATTAATTTAAAAAAATTACATGCTTTGTGCATGGAGACCTAATTTTTTTAGCTGTTCAATCAGCAATTCTTTTTCTTTTATTTCCAGTCCGCCGCATATCTCTCTCATTGCTGCCTTATGCTTTGGAAAGACTTTGTCCATCAGTTCCGTTCCTTCTTCGGTAATAACTGCATATGTTATTCGGCGATCTTTAGGACATGGCTTTCTTTTTATTAATTTTTTATTCTCTAATTTATCAACAACATAAGTAATACTACTACTTGCAATCAGTACCTTCTCACCAATCTTTTGAATAGGCTGATCTCCTTTGCTGTAAATTAATTCAAGAACAGAAAACTCTGTAGGATTTAATCCAAGACATTTTATATCTTCTTCTACTCGTTTCTTAATCGATTGCAAAGCTCTCGATAAAACGACAAATACCTTTAAAGATAAATCTTCATCATATGTTAATAATTCTTTATTATCCATGATAATCTCCCTTTCAATTATCTTGAATTCGAGATAATTATATAATACTTTCTTTGTACATGTCAACAGCTTTTGATAAACTCCTGTCATTATGCTCTATTTAATGACCTCAAAAGATCTTATTTTGGATCATTTATTCGTTTTTTGAATCATATACGGATAATCTTGCTTTGAATCATCTCGTTTAATCCTAATTGATCCTTATTTATCTCGGCAAAAATTATGCCAGCGCTAGATTTTGACTAGCATCACCACATGAATACAAAAAACAGGTGGAATTGCTTCCGCCTGTTTGCTCTCGTTACTAATCATTAAGACTTCTTTTGTTTTTTTCGAGAAGAATCTGCCTTTGCTCTTCCCGTTTCCTTTGTAGTTGTTCCTTGTCCTTCCGGTTGAGTGGATCCTGAAACATTATTTGCAGTTATTCGTATTACTTTACATAAGCATGAAACATAAGCTTTTATTTGCATGGAAAATGCCCGTTAAGAATTTAGTTAAACAAGTAATGGATAGAAAGGAGTAGGAGCGTGCCATGAATAATCGAACAAATACTAGTTCAGTCATTTCGTTAACGTTCGGTATTTTATCTTTATTAATTCCCTTCATTGGTCTTATCTTAGGAATAATTAGCATCGTCTATTGGAGAAAAGCAGTTAATGAAATCAACAAAACGAATGAAAATGGGAGAGGTTTTGCAACAGCTGGTTTAATATGTAGTATAATCGGGATTGTTTTCCAACTTTTAACTATATTAGGTATTGTTGCGTTCTTTTCAGTGGCTATTTCGGGGTGAAATTTTTTTGTAAGGCTCTCCCATTACGGAGAGCTTTTTTGAAAGTATATTTTGCATTAATTCCAATTTTTGGCGGTTTGGATCATATCTGCGTTTTTTAGATCATTTCCTTGCTCTCTTAAGAATAAATAAAGCTAAAATAGTCCATTTCTACTTCCGATTATATCCTCCCCCTCTCTAGCGACTTTATACTTGTACATAAATCCCTAAAAAAATACAGTCTTTAAATTAAATCCATCTTTTCATATAGTTATCACACAGGAATCTAAATGGGGAGGGGTAATTATATGAAAATAGAAACACCAAAAATTCCAACTGAATTACCTTCAAAGAATTTTCACGACATATTATATGAGGAAGATCTAGAGCTAGAAATGTGCCAGATTCAGCATTCGATTTTTAATGATGAAGTATTAAATAAAGTGCGATTATCTAAAATGGTGCTGAAAAATTGCAAATTTATCAACACTGATTTTTCTGGTATTGAAATGACAGATGTTGTATTTGAAAACTGTGATTTTTCTAACGCGAAAATGAACATTTCTTCTATACACAAGTGTATATTCCGCAATTGCAAATTATTAGGTGTCGATTTTACAGATTCTCGGTTTGGAAATGTTCAATTTATGGATTCTTTACTGAATTTAGCAGCATTCGGTAGTTCTAAATTAGAAAAGGTTCAGTTTCAAGATTCATCAATAGAATCATCTGATTTTTACGACTGTATCTTTAAAAAGGTTGAGTTTAAAGCATGCATGATGGACGGGGCGAATTTTGAAAGAACCTCTCTTAATGGAGTCGACATAAGCACATCCACTTTCCAATCACTCGTAGTATCTCCATCAGATTTACGTGGCTGTAAGGTTTCTACTTATCAAGCTATTCAATTTTCCGCTCTTTTAGGATTGGAAATCATTGACTAAGTAGGGGAAGCTAGCAAGTCTATTTTCTGACTTCCTAGCTTTTTTATCTTACGAATGGCTACATTCAAACATTATCTTCACAGGCTTGTTATCAGTTAAAGAATAGTCAACAGCCAATTGGCGAAATTGCATGGAACTGTGGGTACAATAATTTGCGATCTTTTCATCGTAATTTTAAAAAGATCACTCGCTTTTCGCCTAGAAAATATCGAGAGCTCTCCTAAGAACATGTATATTATGCTAATTTTATGTACATTTTATAGATACAATGCTTAAAGGTGGGATTTCTATGGAAAACTCCTCAAAAAGGTTGCAAATATTGATGGGCGACACGTTACAAATACTTGACCATATGAAAGTAGACGAGGACCAAGATACTCTGCTTCAGCAAGTAAAAAATGACTTACAAGCACAGAATAGCCAAATGGATAGACTATCAAAATTGGACGAAGAAATCATCAACACTGCGATTTCCATGACACAAAGTTTAGATAGAATAAACAATATGGTACAACAATTGGAAGCAAGCTTAATGAAGGACTATCAAACATCAACAGGGGGCATCGATGAATATCAACATATGTCCATTGATGAGCAAAGAGAACAGCCCGAAAGTTATCATGATAAGATTGATTACTTAAGTGCCGTAAAGATCCGAGAAAATATAAACCGAATGAATGAAGTGCTACTAAGCATAAGATCTTAATATTATTTAATGGAGGGAGGGGAGAGTTAATGCCTTTCGTTATAACTTCACCATGTATGCATGAAAAAGCTGGAGATTGTGTAGATGTTTGTCCTGTTGATTGTATCGCAAAGGGAGAAGATCAGTTCTATATTGATCCAGATATTTGTATTGATTGTGGTGCATGTGAAGCAGTATGTCCTGTTTCCGCTATTTACCATGAAGAAGAAGTGCCACCAGAAGAACAGCCCTATATCCAAAAGGCAATTGATTTTTACAAAACATATGAAGGATGACGAGAAACAAATCAACTACATTTTGGTTGATTTGTTTCTCGTCATCCCTTTTTCCGTTTGAAAAGAATTGATTTCATTACCTTGATTTTACCATTTTCAAAAATACGAAAAACCTTGCCAGAAAACTTCTAACAAGGCTCTTCATTAAATCTTTGTATTCGGTCAAGCATCAGATTAAAGAGCTTAAGCTCCCTCTTTTTCGATGTTAGCATCTATCTCTTCTTTTAACTTATTTACTTCATCTTCAATTTCAGTTGGGATATATTTTGATTTATTCAAATAGGTTTGACTTAATGAATAATCTGGAACAGCTTTGAAAGCATTTGCTAGGAAATAAAAGTTCACTTGTGCATCACTAGCAAAGCCAATTGTTTCATCAATAATGGTTTGATAGTCGCCTTTTTCTAATAAGCTGATATATTTCTTATCTTCTTCTGTTAATTCTTTAGCTTTTGTTTCTTCGTTTGCATTACTTTCTTCTTTTACTACTTCTTCCTTTTTCTCATCTGCTGCATTTCCACATCCTGCAAGTAAGAATAAGAACGCTACCATAAATAGAGAAAGATATCTCATTTAAAACCTCTCCTTATATACATATAATATAATTATTATTCTAAAAAATGTTATCGCTTATGTAAACTATATAGATACTTAAATAAAAATAGAATCATATCATTTCTTAGATTGTTTCGTATTATTAGAAAACTTAGAATATTATTCATCTTCCGCTGAAAAATGTTCTAAAGGATTCCTCACAAAGATGCTTGACTGGAACATTTTAGCATACTCTTTTTATTATATCAATATATTATGATTTGTTTATTAATTCTTAAAAATCAATTAACCATTCTATTAAACTAGCTATTATTTCCCCAAAAATAAAAACAGTACTCCTTCATAAAAGGAAGAAGCACTGTTTGTCATTTAAAATTCTATAATTCTTGACCGTTAGTAGCAATCACCTGCTTGTACCAATCAAACGATTTTTTCTTTGATCTTTTTAATGTGCCATTTCCATAATCATCTTGGTCTACATAGATAAAACCGTATCGTTTAGACATTTCAGAAGTACTTGCAGAAATTAGGTCAATGCATCCCCAGCTTGTGTAGCAGATTAAATCAACTCCATCTTTGATTGCCTCTTTCATTTGCTCAATATGTGCTTTCATATAGGCAATGCGATAATCATCATTAATAGAGCCATCGTCTTCCACCTCATCATAAGCTCCTAATCCATTTTCCACGATAAATAATGGCACTTGATAGCGATCATACATTTTCTTTAACGTGATGCGTAATCCTTTCGGGTCAATCTGCCATCCCCAATCAGATGATTCTAAATACGGGTTTTTAATTCCAGAGAAGAAGTTCCCTTTTTCCTTTAACTTATCTGGTGCTCCACTCGCAACCATTGACATGTAGTAGCTAAATGATAGGAAGTCTACTGTGTGTTGTAAAAGCAGTTCCTCATCTCCTGGCAGCATATCTATCTGAATATCATTTTCCTCAAAGTAGCTTAGCATAAAGCTTGGATAATATCCGCGCACTTGAACATCCGTGAAAAATAAATTCTTCTGATCCTCTTCTAATGCGGCTAACACATCATCTGGATTACATGTTTCTGGATAGACTTCCATTCGTGCTAGCATACAACCAATCTGGGCATTTGAAATAATCTCATGACATGCTTTTACCGCTCTTGAACTCGCTACAAATTGATGATGCAGAGCTTGATAAATGGCTTGTTCCTTTTTTTCTACCTCATCAATTAAAATACCACTTCCAATGTAAGGAGAAAGAGTTGAGATATTAATTTCATTAAACGTTAACCAATATTTCACCTTATCTTTATAGCGGTTAAAGACAGTCTCTGCATAATGAACAAAGAAGTCTACTAAACGACGATCCAGCCATCCATTGTATTTTTGCACAAGATTCAATGGAATTTCATAATGTGATAGCGTCACTAATGGCTCAATTCCATATTTAGCTAACTCGTCAAATACTTTATCATAAAAGGCTAAGCCCTCTTCATTAGGTTCTAAGTCGTCCCCATTCGGAAAAATACGTGGCCAAGAAATAGACATACGGAAAGTTTTAAAGCCCATCTCTGCAAAAAGAGCGATGTCTTCTTTGTAGCGATGATAAAAATCAATTCCGCGACGTTTTGGAAAGTTATCTCCCTCTTCACCAGCTAATAGTGCTTCTAATTCAGCTTTGCTTTTGACATCCATCTCGATATCATTGCCACGTTCTTCTTTTGGAACGAATGTAACCATATCAAAGATAGATAAGCCTTTCCCCCCTTCGTTATAAGCACCTTCTAATTGATTGGCAGCTGTAGCTCCCCCCCATAAAAAACCTTCAGGAAATCCGTTTTTCTTCATTATATGTTTCCTCCCTTTTCTAATCTCTACCTATAATGATACGCTTACATAAAAGAAAAAACTGGTCTCTTTCAGACCAGTTAAAAAGAAGGATATAGTTTTTGATAGTGATAGATGAGGATATCAAACAAACGTAATAATGTATAACTACTTACTTCACTATTATCAATTTTTCCACATTGTAAGACCTCATCAAATAGATGTTTATGCTTCTCAGGATTCGAAAAAGTAATCAGCAATTTCTTCCCGTTTGCCGCCTTAATTTTTTCTTTGATTGCTAACGCTTCTGTAAGGATATTTCCTTCAATGGAAATGGTGATAATCATATCTTCTTCTGTCAAATGAGCTACTGTTTCCAATTGTTTGAAAAAGTTTGTATTGCATTCACATAGCTTTCCAAGAAGAAATAATTGTTTTTGAAGCTCCATCGCTTGAATTTGGTGCTTTTCAAAGCCCAAAATAACAATCCTTTTAGATTCATGAATTTTTTTGATAATCCGTTCTAGCTGTTCCTTTGAGATACTTTCAATAATCTCCACATTTTCCTTAAGCTTTAATTCAAATGAATCTGTATTCAACTGTTTTTCTCTCGCCTCGTATACTCCACCTTGAAAAGCAACACTGTTTCGTAGATTGGAAAAATTCCGAAACCCTATTCGCTTACAAAACCGATTTATCGTAGAAGGGGCAACATTACATACTTCCGCAGCCATCTCTAAAGAATAGCCTTCCATATCATGGATATTTTCAAGAAAACTATTGGCTATAGAATAATTGATATCTTTTTCTAAAGAATTATTTATGTATGCTAAAAGTGTATAAATTAATTGTTCCAAAATTTCCACCTCAGGATGATCGTATCATATTTTTGTAGGGATGGTTAGGAATTTGGAAGATTGATGAATAATTGTTAGATTCCTACCTTCTCATTAAAATTCAAAATAATTTATTTTATGAATATTTTATGAATATTCTTATTTCTATATATACTTTTCCTTCAAAGTATACTAAATTAGCACTAACATACAGAAATGGAAATAATTAAATTGACATAACTTTAAATAATCCTACTGGAAGGTGACACAATTGTTAAAAAATATAAATAAAAAATGGATAATCATATTTATCCTTCTACTACCATTGGCTGCATTTGAAAATACCTTTAAAGCCTTTGTTTTTAAAGAAGTTTTCGATTATTTTGAAGCGGCGAATAAACTTCCTCTTGTAAAGTTAATCATCTTTTCCATTAGCGGTTATTTTTTGATTATGATTAGTCAAACATTATATTACTTTACTGTCCATCAGATAGTTTATATGAATATTACTGCTTTAAAACAACGGATTTTCAAAGTGTTTATTCATTCAGATGATTTACTTCAAGAAAAGAATACCTCATCCTATGTTTCCTTTTTATTAAACGATTTAAAATTGGTTCAAACTAACTATTATGACGCCATATTAAAAATTATCCTAAACCTAATTATATTTTTAATCTCGATTAGCGCTATTTTTTTTCTTAATAGTACGATGGCTATTCTATTAATAGTAGTATTTATCATTCCTAGTTTAGTCCCACAATTATTAAAAAAAAGAATCGTTGACCAAACAGAAGACTGGACAAATAAAAGTGAAATCTATACTGGGAAAGTGAAGGATGCTTTTACAGGTATAGATACTATTCGAGGCTACGGTATGGAAAAGCGAATGATTGAGGATCATTTAACCTACAATTCTACCGTGGAAAGAAGTTTTGCGACATTAAACAATTGGCGTATACTCTCAGATAATATTGTTGGTTTTTTTGGGATTTGTGGCTTTTTCTTTGTTAATATATATGGAATAATTCTCGCCACTCGGGGAGAGATCACGATTGGAACAGTTCTTGCCATTATTCAGCTTTCTAATACGGTTATTGCTCCAGCACTTGATTCATTAGAAGAATATAATAAGATATTAACTACCAAAAAAATTCGCGACAGAGTACATAACTTTATAAAAAATACACCTGATAAAACTACTAATCATCAAGCAATCCCTTTTAAAGATTCATTAACGTGTGAGAACCTTACCTACAAAATAGGAGATAAAATGATTCTTTCTGATTTAAACCTTGAAATAAAAAAAGGGCAAAAGATTCTTATTACTGGTCCTTCAGGTTCGGGAAAAAGCACCTTATTAAAAATTCTGCAAAAGAGAATTCAAAATTATCAAGGTACGATAAAACTTGATGGTGTTAACTTTCTAGATGTTGATGCCATTTCTTTTTATAAGACAGTATCCATGATTAATCAAAAGCCGTTCTTATTTGATGATACGTTTCGAAATAATATACTACTTGGAGAGAATTACAGTGAAGCAGATATTATGAATGCTTGTTATCGGGCTGGACTATCTGAAGTAATTTTTGATAAAGGGTTAGATTATAATGTTGGAGAGGATGGAAAAAATTTATCTGGTGGACAGAGACAGCGTATTGAAATAGCCCGAGCCTTTTTAAGAAATCGCGAAATCCTCCTAATGGATGAAGCGACATCCTCTTTAGATAGGGAAACAGCAAAAGAAATTGAACAAATAATCTTAGATGATAAAGAATTAACGGTTGTATCTGTTTCTCATCATTTGGAAAAGGAAAACTTATCTGTTTATGATGAAATTATTGTTTTGATAGAGGGAAATATAGTAGAATTCGGCTCATTCGAACAACTTATGCACAGACCACATTCCTATGTGCATTTCTTAGCATGATTAGGAAGATAATCAGAAACAAATATTTATTTAATGAAGGAAAAAGAGAAAGGGCAATAATTTGCTCTTTTTTTATTGATTTTACGAGCCCCCTCATTTGACTACTTGACTTAAACCGTAGTTTAAGTCGTATACTAGTTCTGTCGACAATGAATGGATGTCTCCGAATGAAATTTTGTCATATCAGTGATGCATCAGCTAAATTTAATATTCCTGAATCAACGATAAGATATTATGAAAAGCAAGGACTACTTCCATTAATAGAACGTGATGAAGCTGGAAGGCGGTTATTTTCAGAAAATCAAATGGAACTCCTCGGAACAGTTATCTGTTTAAAGAATACGCATATGCCTATAAAAAAGATTAAACAATATATTGATTGGATTATAGAAGGAGATAGCACCATTCAGCTACGACTTGCAATGATGGAAAATCATAAGCAAGATGTAGTTGCTGAAATATCGTTAATGGAGGAATCCCTAAAAGGAATTGATGTAAAAATAGCACGGTATACGAAAAAGATAGAGGAAAGAATATAGGAAGAAATTTGGTATCTATATATAGTATAAAATAATTCGAAAAGAGGAATCCAAATGAAACTCTCAAGCAATACCATTCTAATTACAGGTGGAAGCGCCGGGATCGGGTTAGCTTTTGCAGAACGGTTTATCAAAGCAGGAAATACCGTTATTGTTTGTGGTCGCCGAGAAGAGGTACTTCAACAGGCGAAAGAAAAATCCCCTAACCTTATTACATATGTGAGCGATCTAGCAGTAGAAGCTGACCGTATTGCACTATTCGATTGGGTTACAACGAACTATCCAGAAGTGAATGTGTTAGTGAACAACGCAGGAATTCAACAACGTTTTAATGTGTTAAAAGCAGATGCGAAGAATGATTGGGGTTATTTCAACAAAGAAATCACCATTAATATGGAAGCTTCTATCCATCTGTCTATGTTGTTTGCACCATATTTTTCAGAAAAAGAAAATGCGACCATTGTTAATGTAACATCAGGCTTAGCCTTTACACCGATGGCAATCGCGCCAATTTATTCAGCAACAAAAGCGGCAATGCATTCCTTCACCATGAGTTTAAGACACCAGCTTTCTGATACTTCAGTAGAAGTAATCGAAGTTGCTCCTCCTGCTGTGAATACAGATTTAGGCGGTGCTGGCTTACATACAAGTGGCGAACCATTGGATGCCTTCGCAGATGGAATTTTCCAAGGATTAGAAGAAGGAAAGATGGAAATTGGATATGGAAGTTCTGTCAATCGCTTGAGAATGTCACGTGATGATTCGGATAAGCATGTGGAAAATATGTATAATGCGATGAAGAAGACGATAGAGTAAAATTTTATATAACCTTATGATGATAATTAAAGAAAACTCTCCATGATGGTGAGTTTTCTTTAATTATAAATTCGCTACTTACGCATTATATAAGTTTTTAAACGTTCCCTCCTCTCTTTTGATGTTTAATTTCAAAAAGGATATAAATTCTCATGTTTTTAGTAGAAAATCCCACTGGTTACAGTTTTTTTAACTTTGTTTTAATCTCTATTTGAAACAATTCTTCCTGTAATTCTACAGAATTATTTAGCGAAGTAACTTCTATTTATGTAATTCACCAAATATATTAATTCATTCTACTCACTCCAATTATGTACAGTGTTAATACTTGTTGCACTTCCTTCGCTTTTCTTTCGATCTAGCTCCAGCATTGCCACCTTCCCAAAAACACATGGATTAGCAATAAACTCTGGCTCCTCTCCATTTAAGAAATTAATAACATTTTGTGCAACAGTAGTCGCCATAATATAATTACTTTCCCTTGTTGTTCCACCTACATGTGGGGTGAGTAGGACATTGGATAAGCTTAATAATTTGTTGTCTTTTGATATTGGCTCCACTTCATAGACATCAAGGGCAGCTCCTGCGATTTTATTGGCTGATAAAATCGTGTATAAATCCTCTTGATTAATGACAGCCCCTCTTGCTGTGTTAATGATATATGCTGTTGGTTTCATCAAGGAAAATAACACATTATCAATGAAATATTTCGTTTCTTCATTTAATGGAATATGTATAGATATAAAGTCAGACTCAGCAAATACTTTTTTGATATCGTCGGTAATTTTCACTTCTAGATCATTCGCTTTTTTCTGTTTAGTAGGACTAACCTCTCTTACCCAAGCTGATACCTTCATATCTAACCCATACACTAATCGTTTTGCTACCTCTTGTGCAATGCTGCCGAAACCTATTAGCCCTACTTTCTTCCCCTTTAATTCTTGGGTACTTATTCGATTCCTCGAATCAAAGTTTCCTTTTTCCATTTCTTTATGAAAGTTTAGAAGGGACTTACTTAATGCCATGATAAACATTACGGTATGCTCTGCAGTGGAAACTTTATTTACGGAAGGTGCATGCAATACTGGAATCCCTACCTTTGTAGCATATGCAACATCAATATTATCAAGCCCAACTCCTGCTCCAGAAATCACTTTTAAATGAGGATTAGCTTCAATTACTTCTTTTTCTATTCGTGCAGGCGCTCTTAAAACTACTGCATCCACCGCTTTAACTAATTCACATAAATTTTCCATACTATAATCATCTGTTCTTATAACCTCTGCCTTATTGTTTAAGATTTTCTCAGCTGCTTCATGATACATGGGTAATATTTGCAACACTTTAGGTTTTGACATCCGTCATACCTCCTCATTATTAGCTGATTTATATTTCCTGTGAAATAATAAAGAAATTAGCTTTCCATGCATTTGGAGCGAGTGTTAACTCTATTTTCTTTTCTCGTTCATTTTATCAAACTATTTTGTCATTTATCGAAAAGAATCAGACAAATTTCTTCTTTCTCCAAAAAAACAGGCACTTTCTCATTCGAAAGTACCTGTTTTAAAGAAAAGATATATTTCATTAATTATGCGTAACATGCTTTGGTGTATTCACTTTTAAAGAAGCTTTTCGCACTAATACAAAGTAGGATAAGAAAGCTAATAAACTTGATGCGAAGATGATAACTCCCATCGGTAGCGCTGTATATTCTCCGCCAATTCCTACTAATGGTGCAGTTAATGAACCTAGTAAAAATGGTAATAAGCCTAATAATGCAGATGCACTTCCTGCCATATGTCCCTTTGTTTCCATTGCTAAAGAGAAGGATGATGTACCAATTATACTGATAGAAGTGACGAATAGGAAAATCGGGATTGCAACAGCTAGTAATGGTGCATGTAATAGAATCGCAATTACTAACAAAATAGAAGCTGACATAGAAAGAACTAAACCACTTTTCAAGAAGGTTTTCTCCGAAAATCTAGATAATCGACCAACAATTTGTGTTCCAATAATTAAGCCAACCCCGTTTATTCCAAACAATAAACTAAAGACTTGAGGGGAAACACCATAAATATTTTGGTAAACAAAAGAAATACCAGATACATAAGCAAAGATTCCTGCTGTGGTAAAGCCTTGTGTAAATGCATAACCGGCAAATTCACGGTCTTTTAATAAGGAACCGAAATTCATGACTACTTGTTTCATATTGCTTGGTACACGTTTTTCAGTTGGTAACGTTTCTTCTAGTTTAAAGGAAACGACTACAGTCAAAATGGCGCCAACACATGTTAAAACAAGAAAAACCACTTTCCAATTTGCAAAGGAAAGAATAGCCCCGCCGATAATTGGCGCCACAATTGGTCCAAGGTTTCCAATCAACATCAATGTAGCAAAAAACTTTGTTAGTTCTCTTCCACTATAAAGATCTCGAACAACAGCTCTTGAAATAACAAGACCACCTGCCGCTGCAAATCCTTGTATGAATCGCGAAACAATCAACATATAGATATTTGGCGCAACCGCACAGACTAACGAAGATAATAAATATAAACCGAGAAAAATAAGCAATGGTTTTCGACGGCCCTGTACATCACTCATTGGCCCAATAATTAACTGGCCTAAACCTAATCCTAATAAGCAAGTCGTTAAACTAACTTGCACAAGAGAGGCACTCGTGTGAAATTCCTCAACAATCGTTGGAAACGCAGGTAAATATGTATCGATTGTAAATGGACCTAATAGGGATAATGATCCCAACAGAAAAGCAATTTGTAGCCTTTTAGTATTGGATATTGTGTTCAATTTTCTATCGCCTTCCTACAATAAATTTTCTATATCCTTTCGAATATGAACCAAAAAAAATGCTTCTTTCAAAGAAGGAAGCATTTGTTGCTTTACATATTGTATTACGAATCTTGAAATATTTCACTACTTATGCACTTATTTTTTTCATATTTTTTGGGACAGGGGGTCAGACCCCTTGTCCCATCTTATCCTAATTTACGTAGCGACATATTATTTATTTTTTTGTTCTTATAGCTCATTTTTAAAGAGAATGGTATGAGCAGTAATATTATTATACTCATAATTAAAAAGGATTGTTGTATTGATAATATACCAGCTTCTTGTTCCGACATATGCTCCATATATATAATCCGCCTAGTTTCAAAAAACATAGAAAACAACACAATTGTTATCGCTCCAATAAGTTGTCTTATTACGTTATTCATTGACATTGCCCGAGATACTTGGAATTCAGGTAATGCATTTAATCCTGCTGTAGTAGCTGGTGTGTTTATAAACCCTATACCAAATCCCCTAATTATTAATAAGGTAATTAATAACATCTCACTAATATTACCAGCAGTTAGACCTAAAATGAAGGTTACACTTGATAACAGTAATATACCTAGTGGCAAAATAAATCTTACACCACTTCGATCTAATATTTTCCCACCTATCGTCATTGCTATGCCCATCACAATTCCTTGTGGAAATAAGATAAAACCTGTTGCCAGAGCGCTAAAATGGAGAACTTCTTGTAAAAGTAAAGGTAATAATAATACACCACTAAAAAGACTAGCCGTACAAACTGCTACAATGATGGTACTATTAGTAAAAATGGAATTTCTAAATATTCTCAAGTCGATTAAGGGAAACTTTGTATGTAATTCAGTATAGATAAATAATACAAATCCAATACATCCTACTAAAATTAGACATATAGTCAACCAATTATTTTCTGTAAAGCCATAAGGAATTCTATTAATCCCTAACGTTAAGCATACAATACCTAAGGTAATACATAAAAATCCCATCATATCAAACTTAAGCTTCTTTTTCTGCCACTTTTCTTTAATAAAGTAACTAGTTGCAAAGATGCAAATAATGCTTGTAGGAATATTCATTGCAAATAGCATTTTCCAAGAGCTATACTCTAAAATTAATCCCCCGATTGTTGGTCCTATAGCAGGTGCCATCATCGCTGCAACACCCCATATTCCTGTAGCAAATCCTCTTTCCTCTTTCGGAAAATAACTAAATAATATGGAAATGCTCAAGGGCATTACAAGACCGCCACCAATTCCCTGAACCACTCGAAACATAACTAATGATGGAAAGTCCCAAGCGATAGTTCCTAATAAGGATCCACATAAAAACAATAACATACCAAGTATATATACTAGCTTTCGAGTAAATAAATCAGCAATATACCCGGATAATGTCATTGTTACCATCATGGGTATCATAAAACCAACAATTACATTTTGTGCCTCCGTTGCATTAATATCAAACATATGCATAAAAGACGGAATAGAAATATTTAATATACTGTTATTTAATATTACACTGAATGAACCTAATAGCATGGCAATCAAAACGCCATGCTTAGTCTTTCTAGTCTCTACATTCGTTTCCTCATCCAAACTGCTCTTCCTTTCATTTGCTTGCTAGAATCACCCTTCCCAAAGTACTTCATTAGGCAGGACTTTATAATATTCTTCTTGTTGCTCAAATACTGAACCTATTGATAAAACTTCACCTTCAGAATAAGGAGAACCTATAATTTGAAGGCCAATTGGCAGATTTTCTTTTGAAAAACCACATGGCAATGACAAAGCAGGTAAACCTAAAATATTCGCAATAAAAGTAAATTTTCCACGCCAGAATGAAACCTCTTTTTCATATAATTCTATTTCAGGAGCTACATCAGGAAACGTTGGTGTCAAAATAACATCTACTTTATTAAATATCTCCTTAAATTCTTGCGATATCTTTTTTCTATACCTTTGTGCTTGAATATACGATTCAGCTGTATAGAATTGCCCTATTTCAAAAGCTGGTCTTAAATTAGGACCATAACCATCTGCTTTTCCCTCAAGATTATGCATATGAAAGGAGTACGCTTCAGAGGTTAAAATTGTACTATGTGCCTCTCTTAATCTATTCAAGTTAGGTATTTCTAAAGGTATAATTTCAGCACCATAATATTCAAAAGTTTTTAAGGCCTTTTTGAAAAAAGTTGCTGTATCCTCATGGAGAGAATCAAAGATATACGAAACTGGAACTCCTAGCTTTTTCCCCTTTAAGCTTTCATTTTTATTAAATCCATTGATATTCCATTTTGAATGTTTATAGGATGATTCATCTTTTACATCATATCCTGAAATAGCTTCTAGAAGAATTGCGGCATCTTCACATGTTCTAGTTAAGGGACCAATATGATCTAATGTCCAAGATAGGGGAGTTACACCATGTCGGCTAACTCTACCATAAGTTGGTTTTAGACCAACAACACCACATAAACTGGCAGGCATGCGAATAGACCCACCTGTATCTGTCCCTATAGAGGCAAGCCCGAATCCAGCTTGAACCCCTGATCCAGAGCCAGAACTTGATCCGCCAGGTACTCTATTTAAATCCCAAGGGTTTTTCGTCCATCCATAGTGCGGATGTGGGCCCTTATAGGCAAATTCATGTAAATGAGCTTTCCCTATGATAACAACACCTGATTCTAGTAATTTTTTTGTTACTGTTGCATGAGTAGCTGGAATATATTCAGGATTAACTCTTGAGCCATTTGTCATTGGTATATTTGCATAAGCAATGATATCTTTTAGGGAAATAGGAATTCCATGTAATGGACCTTTGTAGTCCCCATTTATAATATCTTTTTCCGCATTTTCTGCTTGTTTCTCTGCAATGTCTGTCATTAAGGTAATAAAAGTATTTAGTTTACTTTCATATTTATAAATTCTTTTAAGCATATTTTTTAATAATTCTACAGGTGATAATTCTTTACTTTTTAACTGCTCACCAATACTTGCAATAGTCATTAATTGAACGGTTTCCATTTTCTAATTCCCTCTTTCTAAATGGATTCTATTAAAAAACTATGCTTTCCATTACATACTAATGGAAAGCATTTTCTTCTTACTCTGGAGAATACACAGGTGCTGGCTCTAAGGCTAATGGAAATTCTTTTGAAACTTCTCTAAGACCATCAAGTACAGGTTGTAATCCTATTGCGTAAACTTCTAATTGTTTTTCTAAGGCTGGATCAAACGTTCTACCATTTATTTCAACACTGATATTCTTTAATAATTCTAGATTCATTTATAACACGCTCCCTATTTTAAATAGACTATTAAACCATTGATTTTAACTTAGACCAGTAATTAATTATTTCAGTTGTCTCCAATGCCATGCCAAAATTATTTTGAATATTAGCAAATGTAGCTTCATGTAATGCCGGAATATACCCAGCACTAGCATCCTTAACTACTGTTACATGGTAATCGAGCATAAATCCGTCTCTTGCTGTAGATTCCACACAAACATTAGTAGCAACCCCAGTTAAGATAATAGATTTGCAATTTAAATTTCGTAAAATCATATCTAAATCTGTCCCTATGAATCCACTATACCGATGTTTTTCTACAATGATATCCTCTTCTCTTGGAGACACTTTATAAAATTCTGTTCCCCAGGATCCCTTTTTGCAAATATCTAATGGGTCCGTATATCCTGCTGGTCTTGGACGATTAGTCCATGCATCTGATATCGTATGTTCATCTTGTGTCATTTGAATAAAAACAATGGGGATATTTATTTCTCTTGCATTCTCCATTAATAATTCTACCTGTGGAATAATTTCTTGAGCTCCCGTTACATCACGCCCCATTTTAGAACAGGCACCTTCTTCATGACAAAAATCATTTTGAATATCTACTAAAATTAGCACAGTTTCATTTGGATTTAGATATTGCTTCATAATTAATCCTCCTTATTATCTTTATTTCTACTTAAAGTAGTACTTTTTCTCTCGAGCTGCTTTCATATAAAATACATGATACTTTTTGTCCTGTTCTTATTTCTATTTCTGGTGGGTACATGTTTGAACATTGTTCAATCGCATGAGGACATCTTGTTCTAAATCTGCAACCCGATGGTGGATTCATCGGACTTGGTAACTCTCCTGTAATAGGTGAATTATTTAATGTAGACACTCCTACTTCCATAGATGGAACAGAATTTAATAATGCTCTTGTATAAGGATGATTTGGTGTTTCATATATTTGATTAGCAATACCTTTTTCTACTACTTTCCCTAAATACATGACCATTACTTCATCACTTATATATTCCACTACATTTAAATCATGTGAAATAAACACTAAAGATAAAGAAAATTCAGTCTTTAATTCTTGCAACAAATTCAGTACTTGTGCTTGTACAGACTTATCTAAAGCCGACACCGCCTCATCTGCAATAATAATTTCTGGCTCTAAAACCAGAGCTCTTGCAATAGCTACACGTTGCCTTTGCCCACCACTTAAACTACTCGGATATCGAGTTGCGTATGATCTCGGTAATCCAACTGCCTCTAGATAATAATTTGCTTTTTTTCTCGCTTCCTGCTTAGAGACTCCATTTTCCCATAAACTAAATGCAACATTATCTATTATTGTTAACTTCGGATTTATGGAGGAATAAGGATTTTGAAACACCATTTGTATTTTTTTTCGAACACTTTGTAACTCCGCTCCAGATAAAGTCAGGATATCTTTTCCTCTAAAAAGGACTTTGCCTTGATCTGGTTCTATAAGCCGCATTATTAATCTAGCCAATGTTGATTTTCCACAACCCGATTCTCCTACTATTCCAATTGTTGATTGTTCTTTTAAGGAAAACGATACATCATGTACTGCTGATACAGCTCCCTTAGTCTTACCTAACCACCCCTTAATTGGAAATGTTTTCTTAAGTTCCACTGCTTCAAGTATTACTCCCAATATTCTCACCTCTATTATTCTTTGATTTCTAATGCATCCCTCAATCCATCTGACACTAAATTAATTGCTAAGGCCGTAATAAAAATAAATAACCCTGGGATGATAGTTAGTAGGGGATTTATAAATATTTGTTGTTTCAAATTATTTAACATAATTCCCCATTCAGGATTTGGTGGAGATACACCCAAACCTAAGAAACTTAGACCGGACGCAAGAACAAGACTTATACTAATCTGTGTTGTACAATACACAAATAATCTACTGAATACATTCATAATGATGTGATAACGGATTATGGAGAAATTTCTTGCTCCACTTGATTTTGCAGCTTCTATAAATTCTTCTTCCCTCACCCCCTTTACTGCTGATTCTGCTATTCTAGCTACCGGAGGAATAAAAACGATAGAAATAGCAATAATTATATTATTTATTCCTTGTCCTAGTGCAGCAGAAATACCAATTGCTAGCAATATAGCCGGAAAAGCATAAAATATATCGAGTGTTCGCATAATGATGGTATTTAAAATGCCCCCAAAGTATCCTGCTACAATACCGAGAAAACTACCAATGAAACCAGCAATTAGTACAGGAACAATTCCAGCTAGCAAACTAAGCCTTCCTCCATATAGGATTCTCGTTAACATATCTCTTCCTTGTTCATCTGTTCCTAAAATATGACCTTCTGAACCTATCACTAGCAATCTATCCGTAATCTCTCCTTCAAGAGGATCATATTGTGCTATTAATGGAGCTAAAAGGCAGGAAAAAATTATAATCAGTAAAACTATAAATGAAACAAAAGCAATACGATTCTTACAAAAAACCCTTATTACCTTTTTTGTTGTAGAATCTTCTTTTTCTTTTCTCGTTAAAATTGTTGTAGCAGTATTAATACGTTCAGTATTTTCTGTTATCATTTTTCTCCCTCCTTATGCTTGGCGTATTCTTGGATCAACAACAGCATGTAAAATATCAACGATAAGATTGATTAATACAAATAAAATACTTATTACTAGTACTCCTGCCTGAATAATAGGAAAATCCCTTTGACTTATCCCTTGATAGATTAACTGTCCTACTCCTGGCCAGGAAAATACTGTTTCAACCAATACAGACCCACCTATCAAATACCCTACTTGTAATCCTGCTACAGTTAAAATCGTCGGCGTACAATTTTTCAATACATGCATTAAGATAATAAAAGTACCTGCTCCTTTTGCTTGTAAAGTAATGATAAAATCCTTTTGCAAGAGATCTACTACTGAACTTCTAATCATTCTTGTCATTACTCCTAAAGTAGTCATTCCTACTGCTATGGCAGGTAGTATTAAATGAGTGATTGTATCACTTATGCCTCCCCCTCCAATACCTTTCATTCCTGCTGAAGGGAGCCAACCCAACATAACAGAAAAAATTCCTATTAAAATAAGTGCTGCCCAAAAGTTTGGAATACTTACACCTGTCAGACCAATAATATTACCGAGAGAAGCTATCCATGATTTAGGATGATAAGCACTATAAACTCCAATTATCAAACTCAAACTGAAAGCAAAAACTGCTGCTCCAAAGGCTAATATAAAGGTATTCCCCAATGCATCAAATAATAAATCATTAACCGCTAACTGTTTAATAATAGACCTCCCGAAATCTCCTTGTAGGGTATTACCTATCCAACTAAAATACTGAACGACCAAAGACTTATCTAACCCTAGTTCTTGTTCAATTCTCTGACGGTCCTCTTCAGTTGCATCAGGTGAAAGTAACGAGTTTACAGGATCTCCTGGAACTATTTGTAGCATTAGAAATACAATAACAGTAACACCTAATAAAGTAGGAATCATGAGCAAGCATCTTTTCAGAATAAAACCAGCCATCTATTCACCTTCTTTTTATTATCTTTATAAATGTATCTTCAGTTATTCAATAGAAATAGTTTTTAAATCTGCAAACCATGATTGTGGTTGCACAAATCCTTTTACATTTTCTGATAACACTCTTAAATTTAGATCATGTACAACAAATATCCAAGGTGCATCATCAGCGACTATCTTTCCAGCTTCTTTTAAGTATTGATCCCTTTCAACTGTATCAAAGGTTTCACGAGCTTTCTGAATAACTTCATCTAATTCTTCATTCGAATATTCCATAATATTTGATCCATTTGGTATAAATGAACTTGTTGCAAAATAGCGGTCAAATACCCAAGGAGCAATTGGTGCTAAGGAAATATTATAAGCCCCTACTTCTCTATCATCTGGAAATCCAGCACGATACTCTGTAATTAATGTCTGCCACTCAATCGCTTCAATTTCCACATTAATTCCTACTTCTTTAAGATTTTTTTGAACAAATTCATTCATTTCTAATGGCCACATATTACCAGAACCACTAGTTGGTACAACAAAAGTTGTATCAAAACCATTAGGATATCCTGCTTCTTTTAGCAGTTCTTTTGCTTTTTCTGGATCATAAGTATATTGTGTAGCTTCTTCGTTATACCAAGGATGCCCCTCGTATAAAACTTGGGTAGCAGGTTTAGCAACACCATTTAATAAAGAGTTCGCTAAAGCATCGCGGTCAATAGCATAATTTGCTGCTTGTCTCACCCTTACATCATTCCATGGTTCTTCTTTCAGATTTAACAAATATGGCCAAATGTGTGGATAGTCATTTAATAATACTTGGAATCCCGATGACTTTAATTGGTCTATAGATTCTGTTGGAGGTATTTCTGCCCAGTTTACTTGGCCTGATTGTAATCCTGCTAATCTAGAAGAAGCATCTGGCATCGGCTTTAAGATAACTTGATCTACTTTCGGTATCTCACCCCAATAGGATTCATTTTTTTCCATCACCAACTCTTCCCCTTGACTCATGCTTACGAATTTAAATGGACCAGTCCCAGATGGGTGACTTACATAATCTTCCCCATATTCTTTTACTGCTTCCGTGCTAGGAATTAAAATAAACGTTAAATCATAGGGTAAAAAACTGTAGGGTTCCGTTGTTTTAATTTGAAAAGTATAATCATCAATTTTTTCGTAACTTTTTACATACTTTAAATAAGATAAAACTCCACCAGCAACACTTGCATTATAAAACTCTGAATCTGGATTACTTATTCTATCAAAAGCAAACACAACAGAATCAGCATTAAACGGGCTTCCATCATGGAATGTTACATTCTCACGTAAATGAAAAGTCCAAATAGTAGGATCCTCTTCAGATGTTTCCCATGACTCTGCTAATCCTGCAGTTATGTCTGCTGGTTGTTCACCTTGTGTTAAATCCCAACCTACTAAACCATCATATAGTTGGTGACCAACAAAACGATAACCTTCATACCCTTCCGTAGGTGTAGTATCAGGGCTTGGTATATTAGAAGCAGACATTGCAATTACTAAGCTTTGAGTTTCATTAGAACTTGTTGATTTATTCCCATTACATGCTGTTAAAATTACTACTGCAATCATTACCAGTAAGATACATCTAAAGTATGATTTAGTATTATTAGGCCTCATATGATTTCCCCTTTATTGTTTGAATCAGTTAAACATGTACGATTTCTTTCGGTAACCCAGTATTTTCATATAATAAACAAGCGACTTCACTATCATTCGGCAATTTTTTCAAGTTTGGATTTAATGTTCTACAGGAATCCATTACATTAGGGCATCTATCAGCAAAAGCACATCCCTTAGGCATATTTGTTATTAATGGTGGCTTTCCATGAATAGCTGTTAGTGTACCTTTCTGACCTTGCCTAGGAGTTGCTGCAATTAATCCTTTCGTGTACGGATGGTTGGGTCTAGAAATCACTTGTTTCGCTTTTCCATACTCTACGATTTTGCCAGCATACATAACTGCTATATCATCAGCCATCTCTGCAGCTACACCGATATCATGTGTTACTAATACAATTGACATCCCATATTCAGCTTGTATTTGTTTAAAAAGGTTAAGGATTTGTGCTTGAATCGTTACATCCAAAGCAGTAGTTGGCTCATCTGCTAGTAATATTTCTGGCTGACAAGATAGAGCCATCGAAATAACAGCACGTTGTCTCATACCTCCACTCATTTCATGTGGATATGCTTTTACTCGTTGTTCTGGAGAAGGAATTCCTACTTTTCGGAAAAGCTCTATAACTTGTGCTTTCGCTTCACTTCGCTTTATTTTTTGGTGAGATAGAATAGTTTCTTCTATTTGCTTTCCTACTTTGTAAAGCGGATCAAACGCTGACAGAGAATCTTGAAAGATCATTGCTATTCTATTTCCTCTTATAGATTGAATGTCTTTTCTAGTCTTTTTTAACAAATCCTCCCCCTGATATTTAATGGAACCTTCTATAACTGCTCCAGGAGGAGTTAAGCGTAAGATGGAACGCAATGTTACACTTTTACCGGAACCAGATTCACCAAGTATTACCAGAGTCTTCCCTCTCTCAACAGAGAGGTTGACTCCTCTAACGGCAGGTACTAGACCCTCCTTGGTAGCAAAATTAGTAACTAACTGCTCCATTTCTAACACCTTTTCCATTATAAAATCGCTCCTTCCAATTTTTAAACGACTACTCCTCTATCAGATTTAGCAACTTCATATGCTTTCTCAAATGAATTGGCTGCTCTGAACACCAATAACTCTTCAAATGGTCGACCTTGTAATTGTAATCCGATTGGTAATCCTGATTCTGTAAAACCACACGGAACAGAGATTGATGGGAAACCATTAAAGTTACTTGGAGAAGTTCTAGCAAGTACTCCTAAATCTCTTGGATTTATTTCTTTGTTTCCAAAAGTAATCGTTTCACAATTAATTGGAAATGCTGGAATAGCAGTAGTTGGTGCGAGTAGTAAATCAATAGTTTTATATACTTCATTCCAATTCTCTTTCGTTTTTTGTCTTAATCTTTGTGCCTGTATGTAAGCCCACGCTGGAGTGTATTGTCCCATTTCTAATCTAGTACGTATATTTGTACCATATTCTTCATATCGTTCCTTTAAGAAACTAGAATGATAACTATATGCTTCAGCTGTAGTAAGGATACTTTGAAGTTGAACTGACTCAGATAAAAACGGAAGTTCTACTTCTACAATGGTTGCCCCCATTTTTTTAAATAATGCTATGGATTCACGAACATTCTTATCTACTTCTGGATCTAAATTTTCAAAATAATATTCTTCGCAAATTCCAATTGTTACACCTTCTAAGGAAAGGTTATCTTCTGTAAATGCTTCAAAGTAATTTGGAACTTCTTTTTTTGATGAACTAGCATCCTTTGAATCATAACCAGCCATTACAGAAAGAACTGCAGCAGTATCCCATGTTGTTTTTGCCAAAGGACCTGCATGATCGAGAGACGAACTTAACGGTAATACTCCATTCCTACTTACTCTCCCATACGTTGCTTTGATTCCAACTACTCCACATAACGCTGCTGGTATCCTAATGGAACCACCTGTATCTGTACCTAATGAGAAAATAGAGCTTGATGCTGCTACAGTTGCTCCTGACCCACCACTAGATCCACCAGGAATCATGGCCGGATTCCACGGGTTACCAGTTGGCCCAAAATGTTCATTTTCATTCGTTCCTCCGTAAGCAAACTCATGTAAATTATTTTTACCTACCAAGATAGCTCCTGCGTTATTCAATTTTGATACAGAGGTCGCATCAAAATCTGGTACATAATTTGAAAGGATTTTAGAGCCAGCTGTTGTTTTAACTCCTTTGGTTGTATACAAATCTTTGGCTGAATATGGTATACCATGCAGTACTCCTTTATAATTTCCTTTTAATATTTCCTTTTCTGCAATTTTGGCTTTTTCTTTTGCACTATCCTCTAAAACGGTAATAAAAGCATTAATATTAGGCTCTGTTATCTCAATTCTCTTGATGCATTGATTGACTAACTCAACTGGCGATACCTCCTTATTCCTAATTAAAGGGGCTAACTCCTGAATTGTTTTTTTCATTAGATTTTCTTTCATTACATTCCCTCCATTTTTAGAATATTCTGTTTCTTGTAATTACTATAATAAATTTTATGGTAATAGTGGTAATAGAAAAAAACTATGGATAACAATATTGAAAAATACTAAATTTTCTGATAAGTTATATGATAAGTATGCATAAATATACAAAAATACAATTTAATATTAATGAGAGGTGAAATGGATTGGATTTAAATTCGCTAGATTCTTTTATAACTATTGTTAGAGAAAAAAGCATTACAAAAGCATCTCATATGCTTCATATCACCCAGCCTGCTTTAACTTCAAAATTAAAAAAATTAGAAACTGAGGTAGGGGTCCAACTAGTTGAGAGAAGTAAAAAAGGAGTGGAGCTTACCATACCTGGAACCTCCTTTTTAGTGAAAGCTCTCAAGATGGTTCGGGAGTTTGATTCAGGAAATATACTCGATCAAGACGGTGATTTTTTTCATTCTACGAATTTAAATAAAAATCTAAAAATAGGTATAACGAGACCACTTGCTACTTCCCTTTTGCCTGATATATTATCTAGTATTAATGAATTTGACCCAAACCTAAAATGCAATATCACTTCAGAATTAACAGATTTAGTATTGGATCTAGTCTTATTTGGCGAATTACATTTTGGAATTGTTTGTTATTGTAAGCCACAAGAAGAGCTTGAATTTATTCCTATTTATAAGGATGATATTGTCTTAATTGGTCCCAAAAGTGATTCAAATCCATTAGATAAAAAAAAATTAGTAAATAAACCTTTTATTCTTTTTAATAAATCTTTACCACTCAGACACGATGCAAATGAAATCCTACTAAATATGTTAGGTGAAATTCCTGAAAATATTCAAGAAGTAAATGATACCTATGCACTTATCAGCATGATTTCAAGTGGTCTAGGTTATAGTTTTCTCCCTCTATCCTTCATCTTAGATTTCGTTCAATTAAGAAATTTCAACAAAACAGATTCTTATGACATGCTTCCTTTCAAAATTACCAATCTAGGAAAATATTCACCACCAAGATATATACATATTGTTTATGCTAAAAATAGAAGTACTAATTTACCAATAGAAAGATTAGCCGAATATATCAAATCCTCTAGGGATAGACAGAAGAATATGTATATATCATAATAGTTATTGCTTTGTTCTCTAACAACATTAGAGAAAGATTTGCAGCTACCACAAACATAATTGCATTACGTCTTTGCTTATAAAACTCTATAAAAAAATAACAAATAGCCCTCCGTCTTAAGATGGAGGGGCTGATTTAAAATCATATAAAAGAAAGTTACGTTTTTTGCTTCGGAACCACAACAAATTCAAGCTCTTCCTTACGAACAAATTTCTTTATATTCGAAATAGATAAGTCACCTACTCTTTTTATAGATTCAAAGGTGGCTCCTCCAATATGCGGGGTCGCAACAATCTCCTTTCTTCCCGGTAAATCATTAATAGGTGGCTCTACCTCAAATACGTCTAATGCTGCACCTTTAATTCTTTTCTCCTCTAGCGCCTTGACTAAATCTATTTCGTTCACTAATGGACCACGAGATATATTGATGATGTAAGCAGTTGCTTTCATTAAACTTAATGTTTCACTATTAATCAAATGCCTATTTTTATCGTTTAAAGAAGTGGCAATAATAAGATAGTCAGCCGTTTTAAACAATTCTTCTTTATCTACAAATGTTATATTTAATGGGTCAGCTACCGTTTGATCTGGATAGTTCGTGTATACTATTGTTTCCATATCAAACCCGATTGCACGTTTTGCGATTGCCTTCGCAATGGACCCAAAGCCTATGATACCTAGCTTCTTCTGATAAATTTCATTGCCCATTGACAATTCCCAGTGTCCTGATTTTATCTCTTGATCTTTTTTAGGAATATTTCTTGCAGCTGATAACATCAAACCGAACGCAAGATCAGCGGCTGATTGGGCATTTACACCAGGAGCATTTGTTACTAAAATTCCTTTTTCATAGGCATAATCGACATCAATATTGTCATAGCCTGCTCCATATTTTATAATGTATTTTAAATTCGGGGCCGCTTCTATTACTTCGCTATCAATTTTCACTACTGCAACAATAATAATATCTATATCTTTAACTTCCTTTTTCAATTCCTCTTCCCCAATTCCATGATCGGTATATAATATTTTCACTTCACCTAATTGCTTTGCATCTTCTATAAATTTAGGATTTGCTTCATAGAAAGCATCTCTTAACATGATTAAAAGCTTCAAGTTTTTGACCTCCAGATAAACATATAGTATCTCCTAGTAGTTATTGCGATTGAATTTATGATTTGAATTTCACATTTCGAAATCTAATGATCTACATAACTAGCCTTTTACTGTTAATTTTTTCAGCGCTTCTCCTAGTCGATCCATTGCCTCATCGATTTGCTTATACTCCGTTGAATAGGCCATGCGGAGATAACCCTCTCCATAGTTTCCAAACGCAGATCCAGGAACACAAGCAATCTGTGCTTCTCTTAAAAGAAAGGTCGCCAATTCCTTTGACGTCATGCCAATCCCCTTGAAAGAAGGGAAAACATAAAAGGCTCCTTTAGGAACAACACAACTAACATAATCTAATTCCTGTAACCTTTTAACTAATAATTGACGTCGTTTATCAAACTCTTGAACCATTTTAAAAACAGGTTCCTGAGTCCCCAAATAGGCAGCAACCGCGCCATATTGTGCAAACGAAGTAGCGCTAGAAGTATTATATTGATGCACTTTCATAATTGGTTTCATCAGCTTTTCAGGACCAGCTGCATAGCCTAATCTCCAGCCATCCATCGCATATGCCTTGGAAAAGCCGTTTATCGTAATTGTCCGCTCAAACATACCTGGAAATGTAGCAATGCTTATATGTTCTGCATCTTCATAAATTAATTTTTCATAGATTTCATCGGATAAGACTAATAGATTATGATTAATCGCAATGTCAGCCAATTCTTTTAAATAAGCCTCTGGCAATACTGCCCCTGTTGGATTATGAGGAGAATTTAAAAGAATCATTTTCGTTTTACTTGTTATCCTAGCTCTTACATCCTCTGGATTAAGTATAAAGTCCTCCTCTTCCCGTAAAGGAATCGACACGGATACCCCTCCAGCAAGCTCGACGATATATTGATATTCAAGCCAGGCAGGATCAGGGATCAACACTTCATCACCAGGATTAATAAATGCAAGAATCATGCTGACAATGGCTTCTTTACACCCAACTGAAACAACTATTTCTTTATTAGGATCAACATGTATCTTATTTTCCCTTTTTAGCTTGACTGCAATTGCTTCTCTTAATTCTTGAATACCGTTATTTGCTGTATAATGAACAAATCCCTCTTGCAATGCGGCATTTGCAGCTTCTTTAATATGTATTGGGGTATCAAAATCTGGTCTTCCTATTTCCATATGTGTAATATTTATCCCACTTTTTTGCATCGCATTTGCTTCATCAAAAATTTCTCTAATACTTGAAAAAGGAATATTGGTTAAACGGTTAGCTACAGACATGATAAGTTCCTCCATACGGTTTTAAATTTAGCTATTGATTTGATGGTTTTAAACAGATAGTCTAAAAACTATTACTCTATTGATGAGCCTCACTATTGGTTACATTCCTTTTCATATTAACTGGAAAGATACAGGTTCTGACCAATTCGTAACGATTACCTAATATATTCTGTTATCTGTTTTATCCAAGATGTTAATTTAGAAGGTCTTTAATTCTTGTTGTTTTTTATACAAACCATAACTTTATATGGGTTATAATAACCCTCTATTTACTGCTTGTAAATGTTATTTTTTTAATTTTTTTAAAATTCCAACTACAATACTCAACCAAATTCATTTATTTATATTGAAGCTTGAAATGTTATTCTCTATTACTATTTATAAAATTAACAGCAATTAATCTCGTATCTTTTCGGAATATCTCCCCATTTAGTAATCACCTATTCGCTTTCTTTTCTACATGTTATGAATTCTTGACAAGTGGGAAAAAAATATTAAGTATTTTTTGATGATGTTTGGATATTTTAATAAGGATACAAAACAATTCTAGTTGAGGTGAATTCCGTAATGGCAACAAATAGGCATTAGCTTTTTAATTTATTTATCATAATATGGAATCTATAACAGGAAGGTCTAATAAAAATTCCTCTTAGATTGATCCTTCTTCTTTACCTAATTCCTATATGTATAAATTATTAATCTATTATTTTTAATCCTTATTAAAAGTTAAATAGTAGAATCGACAAGAAGGGTGTACCAGTTTGGTACACCCTTCTACATCGAGATATTACTATACAAAAACTTAAAATAATTTACCAATAGGATACAAATTATAATTAAATTTCCTTACCTATCTTATATTATTAATTCGACAAATCTTCCCCATTCGATGCAATTACTTTCTTATACCAATGAAAAGACTTTTTCTTCGATCTATTTAGGGTGCCATTCCCTTCATTGTCACGGTCCACATATATAAAGCCATAGCGTTTCTTCATTTCGCCTGTTCCGGCAGAAACTAGGTCAATACATCCCCAGCTTGTATATCCAAGAAGATCGACGCCATCTTCGTCCACAGCATCCTTCATTGCCTGAATATGGGAAGCTAAATAATCAATCCGATAATCATCTTCCACATATCCTGATTCATCTGGCACGTCAACTGCGCCAAGCCCATTCTCTACAATGAACAATGGTTTTTGATAACGATCATATAGATCATTCATTGTAATACGCAGACCTAAAGGATCTATTTGCCATCCCCATTGACTCGCTTGAAGATATGGATTCTTTATCGTCGGGAACAAGTTACCTGCTGTCTTTTCCACATCAGAATCTTCAGCTGCTGCTACACGTGATGCATAATAAGAGAAAGAAATAAAATCAACGGTATGTTTTTTCAAAACTTCCAAATCCTCAGAAGTCATTTCCACCTCAATTCCCTTCCTAGCTAGTTCTTTTAACGCATAGGCAGGATAAGCACCTTTGGATTGGACATCAATGAAAAAGTAATTTCCTCTATCCTTTTGCTTTGCTTCCCATACATCTTCTGGTCGGCAACTATAAGGATAGTAAGAAGCTGCTGCTAGCATACAACCGACTTTATTCTCAGGATCTATTTCATGTGCAATTTTTGTAGCTTCGGCGCTAGCTACAAGTTCATGATGAGCAGCTTGATATTTAACTTGCTCTTCGTTTTCACCTTCTTCAAAACAAAGCCCTGCTCCAAGAAATGGTGCATGGAGAATCATATTAATTTCATTGAAAGTCAGCCAATATTTAACCAATCCTTTATAACGAGTAAACAATACACTACATAAACGTTTATAAAAATCTATCAACTTACGATTTCGCCAGCCGCCATACTCCTCAATTAGATGCATAGGACAATCAAAGTGAGTGATGGTCACTAACGGTTCTATTCCATATTTATGACATTCTTTAAATAGATCTTCATAAAATCTGAGACCTTCTTCATTCGGCTCCGATTCATCACCTTTTGGAAATATACGGCTCCAAGCAATCGATAACCGATATGTCTTAAAGCCCATTTCACCAAATAAAGCAATATCTTCCTTATATTGATGATACATATCAATTGCCTCTTGGGCAGGATAAAAATAGCCTTCCTCAAAAGCAAACATTTTCTTTTTACCAGTTATTATACTTCTGCGATCTGGACCTGTCGGAATTACGTCCACATTCGCTAGCCCTCTTCCACCTTCAGCAAATCCACCTTCACATTGATTGGCAGCAGTAGCACCGCCCCATAAAAAATCTTTTCTAAATCCCATTTTGTCTCCTCCTACTACTTCATTACTTTTATGATTTCTTCCCCTAATTTAATTGGGCCATCATTTGCAGTTAGAATATCGCCTACTTCTGCTGAGTTTGTAATGACTACAGGGGTAATTGTCTTATATCCTTTAGCTTTAATACCTTCTAAATCAAACTGAATCAATTTGTCACCTATTTGAATGTTTTGTCCTTTTTGAACAAAATACTCATAGCCTTCACCATTCAGCTGCACCGTATCAATCCCTACATGAATTAATAATTCGATACCATCTTCACTTGTAATACCAATCGCATGTTTTGAATCAAACAATGCGCTTACTGTCCCATTAACAGGAGAAAGAACCGTACCTTCTGATGGTTCAATTGCTATACCTTGTCCCAAAATTTCTTCGGAAAACATTCCATCATCTACTTGCTTTAAGCTGTGTAATGTTCCTTGTAATGGCGCTACAATTGTTGCTCCACTAATATTTAATGTTGCATTTGGTGTTGTTTCCAATTCATTTGATTCAGATGCTTCTTCCGCAACCGGATCTTTATATAAAATTAATGTTGCTATAAATGTTACCACAATACTAATAACTGCTCCAATACATGCATAATAGAAGAAGCTTAACGTGTTATCCCCAATATAACTAGGTAATGTTAAAAGACCTGGCGAACCACCAGAGAAGTTACGCACTCTAAAAATACCCATAAATAGACCACCAGTTGCACCACCAATCATTGCTGCATATAGAGGTGTCTTAAATCGTAAGTTGATTCCGTAAAGAGCAGGTTCAGTAATACCAAACAGACCAGTTAATCCAGAAGAAAACGCCAATTGTTTAATCGTACTATCCTTTGATTTGATACCAACTCCAATTGCGGCAGCACCTTGACTGACATTGGAAGCAAGCATTCCTGGATATATCACTGTATCATAGCCTGTTGTCATACGATTATTTATTCCAATTGGAACAAGACCATAATGCGTACCTGTAGCTACAAGCAATGGACTAAATGTTCCTACTAATAATGGAACGATCCATGGACTCACAGATTCTAATGCAGTTATACCATTTGATATAGCATCACTAATTAAATAGCCAATCGGTCCTAATACTGCTAAACTAACAGTTCCTACTATAAAAATTGTAATCAATGGTTTACTAAAGAACTTAATTGCTTTAGGTGACACTTTGTCGGCAATAGGTTCAATGTAGGACATAAACCATACAGAAAGAATAATCGGGATAACAGAAGAAGAATAAGATACTGCCGAAATCGGTATTCCGATCAGTTTAATTGCTTCTCCAGTCTCCTTTGCTAATGTAACCATCGCAATAAAATTAGGATGTAGTAAAATTCCTCCAACCATCATGGCTAAATACATATTAGCCTTAAATTTTTGCGCTGAAGAAGCCGCTAGCAAAATGGGTAAGAAGTAGAAGGCAGCATCCGCCATAAAATTTATTATTTGATAACTTTGACTTTCCGTTGTTAAAAGATTAAATACTACCAATAGAGATAGAACAGCTTTTAACATCCCTGCTGCTGTAATGGCAGGAAGAATAGGAGTGAAAATTCCTGTAATTGTATCAATTACCTTTGCGAAAACAGAACGCTTATCTTCTTCTGTTCCTTTATCCCCGTCATTAGAAATATTGGTCTGGTTAATAATTTCTTTATAAACATTCCCAACATCACTTCCAATAATGACTTGATATTGTCCACCTTTATTCACCACTCCCATTACTCCCGGAGTTGTTTTTAAGCTTTTTTCATTTGTTTTTTGATCGTCCTTTAAATTAAAACGTAATCGTGTAGCACAATGCGTCAAACTTCTCACATTTCCCTCGCCGCCAACTTTATCAATGATTAATTTGGCCAACTCTTGATAGTTCATCTCTTTTATCCTCCATTCTTATATAAACCTAAAAAATATTTGCCGTAGATTAAAAAGAATAAAAAAATACCTAAATGAACCCTCCCTACAAGTAGAGGTTTCATTTAGGTATAGCCTGCATTATCAGTAACAATCCTAATCACTGGTTATTCTTTTTATATGAATCGTCAGATAGATTAACTCATCTTCTTCTAAATCTCTTCCAAATTCTTTCTTAATATACTCCCTAATTTTCAAAGCACACGCGTATTCATTCGTATACTTTTCCTTCAGCATGAAAATAAAACTCGATGTTCCTGCATCATCCAATTTAACACCACTAAACATTCGTTGAAAGAAAAACTTCAAGTGGGTGATAAATCGTTCATAATTTAGGGAATATTCGTCTAAGTCAATTTTGAAATGGTACTTCACAATATTAAGGATATTTTGGATAACTTTTGCTATTTCAGATACTCGGCTTACTTCTCCCATATCAAGCTCCGCATTTACGATATGCAAAGCAATAAACCCGGCTTCATCCTCTGGCAAATCCACACCAAGTCTGTTTTTAACAATAGATAACGCTTCTTTTCCAATCAAGAACTCATGATTATAAAATCGTTTAATCTCCCAAAGAAGGGCATTCTTGATTTCCATTCCATTCTGATAGCGCTCTATCGCATAACTGATATGATCGGTTAATGTTAAGAAGACATTTTCACTTAGTTTTTTTCCTAGTGAAACCTTTGCAAAGCTAATAATTTCATTAGCTACCTGAATATGTTCCATCGGAATGGACGAAAGCATTTGGGTTAATTTATTGACACTCCACTCTTTTGAACTGAGATACATATTCTCAATCTTGGATTCATCAATAACGTCGCCAACCTTTTTCTTAAACCCTAGCCCCTTACCCATCACGACAAGCTCTTGATTATCCTGATTCCTCGACAATACGATATTATTATTAATCACTTTTAATACATTCATAAGATAGTCCCTATTCTTTTATTTTCTTCATCTACAACAAAAAATAGGTATAGCCCACAATAAAGCGGTAACAATCCTTTAAAATCAGTCTAGCATAGGTAAATTCCACTGTCAATTTGATATTTCCTGAAATCCCTGAAAACTTGTTTGCAACGTTTATTCTAATAAAATCCGGAAAAACTACCAGAGCAATATAATTTACAGAATGGATTAATTTGTTTATGATTACGCTTATACTTAAAAAAGGAGCATAAATAAATGATTAAAAATGAGCTATTATCTTCGTTTACCTTGCCCAATGGAGTAACACTTAAAAACAGAGTAGTTATGGCTCCAATGACCAATTTTTCTTCCAATCAAGATGGGACTGTTACAGAAGAAGAAGTGAACTATTATGCACATCGTTCTTCGGGAGTAAGTATGGTCATTACTGCATGTACAAACGTTACGCGTAATGGCCAAGGTTTCCCAGGCGAATTTGCTGCCTATAGTGACGACTTTATCCCTAGCTTAACGAAATTAGCTTCACGTATTAAAGAACAAGGCGCAAAAGCAGTTCTCCAAATTTTCCATGGTGGCCGGATGTGTCCTCCTGCCTTAGTGAATGGGGATGTTGTGAGTGCTAGTGACGTACCTGCTGAAGGAAGTGGAAATCCAACTCCACGAGTTTTATCAGAATCGGAAGTCGAAGCAATCATTGATGCTTTCGGGGAGACTACTCGTCGTGCGATTGAAGCTGGTTATGATGGTGTGGAAATTCATGGAGCAAATGGCTACCTTATTCAGCAATTTTTCTCTCCTCATTCCAATCGTCGTGAAGATCGCTTTGGCGGAAGCCTTGAAAAACGAATGACTTTTCCATTGGCGATTATTGACAAAGTAAAAAGTGTTATTGACAAATACGCTACCTCTCCTTTCATTGTAGGCTATCGTTTTTCCCCAGAGGAACCCGAGACACCTGGAATTACAATGGGAGATACCCTTGCCCTAGTCGATAAACTAGCAGACAAAGGCTTGGATTACTTGCATGTTTCGCTCCAAGAATTCCATTCCACGCCAAGAAGAGGTGTGGAAGACCTATCAAAAACGCGCATTTCTTATTTGCTTGAAACAATCAATAATCGTGTTCCACTTATCGGCGTTGGTTCGATTTACAGTGCATCAGATGCACAACAAGCTCTAGAAACAGGAATTCCTCTCCTCGCTTTAGGTAGAGAGCTTATTATCGACCCTTATTGGGTACAAAAAATCGCCGAGGGGAAAGAAGAAACGATTGTTACAGCAATTAATAAAGAAAAGCAGAAAGAGCTTATCATTCCTGATCCTCTATGGAATGCTATTATCCATACACCTGGATGGTTTCCTGGAGTTTAAGGAAGCTTACAAATTCACACAGAAAAGCACCTACTATATCACTAGTAGGTGCTTTTTTACACAAGGATTACGCTTTCTTCCGCCTTTCCATTTTTCTTAAAAATCTATTCCCGAATATGAAGACAAAAAGTGGCACACCAACAATTAGTTTTCCGATAACATAATCAAAAAAACTAAAAACTCCAAATAGAAATAAAAGAAAACTAATGATGAATGGGAAGCTAATATCTTTATTCTTATCATCTTTCATTTTAATGCCGTAATACAAAGAGTAGAAACTACCAATGATGAAATAGATTGCTATTATCATAATCAATATGGCATTTAGCCAACCCTCCTCCTGATTCATAAGATAATGGATTCTTACCTGTTTTAACTGTTAATCCACAGTTGATTATCAGGAAATCACTGCAATACGCCCATTTATAGAAAATAATTCTCTAAAAAAAAGATGCTGTTCCAAAATATAACTAGAATAAGCAAGTAGGAAAAAATGTCCTTACTTGCTTATTCTATTAATTAAATGGTACTACTCATTTCCCTACAAAATAAGTTTCCGTCGGCCCTAAATAGCTAGTTGCTGGCTTCTTACCTTCTGGATAGATTACTAGCTTTTCTAATACAAATCCTGGGCTTACTGCATAAATTCTTAGTGTATTCAATCCTGCTTTACACTTGATTCGATGACAGTATCGATGGATATTATTCAGCACATCCACTCCCCAATTGTCACTTTCCCCAACGATATATTCTTCTGGGATAATATTAACAATGTTGATGTCATCCTCATTTGCTTGGATACCACAGAATAACGTATTATCCTTTGCAACTGGATTAGAAGGCTGTAGATATAATTCTACTTCATACGTTCCAGCTTCCAGTACGACAAAATGATATTCCAGATAGGGTGCATCCTCCCCTACTGAAAAATGCTTGGTTGTTGGAAAAGCCTTCATGGCAGATAATGTTTTGCCATAGCCTTCAAGCACTTCAAATCGATACATGTCCCCCTGTTGATTCACTGCTTCCTTGTTTAGAAAATAATGCTCG